>Ga0315906_10004609_pt1 | contig 17634 bp, 21 predicted proteins | sample LakEriMetagenome_4_FD_203526 | JGI IMG/M metagenome (GOLD analysis project Ga0315906, IMG submission 203526) | Freshwater fungal communities from buoy surface, Lake Erie, Ohio, United States - Buoy 2 MA122 | ecosystem: Environmental > Aquatic > Freshwater > Lake > Lake biofilm | place: USA... | reverse complement strand
CTCAAGCTGAGCGCGATCCGTCGGCGTCACGGTGAATTGAATTCCTGTTCGCATGCCACTCAATCGCACAGACAACAAATCAAGGGAATCCACTTTTGGATTCCTTTGTTACGATCAATCCACTAGCTTACCTATCACTTGGCAATCGTCCGCGTGCGTCCTATGTTCGCGCCGAACAAACAAATATCGAGACTGAAGCGCGAGCTTCCGCTGAAGAGCCTATTTTGGGTGTCAAGCCTAGGGAAAGCTCGATGTATGTTGGAGAAATGCGAGTTTCAGCCAGACACGCTGCTGATTTACGTATGATTGAGATCACGGCGCGCTGCTTCAATGGAAGCTCTGAGAATCTTACGATAGTTGGGGTTACGGGGCATATTGGAGTGTCACTTGCAGAGGAAGGATCTGAGACGGTTAAGATCGGAAATTTGCCAACACCTTGGCTTATGGATACGGTTGATGTGTCTGTTTGGCCATCAGAGCATGAAATTCTGATTGCGCTTAATCAGCGTATCGGGGATGATGTATATGAACTAATAGAAAGTGTCAGTGGAAAACGTTACTTGTCTTTGAATCTAGAAGGCCTTAACATTCTTGTTGCGCCTAAAGATTATCCCTCTCTATCCCCCGTTCGCTTGAAGCTGTGGAGTGGAATTCGTTTGTCACGCAACAGCGACGTACAATGCGGCATGATTATTACTGGAATAGTATCTGTAACAATTTAGTAGACCCTCTTAGAACGCATTTAGTTTTGGAATTGGGCACATAAGGTCTACCTACTGGACATCATTTTTGATGCTTGACCAAACAACCGCTTGCCCCGCCCCCGCGCAATCCCTACCTTGCACATATGAACGCCCCGCTGATCGATCCCTTTGCCCGCGCCATCACCTACCTGCGCGTCTCGGTCACCGACCGGTGCGATTTCCGCTGCGTCTATTGCATGTCCGAAAACATGACCTTCCTGCCCAAGGCGGACCTGCTTTCGCTGGAGGAGTTGGACCGGCTCTGTTCCGTCTTTGTCGGCCTTGGCGTGCAGAAGCTGCGCATCACCGGGGGCGAGCCGCTTGTGCGCAAGGGCATCCTGACCTTCTTCCAGCGGATGTCGCGGCATCTTGCCTCGGGCGCGCTCAAGGAACTGACGCTGACCACCAACGGATCCCAGCTGGCAAGATACGCCCCCCAGCTTGCCGCCTGCGGCGTGAGGCGCGTCAATGTCTCGCTCGACACGCTGGACCCTGCGAAGTTTGCCAGGATCACCCGCTGGGGTCGTCTGCCCCAGGTGATGGACGGTATTGCCGCCGCCCGCGCCGCCGGGATGCGGGTGAAGATCAACACGGTCGCGCTGAAGGGCGTGAACGAGGATGAGCTGTTCACCCTGACCGATTGGTGCGCGCAGGAAGGCCACGATCTGACCTTTATCGAGGTCATGCCGATGGGCGACCTTGGCAATGAAGACCGGCTGGATCAGTACTGGTCGCTGAAAGACCTGCGCGCGCGCCTTGCCGCCCGCTTTGCCCTGACCGACCTGACCGAGCGCAGCGGCGGCCCCGCCCGCTATGTCCGGCTGGAGGAAACCGGGCAGAAGATCGGCTTCATCACGCCGCTGAGCCATAACTTCTGCGAAAGCTGCAACCGCGTCCGGCTGACCTGCACGGGAGAGTTGTACATGTGTCTGGGCCAGGAAGACAGGGCAGACCTGCGCGCGCCGCTGCGCGCCGCCCCTGCCGATGATGCCGCCGTCGCACAGGCCATCCGCCGCGCCATCCTGCACAAGCCCAAGGGGCATGATTTCGACTATTCCCGCCAGACCGTCGCAGGCCAGGTCACCCGGCATATGAGCCATACAGGGGGGTAGGGCGGGGACCGCCAGAGGAACAGGGAAATCTGTTGCCCTGTCCGGGCCTTGTGCCGCGGGTCCGGGCAGCGTTCCTGACAGTCCTTCAGGATCAGTCCGGCCATGCAAGATGCTGACAGCCCCGGGTCTGTGTGATCATCCGGGATGGATCAGGCGGGTTGTGCCGACAGGGTGCTGCAACAGGCCGCTGAAAACGCGCCAACCGCATGGACCGCCGGCCGGAAGACAGAAAGCTCTTCGCCGCGCGCCCCGCGCGGTCTGGCCCGCGCCATCGCCCCGCTCTGCGGGGCACCGTCCCGCGCGGGCGGGGGAAACGCGCTTAGTTTCTTGGCCCCGCCCGGAGAGATGAACGCACTTTCACCGTTCCAATGGCAGGGGCCATCGCCCCTGCCAAAGCGCTGCGCCGGGATCAGGACCAGCCGGGGGCCAAAGCCCCCGGCCAGCGCCCGACCCGCCCATGGCGGGCGCTTCTCGCCCGCCGGGTCGGGCGCTGGCCTTTCGTGGTGCCTGGACCGACCGATCTACAGGGCACCGTCCCGCGCGGGCGGGGAAACGCGATGCGTTTCCTGGTCCTGCCCGTACCGGCGAAAGCACTTACACCGCTGCATTGGCAGGGGCCATCGCCCCTGCCACAGCGCTGCGCTGATCCTTGGCCCGCCGGGTCGGGCGCTGGCCTTCTGCTGTTCCCGGACCTGCCGGTCTGCAGGGCACCGTCCCGCGCGGGCGGGGGAAACGCGGGTCGCGTTTCCTGGTCCCGCCCGGACGGGCGTTCTCGCGGATGCCCGGTCTCTCTGGCAGGGGTCATCGTCCCGGCCACATCGTTACGCTTGCATCAGGCCAGCAGGGGGGCCACAGCCCCCGGCCAGGCCCCCGCCCCGCCCCCGGCGGACGCTGGCCTTTCGTTGCGCTGGCATGACGGGTCCTTGCGGGACCCCGGCCCCTGACCGGGCGGGGGGCACGCGGCTCGCGTTTCCTGATCCGCCCGGAAAGGCGGCCCATTTCAGGCAGAGCAGGAAGACTTCGCGTCCGGCAAGCGGCCATGATGCCTATTCCGCAGACTGGCAGTCCTTGACGACAGGCGTTGCCCGCAGGTCAGATGAAGGCCACGATGACGGGCATGTTCCCGGTCAGTTTCCGGGCCGGATCAAGCGGAACGCCGGTTTCCCGGCAGGTGCCATGCCCTTGCGATGCAAAAGCCGCCGCACCCTGCCGCCGCAGCGCCAGGGCGAGGCCGGGCACCGGTTTCGCCTGCCGGGGGCTGACACCCCGCCGTGACCGCCTGCGTGCAGGGGGAAACCGGACAGGCCCCGGTCGCCAGGGCATTCCGGCGCGGGCGTGGCGGCTGGTCGCACCTGTGCTGCATTTGCAGCGCTGCGGACTATCTCAGCGCTGTCAAGAAAAGGTGAGCCATGGATACCCTGCTGCTGTCGCGCATCCAGTTCGCTGCGAACATCTCGTTCCACATCCTGTTTCCGACCATCACCATCGCGCTGGGCTGGGTGCTGCTGTTCTTCAAGCTGCGCTTCAACGCCACGCGCGACCCCAAATGGATGGAGGCCTATGGCTTTTGGGTGAAGGTCTTTGCGCTGTCCTTCGCCCTTGGGGTCGTGTCCGGCATCACCATGAGCTTTCAGTTCGGCACCAACTGGCCGGGCTTCATGGAAACCGTGGGCAACGTCGCCGGCCCGCTTCTGGCCTATGAGGTGCTGACGGCCTTCTTCCTTGAGGCGGCGTTCCTCGGCATCATGCTGTTCGGGGCCGCCCGCGTGCCGGGCTGGCTGCATACGCTGGCCACGTTTCTGGTGGCCTTCGGCACCACCCTTTCGGCCTTCTGGATTCTGGTGCTGAACAGCTGGATGCACACGCCGCAGGGACATGAGCTGCGCGATGGTATCGTCCATGCGACGGACTGGATGCAGATCATCTTCAACCCCTCCATGCCCTACCGCCTGACGCATATGCTTGTGGCCTCGGGCCTGACTGTGGCCTTCCTGATTGCCGGCATCTCGGCGTACCGCCGTCTGCGGGGCGACCGTTCGGCCCCGGTGGCGGCAACCCTGCGCTTCGGGCTGGTGCTGGCGGCGGTGCTGATTCCGGTGCAGGTCCTGGTGGGCGACCTTCACGGGTTGAACACGCTGAAACACCAGCCCGCGAAGATTGCCGCGATGGAAGGCAACTGGGACACCGGCGGGCCGCGACCGCTGATCCTTTTCGCCTGGCCGGATGAGGAAAAGCGCGAAAACCTGCTGGAAATCGGCATTCCGCACGGGGCCTCGCTGATTCTGACCCACAGCATGGACGGATCGGTTCCGGGCCTGAACGATTACGTCGCTGCCGATGGCACGGTCCTGCACCCGCCCGTGGCACCGGTCTTCTTCGCTTTCCGCATCATGATCGGCGTGGCCGTGCTGATGATGCTGGTGTCCTGGACGGGTGTCGTACTGATGCGCCGCCGCCGCGCGGGGGTGGACGGGCTGCCCGTATCCTTTCTTCATGTCACCGTCGCCATGACCTTTGCCGGCTGGATCGCCACGCTGGCGGGGTGGTACACCACCGAAATCGGGCGCCAGCCCTGGCTGGTGACCGGGCTGCTGTCCACGCAACAGGCGGTGGCAGATGTGCCCGCGCCGATGGTGCTGGGCACGCTTCTGGCCTATCTGGCGGTCTATCTGGCGTTGATCCTGGCCTATGTCGGGGTGCTGTTTTACCTAGCCCGCAAGGCGGCCGACGGCAAACCTGTGGGCATGATGCCCGCCTCCCCGGCGGCGCAGGTTGCCATCACGGCGGCAGAGTAGCGCCGATGTTCGCTGATCCCGCCGTCTGGCTGCCCTTTGTCTTTGCCGCGCTGATGGGCCTGTCCATTGTCATCTATGTCGTGCTTGACGGCTTCGATCTGGGCGTGGGCGTGCTGTTCCCGTTTGCCGATGACGACGAGAAGGACCTGATGGTTGCCTCGATCGGCCCGTTCTGGGATGCCAATGAAACCTGGCTGGTGCTGGCGATCGGGCTGCTGCTGGTGGCCTTTCCGGTGGCCCATGGCACCATCCTGACAGCGCTTTACCTGCCGGTTGCGATCATGCTGCTGGGGCTGATCCTGCGCGGCGTCGCCTTTGAATTCCGCGCCAAGGCACCGGCCCGGCAGAAGGCGCGCTGGAACCGGGCCTTCTTTGCGGGGTCGCTGATGGCGTCGCTGGCGCAGGGTTTCATGCTGGGCCTCTATGTGCTGGGCCTTGGGCACAGCTGGGCGGCGCTGGCGTTCGGCGCGCTGACGGCGGTGTTCCTGACGGTCGGCTACAGCTTCATCGGGGCGGCCTGGCTGATCCTGAAGGCGAAGGGTGACTTGCAGGTCAAGGCGGTAGAGTGGGCGCGCGGCGGCATCTGGGGCCTGATCCTGGGGCTGGCGGCCATTTCGGCGGCCTCGCCGCTGGTCAGCGCCCGCATCTGGGAGAAATGGTTCACATGGCCGGCCATGGCCTGGCTGGCCCCCCTGCCGATCCTGTCGGTGCTGCTGGTGGGGCTGCTCTGGGCCATGCTGCGCCGCCTGCCAATGGACGGCGACCGTCTGTCCTGGGTGCCCTTTGTCGCCGCCACGGCGCTGTTCGTGCTGGCGTTTCTGGGGCTTGCCTATTCCTTCTACCCCTATGTGGTCCCCGAACAGCTGACCATCTATCAGGCCGCCAGCGCCCCTGAAAGCCTGTGGATCATCCTGATCGGCACCATCATCGTGCTGCCGATGATCCTGGGCTACACGGCGCTGAGCTATGTCGTGTTCCGCGGCAAGGCGCGCCTGCTGAACTACGATCTGATCGCGGACGATCCGGAAGGGGGCAGGACAGCAGCCATGCGGCCGCCGCGCTGACCGGGGCCTGCGTCAGGCCGCCGTCACATCCAGCCCGTATATCCACTCAAACCGGCGCAGCGCCGCCTGCGGCGCAATCCGCCCGCCGATCCGCAGGCCAAGATGGGCGATCTCGCGCAGCGGGCTGGCCAGGTGATAGGCCCGCGCATTGGCGGCCGATGCCGCAACGATCCGCGCGCACCGGGCGCTGCGGGCCTGCTGATAGGCGGCAAAGCCAGCCTCGGGCGGGTCATGCCGTGCCAGGCTGTCGGCCAGCACCCAGGCATCCTCCAGCGCCATATTGGCCCCCTGCGCCAGAAAGGGCAGCGTCGGATGCGTGGCATCGCCCAGCAAAACGGCCCGCCCGCCGTGCCAGCGCCGCGCCACCGGATGGCGAAACAGACCCCAGAGATGCACCTCTTCGATCCGGTCCAGCCAGCCGCGCACCCGGGGCGAAAACGTCGCGAAGGCCAGCCGCAGCGCCATCGGATCGTCGCGCAGGCTCCAGCTTTCCTCGACCCAGCGGTTGCGTTCCTCCACTGCGACGATGTTGCGCTGTGTGCCGCCGCGCAGCGGATAGCTGACCAGATGACGCCCCGGTGCCATATGCACCTCGGCCACCGGCGCGGGGTTGTCCGCCTCCGGCAGGACCGCCCGCCAGGCCACCTGCCCGGTGAACACCGGCGCTGCCGCCCCGTTCAGCGCGGCGCGCGTGCGCGAATGCAGCCCATCCGCCCCGATCAGCAGGTCCGGCACCAGGGCGGCCCCCTCAGCGGTGACGATGCGCGGGCGTGCGCCTGTCAGATCAACCGTTTCGATGCGGTGCAGCAGGCGCATCTCCACCCCTGCCTCGCGTGCGCCGTCCAGCAGCAGCGCAATCAGATCGGCCCGGTGCAGCAGGCGGAAATCCCGGTGCCCCAGATCCATCGACAGCACCGGCCTGGCCGTTGGCCCGTCGATCAGCCGCACGCCTGCGGCCGCCAGCCCTGCACGGTCAAGCGCAGCGCCCAGCCCCAGCGCCCGCAGCACGGCGGCGCCGTTGGGCGAAATCTGAAGGCCGGCCCCCACCTCGCGGATCGCGTCGGCCTGCTCCAGCACCGTCACCCTGGCCCCGCGCAGCGCCAGGGCGCGGGCACAGGCCAACCCCGCGATGCCCGCGCCCAGAACGGTGATGCTTTGCCCGGTCAGGCTCATGCGCAGGGTCCGAAACCGAAAGGTGCCGGGGTCATGCCCCGGTGCCAGTGTTCCGCCCTTCCCCGCCGCAGCGCAAGTGGGGTGCCTGCGCTATTCGTCGCGGTGGACGCGCTCGCGCCGTTCGTGCTTTTCCTGCGCTTCCAGCGTCATCGTGGCGATCGGGCGCGCATCGAGGCGTTTCAGGGAAATCTGTTCTCCGGATACTTCGCAATAGCCGTATTCGCCGTTCTCGATCCGGCGCAGCGCCGCATCGATCTTGGATACCAGCTTGCGCTGGCGGTCGCGCGTGCGCAGTTCCAGCGCCCGATCCGTTTCCTCGCTGGCGCGGTCGGCAATGTCGGGCACGTTGCGGCCGGAATCCTGCAGCGCTTCCACCGTCTCGGCGCTTTGGTCCATCAACTCCTGCTTCCACACCACCAGCTTGCGCCGGAAATACTCCAGCTGACGCTCGTTCATGAACGGCTCATCTTCCGCAGGGCGGTAATCATCGGCAAGAAAGGACTCTGCTTTCATTCGGGCATTCTCCTGCAAACCGGAGCTTTCTGAAAAGCGGCTGATCGTCATCCGGTACCCCTTCGGGCGCTCCCTTAACGCAAGCCCGCGACATTGTCACTAGCCGACGGCGCGGGTTGCGGCGAATGGGGCAGAAGGATAAGCTTGGCGGGGCGGCGTTTCGGCCCCTGCCCCGGATTCCGGCACAACCATCGGCAAATCATGCATTTTTCCTCGACCGACCGGTATATTGCGACGGCTGACCTGGCCGTCGCGGTCAATGCGGCCGTGACGCTTGAACGCCCCCTTCTGGTGAAGGGAGAACCGGGAACGGGCAAGACCGAACTCGCGCGCCAGGTCGCCGCGGGTCTGGGGCTGCCCCTTCTTGAATGGCATGTGAAAAGCACCACACGGGCACAGCAGGGGCTGTACGAATATGATGCCGTCAGCCGGCTGCGCGACAGTCAGCTGGGCGATGCCCGCGTCAACGATGTTGCCAACTACATCCGGCGCGGCAAGCTGTGGCAGGCCTTCACCGCACCGGGCCGCGTGGTGCTGCTGATCGACGAGATCGACAAGGCCGACATCGAGTTTCCCAATGATCTGTTGCAGGAACTGGACCGCATGGAATTCCACGTCTACGAGACGGGAGAAACCGTGACGGCCCGCCACCGGCCGGTGGTGATCATCACCTCGAACAATGAAAAGGAACTGCCCGACGCTTTCCTGCGGCGCTGCTTTTTCCATTTCATCCGCTTTCCCGACCCCGAAACCATGCGCCGCATCGTCGATGTGCATTTTCCCGGCATCAAGGAGGCGCTGCTGACCACGGCGCTGACCCGGTTCTACGAGCTGCGCGAGACGCCGGGACTGAAAAAGAAACCCTCGACCAGCGAGGTGCTGGACTGGCTGAAGCTTCTTCTGGCCGAAGACCTGACGGCCGAAGACCTGCGGCGTGACGGCAAGAATGCGCTGCCGAAGCTGCATGGCGCGCTGCTGAAGACAGAACAGGACCTGCACCTGTTCGAACGCCTGGCCTTCATGGCCCGTGCCGGGCGGTGACCATCGGCGGTGCCATGCCGCCCGCCCCGCCCCCGCCGGGTGCAGGCCTTGGTTGCGCTTGCAGGACGGGTCCTTATGGGGCTGTGGTTTCCGGCCGGGCGGGGCAGCGCGCTGCGTTTCGCGGTCCGCCCGCGACGCAAGCCGCCTTTCCGGCGGATCAGGATGATCTTCCTGCCCGGCAGGCGGCGGGGATGCTTTTGCGGCCCCCTGTCAGCGCCTTCGTCCTGACCGGCCTGCCAGAAGAGATCACCGCGCGGACCTTTGCCTGCGCGATCCGGGATGACCCGGCAAGGGTGCGTGCGCGCCTGCCGGCCGTCGGCGGGCACGCGCTGACCGAAGCGGTCCATGCCCGGGCGGGCCGTGTCGGCAGCCCGGCCATGTGCCGGCTGGCGGCGGCCCTGAACGCGGCTGCCTGCCATTCGGACGACCGGCCCGGTGCGCCCATGCCCTTCCTTCCCCATGAACGGGCTTCCTGATGCGGATCATGGCACGTCTGGCCTGCCTTGTCCTTCTGTCGGCCTGTGCCCTTCCCGCCGGGGTGCCGGAACGCCGGACCATGGCCATCGCGGACCTGCCGCCGATGAAGACCTTTCCCCCCGGCCGGGCCACGCCCCCGCAGCGCAGCAATGCCGGCATCGCGCGTGATATCCTTGCGCTGGAATTCCAGATGGAAAGCGGGCGCGATCTGCCCCGGCTGACCCGGTTTTCCGGGCCCATAACCATCGCCCTGACCGGCGATGTGCCCCCCACGGCGGCGACCGATCTGTCCCGGCTGCTGACCCGGCTGCGCGCCGAGGCCGGAATCGACATCACGCCCGTCGCCGCCGGACCGGCCTCGATCACGGTGGAATTCCTGCCGCGCCGCAGGTTGCAGGCGGTGGTGCCGCAGGCCGCCTGTTTCGTCGTGCCGCGCATTTCCAGCTGGTCAGACTACCGCGGCGCCCGCCGCACCGACCGGGTGGACTGGACAACGCTGACCACGCGCGACCGGGTGGCCGTCTTCATCCCGTCCGATACCGCGCCCCAGGAAATCCGCGATTGCCTGCACGAGGAAGTGGCCCAGGCCCTGGGCCCGCTGAACGATCTTTATGAACTGTCGGATTCGGTGTTCAATGACGACAATTTCCATACGGTGCTGACCGGCTTCGACATGCTGGCGCTGAAGGTTCATTACGCGCCCGAGCTTGCAAACGGCATGGACAGGGCGGCGGTGGCGGCCCGGCTTCCGGCTGTTCTTTCCCGGCTCAATCCCGGCGGCGGACCGGGTGCCCCCCTGCCGCCCACCCCCACGCCACGCCCCTGGATCGAAGCCATCGAGATGGCATTGGGGCCGAAGGGGACCCCGCAACAGCGCCGCGCGGCGGCCCGGCAGGCCCTGCAGATCGCCCGGTCGCAGGGCTGGACCGACAGCCGGCTTGGCTTCAGTTATTTCGCCGTCGGGCGGCTCAGCCTGGCTGATGAGATGGACGCGGCTGTTGCCGCCCTGACCGATGCGGCCCGGATTTACCGGACCCTGCCGGATGCCGGCATTCACGTCGCCCATATCGACATGCAGATGGCGGCCTTTGCCCTGTCTGCGGGCCAGCCTGCCGATGCGATCCGCCTGGTGAACCGGGCGATACCGGCTGTCACCCGGTCGGAAAATGCGGCCCTGCTGGCCAGCCTGCTGATGATCAAGGCCGAGGCGCTGGAGATGACCGGCGATGCGGTTCAGGCACAGGCCCTGCGGCTCGACAGCATGGGCTGGGCGCGCTATGGCTTTGGCACGGAGGATGAGGTGCGCAGGCGCCTGACGGAAATCGCCGTATTGTCACCGCTGCAGGGCGGCTGACGCCACCCGACAGCGCCGGGCCAAGCGTGCCTTTGGCGGAAAGGCATGACGATGATCATTCTTGCGGCTTTGGTATTCGGCGCACTGACCGGCTGGGGTGTTGCCCGGCGGCGCGGCGGGCGCGGCCTGGACCAGCTGCAATATGCCGCAGGCTACGGCATTGCCTTTGGCATCCTGGGGGTCTTCGTGACCATCCTGGTCAGCCGGATGGTCTGACCCGTGTTCCTGCCCTTCTTCGAAACGCTGCGCCGCGCCGGGGTTCCGGTGTCCTTGCGCGAATATCTGGCGTTTCTGGAAGGCATGGCGGCGGGACTTGCGACGTATGACGCCGAAGGTTTCTACTTTCTGGCGCGCACCGTCATGGTGAAGGACGAACGCCACCTTGACCGCTTCGACCGCGCCTTCGCCGAAAGCTTCCGGGGGCTGGAGCATGTGACAGCGCAGGATGTGCTGGAGGCGGTTGATCTGCCCGCAGGCTGGCTGGCGCGGATGGCCGAAAAACACCTGACGGCAGAAGAAAAGGCCGCAATCGAGGCGCTTGGCGGCTTCGACGCGCTGATGGACACCCTGAAGAAACGGCTGGAACAGCAGAAGGGCCGCCACGAAGGCGGCTCGACATGGATCGGCACGGCGGGAACCTCGCCCTTCGGGGCCTATGGCTGCAACCCCGAAGGTGTGCGCATCGGGCAGGAGACCAGCCGCCATCAGCGCGCGGTCAAGGTCTGGGACCGGCGAGAGTTCCGCAATCTGGACGACAGGGTGGAACTGGGCACCCGCAACATCAAGGTCGCCCTGCGCCGCCTGCGCAAATGGGCGCGCAGCGGGGCGGCGGACGAGCTTGACCTTGACGGCACCATCCGCGCCACCGCCGAACAGGGCTGGCTTGACGTGCAGCTGCGCCCCGAACGGCGCAACGCCGTCAAGGTGCTGCTGTTTCTGGACGCAGGCGGCTCGATGGACCCCCATGTCCGGGTGATGGAGGAACTTTTTTCGGCCGCGCGCAGCGAATTCGGGCAGTTGAAGGTATTCTACTTTCACAACTGCCTTTATGAGGGTGTCTGGACCGACAATCGCCGCCGCCGCGATGCGCAGACCCCGACCATGGACCTGCTGCGCACCTATGGCTCTGACTGCCGCTGCCTGTTTGTCGGCGACGCCAGCATGAGCCCCTATGAGCTGCTGCACCCCGGCGGTGCCAGTGAACACTGGAATGCCGAAAGCGGTCAGGTCTGGCTGGAACGCGCACGGGCGCAGTGGCCGCATTCGGTCTGGATCAACCCGGTGCCGGAAAAGGTCTGGGACCAGACCCGGACCATCACCCTGATCCGGCGCATCTTTGGCGGCCGCATGGTGCCGATGACGCTGGACGGTCTGGGGCGCGCCATGCGCGAGGTGGCGCGGTGACGCGCGCGGCCCCCCGCCCGCGCCGGCTGATCGCGGCCTTCGGGCTGGCACTGGTCCTGTTCATCGCCTTTGCGCTGCACGCGCTGTGGGTGGTGACACATCTGGACCCGTCGCCCGGCCCGGTCCAGGCGTGGATGACGCCCGGCTACATCATGCGCACCTATGACATCCCGCCCGAGGTCATGACACAGACGCTTGGGCTTGAACCCGGATCGGCGCGCGGCAAGACGCTGGAAGAGATTGCCACGGAACGCGGCATCCCGCTGGAGGCGCTGCTTGCGTCGGTGCAGGCCGTGGTGCCCCGGTGACCGACACGCTGCTGGCGCTGGTTCCCGAACATGGCGCGCTGGTGCTGTTCCTTGCCACCTTCCTGTCCTGTCTTGCGCTGCCGATCCCGTCGTCACTTCTGATGCTGGCGGCCGGGGCCTTTGTGGCATCCGGCGATCTGGCCGCCCTGCCCGTGGTGGGCGCTGCCCTGTCCGGCGCGGTTCTGGGCGACCAGGCGGGCTATGGCATCGGGCATTCCGGCGGCATCAACCTTTGGTCGCAGCTTCTTGCAGGCCGCAAAACCGGCCCGCCCGCCCGCCGCGCCGCGCGCGAGTTGCACCTGCGCGGCGGGATGACCGTTTATTTCAGCCGCTGGCTGTTCAGCGCGCTTGGTCCTTGGGTCAATTTCGCCGCCGGGGCGACCCGGCTTGGCTGGCGGCGCTTTTCGCTGGCCAGCCTGCTGGGGGAAACCACCTGGGTTGCGCTGTACGTCGGGCTGGGCTTTGTCTTCGGCGCGCGGCTGGAAGAAACGGGGGCCGCCGCCGGGTCGGTCATCGGCGCGCTGGCCGCAGGGCTGGTTGCGGTGCTGCTGGGCCGCGCCCTGTGGCAGCGGCGGCACAGAACCGCTTGAAAAGCCGCCGCCTTGCGGCCACCATGGCGAACAGCGATGGGGACAGACAGACGATGTCAGACCAGACCAACCGGCACCCGGTGCTGACCGGAACATTCTTGGTGCTGCTTGCCATCGCCCTTGGCTTTGGCACACATGCGGTCTGGGTGTTCTGCACCCGGCTCCTGGGTTCCCAGGCACCGCAGGTCGAAGGCTGGATGACGCCGCGCCATGTGATCGCGGTCTTCAACCTGCCCCGCGATGCCCTGGCCCCGGTTCTGGGGCTGACAGACGGGGATACGCCCTTTTCCAGCCTGAACGATCTGGCGGCACAGCGCGGCCTGGCACCAGAAGTGCTGCTTGAACAGGTGCGGCAGGCCATCGGCCAGGCAGGGGGGGGCGCATGATCGCCGAGCTTTACGCCCTGATCCCGCGCCATGGGGCTTCGGTGCTGTTCCTGGCCGCCCTTCTGTCCTGCGCCGGTGTTCCCATTCCCACCTCGGCGCTCATGCTGGCGGCAGGTGCCTTTATTGCCTCGGGCGACATGCAGTTTCTTCCCGTTGCGCTGACCACGCTTGTGGGTGCCATTCTGGGCGACCAGATCGGCTATGGCGCGGGCCGCGCGGGCGGGCAGCCCCTGTGGGAAAGGTTCCGCGCCAGGCCGCAGTTCACGCCCCTGATGGACCGCGCCCGCGCAGAGCTGGACCGGCGCGCGGTGATCGCCGTGATCATCAGCCGCTTCCCGCTGTCGGCCCTGGGCCCCTGGATCAACCTTGCCTCGGGGGCCACCCGCATCGCCTGGAACCGCTTTACGCTGGGCGTGCTGGTGGGTGATGCCGTCTGGATTCTGGCCTATCTCGGCACCGGGGCCTTCTTTGCCCACAAGGTCAGGGACCTTGGCACGACGATGACCTCTGCCGTGATCGCCCTGACGGCGCTTGCGGCGGCCATCTGGCTGGGGCGGCAGCTGTGGATTCGGCGGCGGCTGCACGCCGCATGATCTGCCCCTTTGCGCCGCCCGGATCGCACCCCATATCCGCGTCATGCTGAACTTCCTTCCCATCCTGCTGATGCTGGCCTACGGCCTTGCCATGTACCGCTTTTCAGTCTGGCGGACGCTGAAGACGCTTGATGCAAACTCGCGCATCCTGGACGAGCCGCAGATCACCGCCCTGACCGCGCGCATGGCGCAGGCGCTGGACCTGCCGCAGGTGACCGTGCATCTTTATGACGTTGATATCGTCAACGGACTGGCCGCACCCGATGGCCGCGTCTTTCTGACGCGCGGGTTTCTGAACCAGTACCGGTCGGGCAAGGTCACGGCGGAAGAACTGGCTTCCGTCATCGCGCATGAGCTGGGCCACGTTGCCCTTGGCCATGCGCGGCGGCGGATGATCGACTTTACCGGGCAGAACGCGCTGATGATGATCCTGTCGACCTTTCTGTCGCGGCTGATCCCCGGTATCGGGGTTCTGCTGGCGCGCACCATCACCGGTGCCTTGGCCGCCCATCTGTCGCGCAGCGACGAGCATGAGGCCGATGCCTATGCCAGCGCCCTGCTGGTCAAGTCCGGGATAGGCACCGGGGCGCAGAAGTCGCTGTTCCGCAAGCTGGGTGCCCTGACCGGATCGCCCGCCTCCGGCACCCCGGCCTGGCTGATGAGCCACCCCGGCACCGAAGACCGCATCCGCGCGATTGAGGCACGCGAGGCGCGCTGGTTTCAGACCTGATCCATTGCCTTGCCAAGCCGGGGCAGCCGCGCCCGCTTCAGCAGGGCGCGCAGCGGCTGCGGGCGGCCCGAAAGCCGTTCCGCCCCGGCGCGCACGGCGGCGACCGCTTGCGAAACCGCCACGGGGTGATGTGACCACAGTTCCCACAGGAACCCGTCGGGGTCGCGCCGCGCCAGACCTTCCGCGGCCAGCACATGGCGCGGAAAATCGGCGGCGTTGAAGGTCAGGATCGCATCCGCGCCTGCGGCAATCGCCACCGCCAGAACATGGCGGTCATTGTCATCGGGCAGCGTCAGGCGCGCCTCGATCGCCGGGCGCGCCGGAACGCAGGCGGCGGGAAAGGCCGCGCGCAGCAGGGCCACCTCGCCCCGCACCACGGTTTCGGCCCCGGCCCCCAGCCTGCGCGTGGCACGCGCCCATTCCTCCAGAATGCGGTCTGACCACAGCGGAATGAACAGGCCCGCCCGTGCCACGCCGATCAGGATCTCGCGCAGCACCGTGGGATAAAGTACACAGGCGTCAAGAACGACCTTCACCCGTCCAGCCGGAAGACCAGCGCCTTCAGATAGCCGCTTTCGGCCAGCTGCGGCAGCATCGGATGATCCGGCCCGGCAAAGCCGGTATGCAGCAACTGCGCCCGCCGCCCGCCGCGCCCGATGCCGCGCCCGCAGGCATTGCGCAACGCCGTCAGGTCCACCGCATGGGAACAGGAACACAGCACCAGACAGCCGCCCGGCGCCACCAGCGGGGCGGCCAGCCGCGCCAGCCGTTCATAGGCGCGCAACCCCGCCTCGAGCGCCGGTTTTGCCGGGGCAAAGGCGGGCGGATCGCAGATCAGCAGATCAAACTGCGCGCCGTCCTGTGCCAGTTCTTCCAGCACGGCAAAGGCATCGCCCTGCCGCGTGGCAAAGCGGTCTGCCATGCCGCTGGCCGCAGCCCCCTGCCGGGCCAGGGCCAGCGCCGTGGCCGAGGCATCGACCGCAAGCGCGCTGGCCGCCCCGCCCGCCAGTGCCGCAAGGGCAAATCCGCCGACATGGCTGAACATGTCCAAGACCCGCGCACCCCGCGCCAGGCGCTGCGCAAAGGCATGGTTCGGGCGCTGGTCAAAGAACAGGCCGGTTTTCTGCCCGCCCAGCACATCGGCCATATAGGTGGCCCCGTTCATCGGCACCGGCACGGGGCCGCCGATCTTTCCGCTCAGGATCACGGTTTCCTCGACAAGCCCTTCCAGCCCGCGCGACCGCCCGGTGCCGTTCTTGACCACCGCAGACACACCCGTCACCGCGCGCAGGGCGGCGGCGAGCACCCCGATCTGCGTCTCGGCCCAGGCGGCATTGGGCTGGATCACCGCGACATCGCCGAACCGGTCGATCACCACGCCGGGAAGGCCATCGGCCTCGGCATGGACAAGGCGGTAGAAGGGCGCGTCGAACAGCCGCGCGCGCAGCGCCAGCGCCGTGGTCAGGCGGTGCGCAAGCCAGTCCTGATCGATCTGCGCATCAGGATCGCGGTCCAGCACCCGGGCGATGATCCTGGATTTTGTGTTTACGGTCACCAGCGCCAGCGGGCGGCGGTCGGCATCTTCCAGCACGGCCAGCGCACCGGGGGCCAGGCCCTGCGTGCGCCGGTCGGTGACCAATTCGTCGGCATAGACCCAAGGGAAGCCATGGCGGATCGCCCGCGCTTCGGCCTTCGGCTTCAGCCGGACGGTGGGGCGGAAAGACGATGCGGGCGTGGTGGGGTCTTCTGGCGATGTCATGTCTTCGTCCTACTGCGTTCCGGCCGGGCGGGAAAGGGGCGTGGATCGGGTCCGGTCGGACGGGCTTATGTTTGATCGTTGTCCGGACATGGCCCCTGCAACAGCCCCGGTCCGGCTCTGCCCTTACACAGGTGCAACTCCCGTCCCCCCGTCCCTGACGGATCGGACGCGCGCCAATTCCGCCCGCGCCGGTCGGCCCCTTGGCAGGCGTGGCCCGATTGCGGGCGACAGGCCTGGGCAGGGCAATCGGACCCGGTAACGGTCCACCGGTCCTTTGCCTGCGGGTCCTGCGGGCGCTTCGGCCCCCCCCACAGGCAACAGCGCACCAGGCACCCGCACCCCGTCTTGCCTTCCGCAGGCCCCCCCGAGCAGGGGAATCGCTTGAAGGTCATTGGGCGGTTCCTGTGATGAGGGCTTTGAGGCAGTCGTGGTCCCAGGCTGCGGCTTTCCGCCGGACCTTGAGGCTGTGCTTTCCGCCTGCGTTTTGGATCAGGTTCATGGCCATGTGTTTGATTGTTGACATGTTTCTTGGCCCGTTGTCGGTGCGCAGACGCATCAGGTCGTCGTGGAACACCACGTCAAGCACCCAGTGCAGCCGGTTTTCGATCCCCCGGTGTGCCCGGACGGCGCGGGCGAGGAGGGGGGCATCGAGGGGAAGGGAGGAGAGGAAGAAGCGGCGCGCGACGGTGGTCTTGCCGCCGCGTTCGACGCAGGCCCCGGCCATGGCGATGGCCTTGAGGCCGGGGAAGCGCGGCTCTCCGGGGGCGCAACGGTCACCGTTGAGCCAGGCCACGTCATGACTGACCCGGTGGCGGCGGGTCTCAACGCGCCCGTGGTCGGCGTCGGTGGTCTCGAAGGGAGCGAGGCTGCGCTGTTCGGGCGTGTCGAAAAACAGCGCGACCTCTTCGGCCATGCTGCGCTGGTTGTCCTTCAGCGCCAGAAGATCATCGGCCCCGCGCGCGAGGATGGTTTCGGCGATCTTCGTCTGCGTCCCCATGGCGTCGATGGTGACAAGCGCGCCGGTCAGGTGGAGCCGTTCGAGAAGCAGAGGTATAGCGCTGATTTCATTTGATTTTGCGTCAGTCTTCTCTTGCCCCGGAACCAATCGCTGGCGCGGGGCCCAGGCTGAGACGACATGCAGAGGATGCCGTTCGCCCCCCTTCGCGCGCCGTGAGGTCTTGCCGTCGATGGCGACGATATCGGGTTCGTCCTCGCGCAGGCCCTCCACCCAGGCGGTGAAAGCCCCGGAAAACAGCCCGCCATCAAGCGCATTCATCACATCGTTCAGCGTGTCATGCGAGGGAATGCCTTGCGCGAAGGGCAAGAGGCTGCGCGAGAGTGTCCAGCTTCTGTCGCCCCCACTGGCGGATCTCCACAAAATCCTCCGCCCCTGCAAGCGTCGCGCAGAGCACCAAAAGCATGATCTCCGGCAGCGGACACACCACCTTGCCCCGCTGGCGCGGATCATCAAGGGCCGAAAAATGACCGGGAAGCGACGGGCGGGACATGCGAAAACCTCCACGATTGAGGTATCACATGACTCACGCAGTCCGCCCCGTGGGAATCCCACAGGCGTTCAAGCGATTGCCCTG
>Ga0315906_10004607_pt1 | contig 17636 bp, 16 predicted proteins | sample LakEriMetagenome_4_FD_203526 | JGI IMG/M metagenome (GOLD analysis project Ga0315906, IMG submission 203526) | Freshwater fungal communities from buoy surface, Lake Erie, Ohio, United States - Buoy 2 MA122 | ecosystem: Environmental > Aquatic > Freshwater > Lake > Lake biofilm | place: USA... | reverse complement strand
TATCCCTGCTCTTTGAGCAGCGAGGGCAATGTGGGGTGGGCGGGGGGCAATCCCAAGGTGGTGCTGGTTCTGGCTTTGCTGTTGATGGGCTCTTCCGCTGCGCCCCGCAAACGATACTGATACCTGGCCGTCATGAGCCCAAATCGGGTGGGCGAACACACTGGAGAATTGGCATAGCCGTTGGCAAACTTCAAGCCCTTGGCCGCCAGTTCGTCCAGGACGGGCGATACTTTGCCGAAATGCGCATCACGACCGCCGTAGCAACCTAAATCGGCAAATCCCAAATCGTCGGCCACGATGAAAATGATATTCGGACGTTTCATGCGCACTATCCTTGTAATTGATGGTCTCAATTTTCACACGATTTGGAACCTATTGTGGAACTTGAAGGTCAAGCCAGTATGGCCCTTCATGGGAGCCAACGCTTAAGCATTTCTGGGCTTGGTGGACCAATCACTTTTTGCAAATTTCCCTTGGCATCAATCATCACAACATATGGCGTGACGTTGGGCCATGCAGGATCAACCGACTGCCTGATCTCGGGCTCAAAGCCTTCAAAGGCATACATCTTGGTGATTCCCTTGAAGTGGCTGGCATGCCTCAGGGCTTTGGTGCCACTGGCATCCATCATGACGGCCATCAGGGGAACGGGCTTGCCTTTTTCTTTCACAGCTTGGTAAAGGACTTCAAAGGCTGCTGGGCAGGTGCTGCAATAAGTGGTGGTGAACAAATAAGCAGCCGGCCGGGGCCCCTCTTTCAACAACTGCGGCCAGCTTTTTTCATGAAATGCATGGGTTGTGCTCAATGTCCGAGAAGCCTGCTTCTGATGCTGGTGCTTCTGAGCGCTATCGCTGTGCTTGTGATCTTGCGCATGCAATGCTTGACCCAACAACATTGGCAAAGTCACAGCCAGGCTAGCGAGCTTTGGGAACAGGCGGTTTGTATCTGAGTGAAACATAGACCAAGCTTTCAGTTGATCAAGGAGAGAGGTCATAAACTTTGATCTCCGTGGTATTGCGCCACACCACAAGCATTTTTTCTGCGCGCTGAACCAAGCGAGGATGGTCATTGGGGCCTTGTGCGTTGCCCAATACTTTCAGATTGAAACTATGGCCGTCGTCTTCTGAAATCCAGGCCTTGAGTGTGGATTGACTGCCCTCACTGACTCGCCACACGATCACCACTCTTTGTTTGTGAGAAAGGACATCGGCATGCTCAGCACGTGCATCTGGCAAAGGCTTCACGGTGTTTAACTGCGGTTCACCCTGGGCACCAAGACGTGCATACCTCACACCGGCCACATCTTGGCCGTCTTGTTTGCGAATCCCAAACCAGACCATGTGAAATCCAGTTTGGGAAGTGTTGGAAGCTGCATCTTTGGCAGATTGCCCTTGGTAGGCTACCAGACCGGGTCCATGGTGCGGACATGCATTGATTTGCCAATCGTCAAATGTGCTTCTAACAGGGATTTTGGTTGGCCCTTTCGATGAGGACTGCACGTTTGCAGAGGCCTCAGGCAAAAAGGCAAAACCATGGTCACGCGTCTGCTCACCAAACACATGACGCCAAACCGCAGCCACTTTGCCATCTGGCGTGTTGCTCATGGCAATGCGGCAGCACTCACAAGAATGGTCTGCCAATTTGTAATCAGCGCTGAATGTGGCACCGCCATCTTTGGAAACGTTGCCATACACGGCTGCACCGATGTACTTCGGCCCGGCACCTTTGGCTGGGATGTCACGCTTGTCGATCCAGAGCGTGTGCAAATGGCCTTGCGCATCAAAAAGAATCGATTCGAAGCGATGCGTGATTTCTTGTCGATCTTGGTGAACTGTGAATGGCGCGGAGAAGGTCTGCCCACTATCCGTGCTTCGAAGCATTCTGACAAAGCCGGTATAGGGCTTGGCGAGAGGTTGCGTATAGGTCACAACAGCCCAAGCATTCGGACCAAAAGCCATCTTGGGCCGTGACTCCCCATCGGCAGCAATCTCGTCTTGTTGGGTATTCAGTATCACAGGCGCCGTCCACTGCCCCAGGGCTTGAGCAGGTGAAGACTGCATGAACAGTTGGCCATGCTCATTCAGCCCCACCACCCACAAGCGACCATCGGGGGCCAATGCAGCACCGGTGGCCAGTTGCATGCGCTTGGCATGTTTAGCGGGTTTGTTTTGCGCGCTGGCAGATAGCGATATGCCCATGCCCAGCACCAGCAGACCGCAAGCCATCAACGCCAACCACACATGTTTCAAAGATCGCATGACATTCCTTTCAAATCAAACTCAAGTGCCAAAAGACTTGTTCAAGCCCACCATGACACTGCGAGGCGCCCCAAGTTGGTAGGTGTTTTGCGTGTTGGGAGAATAGGTGCCGGTACCCTTGTAAGAGCTTGAAGCGCTGTCAGAGTAGCGTTGGTTGGTCAAATTGCGAACTTGACCCCACACTTCCCAGCCACCCTGCAGTTTTTGGCTGGCATGCACATTGAACAAGGTGTGCCCTTCGTACTTCACCGTGTTGGCATCGTTCATCCAAGAACTGCCCTGCTTGATCACGGTCAGGGAAATGCGTGCACCTGGTGCAAACTTGTAAGTCACCGAGGCATTGACGGCGTGTGCCGGCGCTTGTTTCATGGTTTTGCCAGAGTAGTCTTCTATCGCACCCACTTTGTCACTCACCTTGTAGTTTAAGTAGGTGTGTTGAGCCCACGTTGCACCAAATCGCCAATCCATCTTTTTCCCATCTTGGCTCAATGCAATCTCTAAGCCCTCGCTGCGCGTTTGACCCGCGTTTTTATTGCTACTGTCGCCCACAGCAGGGGTGTAGCTCACAATGGTGTCCTTGCCGTCCAGCCTGTAAATGGCCGAATCCAACTTCAAACTGCCATCGAGCAAAGCAGCTCGCCAGCCCAACTCGGTGTTGTCATAGATCGCAGGTTTCAAATCGGGCACAGCGGTTTTGCCATACAACTGACTGACCTCGGGCGGCGTAAAACCTTGGCTCAGGTTGCCGTAAAAACTGTTTCTTGAATCAAGTGCGTAGGTGCCACCTACCTTGGGAGTCACTCGACTGAAACCTCTGATTTCGTTGGCTGCTCCATAGTTGGCACCTGGTGTTAGATTATTTTTAAAGTCATACGAAATGCTGTCGTAGCGACCACCCGCGACAATGCGCAAATTGCTCAAAGGTACAAACTCAAATTGGGCAAAGGCGGCATTGTTGGCAATATCGGCTCTGTAGTTTCGGACACCCGATGGGTTGTTCACGCTGTTGAGGATGTAAGAAACATAACGCCCTGTTGCGGTATTGCGAGTGATGGCCAGGTTATCGGAAACATAATCGTTTTGACTGCGATCAATGGTCAAACCCGAGACCAATTTGGCCTTGTTCCAGTTTAACTTTTGCTCATGCTTCACATCCAAGCCCAGTGACTCGACATGATTATTGTTTATGGTGCCTCTGCAAGTGGTTCCTGCACAACCCGTGATGGTGTAGTTGGGCAATTGCCCATGGTCATTTTGGCGAGTGAATGCCGTGACCGTGGTCACGCCGCCTGCGGTGGTTTCGCCCTCCCAAGCCACATTGGCACGGGTGGTGATGTCTTTGCGCCATGTGAAGGTGTTCAAACTTTTGCCCACAGAATTGCGATAGTCTGCTTCAAACAAACTACCAGGCGTTTCAGTGTCCAAGTCTGTCTTGATCAAAGAAGCTCGCATCCAAGAAGTGGCCGATAAGTTGTAGTCTGCTCGCAATGAAAAAGAGTCCTTGCGACCGCCACTGTATTCTTGCCAATTTTGACTTTGACGGTGTGAGCTGTAGTGAGAAAACCGCAAGCCCAAATCTCCCCAAGTGTTGCTGGCACCTGAGTCAACTCGGGTAAAGCCATCAACGTCGTCATAACGCACTCCCAAATATCCTGTTGGTGTTTTGGACGAGCGTTGGCTTAAAAAATTGATGGCACCACCCACGGCATTGCTACCATACAAAGAGGAAGCCGCGCCTTTCACCACCTCAATGCCTGAGGCTGCATTCATGTTGTTTTCGTTCAAGGCGTTGTGGTTGAAAACACCCAAGGGCCGGATTGGTATACCGTCTTCAAGGTATTGGTAAACAGCACCGGTGCTGATGGGTTGGCGAATGGACATGCTGTGCTGCTCATTGCCCAAGTCATTCCAAAAAACACCCGGAATTCGGTTGATGATCTCGCCTATTGTTTTGGGCATTTCTTCGTCCCATTGCTTGCGGGTCACCAGCCCAATGGCGGCGGCTGTTTCTGAAAGTTTTGCTGCAGATCTCGAACCCGATATCACCACGGTATCGTTGGCTGTGGTTGAAATACTCGAGGGCGTTTGGGCTTGTGCCTGAAACGCACTGCAGCCAAGTACATAGGACACACAGGCCCATGAAAGTGTTTTGTATTTAAAAGTCATGACAATGATTGGGTAATAGTTAAGCAAACGCAAGGCAGCGACAAATCAAGCGCGCGCAGCATCGACTTCACAAAAAAATGAGGAAGCTTGGTTCAAACGGGGTGAAACCCCGTCAAACCCAGCGAAAGAGACCGAATCGGTCTTTCAATGTTTCATGCCAGAGTGGCCGCCATGAGGCGACTGTGCAGGCGTATTCATGGCGCGCGCTGGCGCCTTCACTTCCAGAGTTTGGCGTTTGCCATCCTTGGTTTCAAAGGTGAGCGTGAGCGGCACAGCATCGCCCTCTTTCACTTGCGACTTGAGGTCCATCAACATGACGTGATAGCCACCAGGCTTTAACTCAACCGCCTTGCCCATGGGCAAAGCCAAGCCTTCAATGGCACGCATTTTCATCACGCCACCGTCCATGGCCATTTCATGCACTTCCACAATACCTGCCGCAGGCGATTTAGCACTGATCAATTTGGCATCTTGCGTTGCTTGCAACTTCATAAATGCACCTGTCGCTTTTTGTTGAGCAACTGTGGCACGCACCCAAGGGTCGGACACAGTCACTTGGGCTGATACTGAAAAGGAGGCTAAGGCCAAAGTCACGGCCATCGACAATGTAAAACGTGTCATGAAAATTCTCCGTCTGTGAGCTAGGCGCATCGCACCCACTCTTTGAAACTGAAACTGAAATTGATTGATTTCGCAAAAGACCCAAGGGTCTGATCAAACCCTGCTCAAGGGTTTAGACGGCAGGCGGCCCGCGGGATGGAAGTGGCGGAGCCGTAAGGGAGACAATGTGCGCCGCTGCAACAGGATGCAGGGCATGGGCCAAAGGACTGAGATTCTCAAGCGGCGCGGTACAAGCTGGCAACACAGGGGCGACAGGCGAGCACAAAGGGCAATCCATGTTGGTGGCAACGGGTGAATCACCACCTTCTTGGCTAGAACTGACCATTTTCATACCACCCGAACTGGAACAAACCATTTGGGTTTCGGTAGGGTTGAAGATGGGTGACGCTACTGCCACGCCAATGAACAAAGCAAACCAGACCAGCACAAGGCGAGCCACAGATTGGTGAGTTTGAACTTTGAACATGTGGCATATTATCTACGAAGTCAATTCAAAGTCGTTAATCCACATTATGAAAAAAATACTGCTTTTGGGCTCCGGTGAACTGGGCAAAGAATTTGTCATCAGTGCGAAACGCCTTGGCTGCTACGTCATAGCCTGCGACAGCTATGCCCATGCACCCGCCATGCAAGTGGCCGACGAATGTGAAATTTTCAGTATGCTGGATGAAACACCCTTGCGCGCTGCCATTGCCAAACACCAGCCCGACCTGATCGTTCCAGAAATTGAAGCCATTCGAACCGAGGTCTTGATCGAGGTTGAAAAAGAAGGATTTGAAGTTATTCCTAGCGCCCGTGCGGCCAACCTCACCATGAACCGCGATCGAATTCGCGATGTCGCAGTGGGTTTAGGTGTACGCACAGCCAAGTTCAATTACGCAGAGTCCAGCAACGAGTTGATGGCTCAAGCCAAGGCCATTGGCTTCCCCGTGGTAATCAAACCCGTCATGAGTTCTTCTGGCAAGGGTCAAAGCGTTGCCAAAACCGAAGCTGACATACAAGCCAGCTGGGATTACGCCTGCGCAGGCATGCGCGGTGATCGCAAGAAAGTCATTGTCGAAGAATTCATCAAGTTTGAATTTGAAATTACCCTGCTCACCATCCGCCAACGCAGTGGCCCCACTTTGTTTTGCCCACCCATTGGCCATGTTCAAGAACGCGGCGACTATCAATACAGCTGGCAACCCCAGGCCATGAAGCCAGATTATTTGCAAGCTGCTCAAGACATGGCTGAAAAAGTCACGGCCGATTTAGGCGGCGCAGGCTTGTTTGGCGTGGAATTTTTTGTCACGACCAACGAAGTTATTTTCAGTGAACTGAGCCCGCGCCCTCACGACACAGGCATGGTCACTTTGATCAGTCAAAACTTAAGTGAATTTGATTTGCATGCTCGGGCTATTTTGGGCTTGCCCATTCCCGTGATTGAAGCCAAAGAAGGTGCCAGTGCCGTGGTGCTTGCCGACCACGAAGGAAAAAATCCGAGTTACGCGGGTGTCTCACAGGCCCTGCAAGAACCAGGCGTTGATGTCAGAATTTTTGGCAAGCCCACCACCCGTCCGTTTCGCCGTATGGCCGTTGCTTTGGCCCACGGCAGCAATGCCCTGCAACGCGCACGCGCAGCAGCCAACAAAATCAGTGTGCACGTTGAATGAAAAAAGGCTCTGACACGTGTGTCAGAGCCCTTCGTTGAAATCAGATTTATTTGATTTCAGTGATGAAGTTTTCGCTGGTACGGCGCACCTTTTTCATATTCACCAACCAATCTTTGTCGGATTCACGATAGCCCAGTGGCAGCAATACTGTGCTGCGCAGACCCCGTGATGCCAAATCCAAAATTTCATCGACCGCCTTGGGGTTAAAGCCTTCCATGGGCGTGGCATCCACTTCTTGCTCTGCTGCCGCAATCAAGGCCGTACCCAAAGCAATGTAAGACTGCTTGGCTGCATGTTGGAAATTAACTTCAGGGCCTTTGGCTGGATAGTTCTTGAGCAACATTTGACGATAGGCTTCAGCGCCTTCGTTCACAAATCCACGCACCTCGTTGTTGTAGTCAAACATCATGTTGATGCGCTCGGCGGTGTAATCGTTCCAAGCGGCAAACACAAGAAGATGTGAACCTTCTGTGATTTGCGCCTGGTTGTTGGCCGCAGCTTGAATTTTGGTGCGAACTTCTTTGTTGGTCACCAAAATAATTTCGTAGGGCTGCAAGCCACTTGAAGTGGCAGTCATGCGAATGGCTTCCAAAATGCGTTGCACTTTCGCTTCAGGAACGGACTTGGTGGGGTCCATTTTTTTGGTGGCATATCGCCAATTGAGGGCTTGAAGCAAATCCATGATGAGGTTTCCAATATTTTTAAACAGCCTCTGAGTTTAAACCATCCATCTGCGCCGCCTGCGGTTAGGATTGACCCATGTCGAACTGGCTCCCCCTTATCGCAACACTGTTCATTCAAGCCATGGTCGCCATGGCATTGCTCAGCTTGCCGGTCATGGCACCCGTCGCAGCCAAAGCTTTGGACATTTCACCCACTTTGGTGGGCATTTACATCTCACTCACCTATGCAGGTGCAATGTTTGGAAGCCTCACTTCTGGCATAACGGTGAGCCGCCTCGGACCCATTCGCGTCAGCCAACTAGGCCTGTTGTTTTGCGGCCTGGGTTTAAGCTTGTGTGCTGTGCCCTCTTTGCCAGTAATTGCCATAGGCGCTCTTTTGATTGGCTTAGGTTACGGCCCCATCACGCCAGCCAGCTCCCAAATTCTGGCTCGCACAACCAAACCCTCTCAAATGGCTCTGGTTTTTTCGATCAAACAATCTGGCGTTCCCTTGGGCGCCATGATGGCAGGTGCCATCATTCCCACAATGATGATTAACATCGATTGGCAGCTGAGTCTAATTGCAGTTGCCTTGGCCTGCTTGATTTTTGCGGCTTTGTCCCAGCCCCTGCGCCCATCTTTGGATGATCTAAGGCAAGCTGGTTTGCCTTTTGAAATAGGAACTCTCACTCGGCCCATTCGCATGGTGTTGGGTCATCGCACTTTGGCCACCATGGCCATTTGCTCCTTCATGTTTTCAATGGTCCAGTTGTCACTGACCACTTATTTGGTCACCTACTTGCACGAGGACCTTAGCTACGGCATGGTCAGTGCGGGACTCCTGCTTTCAGTCACTCAAATTGGAGGCATTGGAGGCCGAATTGCATGGGGTGTTATTTCGGATCGATGGCTGGGCGCACAAAAAACCCTCATGCTGCTGGCGTGTTTGATGGCCTTGAGCGCACTGGTCACTGCCCTGCTCCTGCCCCAATTGCCTCTTTGGGCAATATGGATCACGCTGGTAGTTTTTGGTGCATCTGCCATTGGCTGGAATGGTGTTTATTTGGCAGAGGTTGCACGTCAAGCACCCGAGGGTCAGGCGGGGGTCGCCACGGGTGGCACCTTGACATTCACTTTTTTGGGGGCAGTCATTGGTGCACCGATCTTCGGCATGCTGTCTTCGGTGTTTGGCACTTACCAGGCCGGCTTTTTGGCCCTGGTCGTTACCTCAAGCCTGTGCGCTGGCGTGCTGTTCAGATTGAAAAGCACGCCGCGTTTGTCTAGCGCCGCATAAGGTCAACCGCTTTTTCGGCAATCATGAAGGTGGGCGCATTGGTGTTGCCAGTGACCAGTTGGGGCATGACTGAAGCGTCAATGACTCGCAAGGATGACAAACCATGCACTCGAAGTTCAGAGTCGACCACGGCCAGAGGGTCTTGCAATGGTCCCATTTTGCAAGTGCCGACGGGGTGGTACTCCGTATCCGAATGGTCTATTAAAAAATCGCGAATTTGACCCGGTTGGTTGTGATCAACCTCATACAGCATCTCGCCCCGATAGGCATTTAAACCGGGGGATGCCATGACCCTCAAGCCCAATTGAGTGGCCGTCACCAGTGTCTCAAGATCATCGGGGTGTTTGAAAAACGCAGGGTCAATGAGGGGTTTGTCCATGGGGTTGCGGCTTGTCAAAGTAACTGTGCCACGGCTCTTGGGTCGCATGAGGGTGACATGCAAGGTATAGCCATGCCCAAGGTGCATTTTGCGCGCGTGGTCGTCGACGATGCCAGTGCAAAGCGCCAATTGAATATTGGGATGCGCTGTATTGCCCTCGGTCGACACAAAGCCTTGTGTTTCCGACACATTGGAAGTGATCCATCCTGTGCGCTTTGATCGCCACTCTAGGATGGACTTGACCAAGTTCAAAGCGCCCTTCAAAGAAAAGCCCATGGCCTCATTGACTTTAGAGGTTTTGTAAATCAAGACCGTGGTGATGTGGTCTTGCAAATTTTGTCCAACCCCGGGCAATTCATGCACCAACGGAATGCCCAATTCTTGCAGGTGGTCTGCAGGCCCCACACCAGACAACATGAGCAACTGGGGGGAGCCAAAAGCACCACCAGACAAAATGACTTCCTTGCGCGCGCGAACCTCGTGTGTCACGCCATTGGTGATGTACTTCACCCCAATGGCGCGCTTGCCCTCAAACATGATTTGCGAGGCATGGGCTTGCGATATGACATGCAGGTTGGCCTGATGGCGATGCGGATCTAGGTAAGCACGGGCAGCATTCCAACGCTCTCCGCCTTTTTGAGTGACTTGAGCAGGTGAAACGCCAAATTGTTGCGCCCCGTTGTAATCTGGATTGAAAGGAATACCCTGCTCATTGCAGGCCTGAATAAATGCTTGGTTGAGAGGGCTGGGACTTCTCAAATAGCTCACATTGACTGGCCCATGGATGCCGCGGTAAGCATTCTCACCAAAGCACTCGTTGTGTTCCGATTTTTTAAAATAAGGTAACACCTCTTGGTAAGACCAACCCTCGTTGCCAAGCGCAGACCAGTTGTCATAGTCAAGCGGGTTGCCGCGTGTGTAAACCATGGCATTGACTGAAGAACTGCCACCCATCACTTTGCCGCGGGGTTGAAAACCTTTGCGGCCATTGAATCCAGCTTGAGGCACAGTTTCATAGCCCCAACTGTTGATGTTCAAAGAAGCTGTGGCGGCAAAACCGAGGGGGGCTTTGACAAACACAGAATTGTCTGGGCCACCGGCTTCGAGCAAGCAGACCGATGTATTCAAATCTTCCGACAGCCTGCCGGCAACACAACAGCCTGCTGAGCCGCCACCTACAATTACGTAATCAAATTCTTGCTGAGTCACCACAATCACCTTGCATCTTCATGGCGAAAACAAACCGCCTTGAGCTATTTATAAGTGAATCAAATGCAAGCGCCTAGGGGTAATACCCTGTTCATTTCAGCTGCAAACGCCATACTTGAGCCATTCTTCAACATGGCATGACTTCATTGAACCCTGCTGTCCAAAATCTTCCGCAGCAAAGCCATCCTTATGTCGATCGAAAACGATGGGCCTGGTTGCTTTCAGTGATTGGCCCTGCTATTTCAATGGTTGGCACTATCGCCGTTTCCGTTTTCGGCGTTGGCACATGGGTCTTGTTTTTCCCATTGGTTTTCTTTTACGCTTTGGTTCCCCTTCTAGACTTTGTCATTGGCGAAGACACCAGCAATCCACCGGAGTCTAGTATTGCGGCATTAGAAGCCGATCCCTATTACCGGTGGATCACGTACGCCACCATTCCTGTTTTGTGGGTTTCGGTTATTTTCAATTGCATCTTCCTTTGCTCTTTCTCATTGAGCGCTATGGAATGGATTGCCACCGTCATTATCACTGGTTCCGTTTTAGGATTTGGTTTGAATGTCAGCCACGAACTCGGTCACAAACTTCAAAAAACGCCCCGAAAAATTGCACTGTTCAATACAGCCCTAGGCGTGTACGGTCACTTCTCCATTGAACACAACCGAGGCCATCACCGGCATGTGAGCACCCCCGAAGATCCTGCTTCTTCCAAAATGGGTGAGAACATTTACCAATTTGCTTGCAGAGAAATTCCGGGAGGTGCCTTCAGGGCATGGCAACTGGAATCCGATCGACTCCATCGTCAAAACAAATCTGCTTGGCACTTTGAGAATGAAATCCTTCAGGCTCTTTGCCTCAGCATTTTGGTCCACGGCACTTTGATTGCTTTTTATGGCATCGAAATGCTCATGGTTTTGGTGCCCCTGACCGTGTGGGGTGCCTTCCAACTGACATCTGCCAACTATGTAGAGCATTACGGTATCCAAAGGTTTAAAACACCCCAAGGCAGCTATGAAAGCTGCCAACCGCATCATTCATGGAACAGCAATCACTTGGTTTCTAACTTGGTGCTGTTTCAACTTCAGCGTCACTCTGACCACCACGCCTATCCCGGTCGAAGCTACCAATCCCTCAGAGATTTCCCCCAACTCCCTAGGTTGCCTTCTGGTTATTTTGGGATGTTTTTCTTAGCCTACTTGCCACCACTTTGGTTTCGAGTGATGGATCCCTTGTTGGTCAAAACACTCCAAGGCGATGCATCGCGCATCAACTTTCTGCCAAGCGCCAAACATCGGCTGACCGAAAAGTATGGCTTGGTGATGCCATCTGAATCGACCCATTAACTGTTAGCACCCATTGCAACTTGGAGATCAGCTTCTCCCAGCTTTGCATGATTGGCCAAAATCGGCACCAGACACAGCAAGGCGTCTCTCAGGGTGGTGGATGACATGGTAGACAAAGTGGCACCAGAACGTTTTGCAGCCTGACTTGGCAGCAAGGGAACATGGATAAATCCACTGGCCACTTTTTGATCTTTCAGGACATGTTGCAGGCCGTAAAAAACTTGATTGCACACAAAAGTGCCAGCCGTTTGAGACACAGAGGCTGGGTATCCATTGGACTTCAATGTGGTCACCATTTTTTTTATGGGCAGCGTCGAAAAGTAAGCAGCAGGACCGCCTTGAACCACCGCAACATCCACCGGCTGTGCACCTTCATTGTCCGGAATTCTGGCGTCGCAAACGTTGATGGCCACTCTCTCAATTGACACATCACTGCGCCCATCGGCTTGCCCCAAGGCAATCACCATTTGGGGCTGATGCAATTTCAAAGCATTCTCAAGCACATCAAGTGATTTAGAAAACACGCAAGGCAGTTGAACACTTACCAAGTCACATTGGCTGACACTCATGCCATTCAGTAAACGCGCAGCCTCCCAAGAGGGGTTTTCTGTTTCACCCCCAAAGGGTTCAAAACCAGTGATGAGTATTTTCAATCTTGACTCCACAGCTGATTGATCAAATTAAAGTGGATTGTTTGCCACGGAATATCGGTCCCACAATGCGTGTCGCCAGTAAACCGTCAGCGCCAAGGTCAGTATCAAACCAAGAGCAGAATACAGCCCGGCCGTAGCGACATAGCCAATGCTTTCAACCAACGGGCCACTGATCAATAAACCAATGGGCAAACCCCAAATGGCCAACATGCGCATGCCCATGACCCGGCCATGAAAAGCGGGCTCGGTGGCACGCAACATGACTGCGGCCAAAGGCGTCATGCACAGACTTTGCACAAAACCGGCCAACATCAAAATGAACATGCCAAAGTACAAATTTTGTGTGAATGCAAAGACAAGATCCAACAGGAACCATGCACTTGAAGCAATGATCATGGTCTGAGATGCGCGAAGTTTGAATTTGTGAGAACTTAAAGTGAGAGAAGCCAGCAAGCCACCAAACGCAAAACTAGCGCCCAATAAACCAAGCCCAGTTTGGTTGGTGAGGAAAATATTTTTGGCGGCGTAAGGCAACAAGCCCAATGAAAAGGGAAACGCCAACAAGTTCACCAAAAAAGCCACGGCCATCGCACCCATCAGAACGGGTTTGTGCCAAACATAGGCGAACGCTGATTTCAAGTCTTCCAGCGGACTGGCCAAAGCCACAGCACTTGGCTCGGGTTGAACATTGTCTACACCCCTAGAAAGCAAAAAGCTGATGACATACAGGAAAGTGACCACCAGATAAGCAGATGTCATTCCCAGAAAAGCCACAATACCTGCGCCGGCCAATGCGCCTGCAATTCTGGCCGAATCCGAGGTCATTCTGGAAATTCCAAGCGCGGCCATCAGTTGTTCTGGCGGCAATGTTTTAGCGATCAAGGCATTGCGCATCATTTGGTCCGAGGGCCTGATCATGCCCACAATGGCCGACAAAATGAGCACTCTCTCGGGTGTCAGTGCTTCAAAAAAAGAGAGCAACATGATGACAAAGGCCAACAGTGCGTAAATGGCTCTTGTGGACCACAGCATTCGCCTGTAGCCCATGCGATCGCACACCACCCCAAAAATGGGGGCCACCAAAGAACCCAAATATTGCAAGGCGCCATACACCACCAGCATCAAGACTGAGCCCGAGGCAGACAAGATGTACCAACCCAACAGGATGGTCTCCATTTCAAAAGCCCAAGAGGTGGCCAGATCGGCGGGCCACTGGTATCTAAAGCTTTTAACGCGAAAAGAATCACGCCAATTCAGTTGCGCCGGCGTTGAAGAATTTGTCATGTCGTTTCATTTTAGGCAAGTGTGAGTGAAGTTCTGTCCGATCAATAACCCGTGCATAGGGTTAATACTTATCAGCAGCTTGCCATGAAGCACTAGCATCGTCGCAAAGGAAAACCGAAATGGCTCTCAAACTCAATTTATCCCGCGCTCTGAATAGCAAACTCAAGCACTTGTTGGTTCTTGGCAGCATCATGCCTCTATTGGCTTTTGCCCAAGCTTGGCCCACCAAGCAGCCCATCAAATTGGTCGCTGTGTTTCCGCCTGGCGGCTCAGTCGATCAGGTCTCTCGCATCATCGCACCCGTCTTGTCACAGCAACTGGGCCAAAGTGTCATTGTGGAAAACAGAGGTGGCGCATCTGGCGTGATTGGCACTGCTGCTGTTTTGTCTGCACCCGCCGATGGATATACATTTGCGGTTGTATTCGACACGCATGGCGTCAATCAAAGCTTGATGCCCAACATGCCTTACGACAGTAAAAGAGACTTGGTGCCTTTGATTCTGGTAGGCACCTCCGCCATGGTTTTAACCTCCAATGTTGCCAACGAATACAAAACATTTGCCGATGTTGTGGCTGCTGCAAAAGCCAAAAAGAATGTTTCTTTTGGCACCATTGGCAATGGCAGCTTAGGTCACTTGGCCATGGCCTTACTTGGCAAAAATGCCAACTTAGAGTTCAACCATATTCCCTACAAAGGGGGCGGCCCGCTCATGACTGACGCTGTGGCAGGTCATGTGCCATTGGCCATGGGCACTGTGTTCTTGAGCAAGCCCCACATTGACAACAAACGCATTCGGCCCCTGGCTGTAACGTCCTTGAAACGGGTACCCGAGTTTCCTGAAATTCCAACCATTGCCGAGGCTGGATTTCCTGGATTTGAAGCGCCGGCTTGGTGGGCTTTGTTGGCTTCAAGCAAAACGCCGCCTGACATTGTGAAGCGCATGAACGAGGAACTTAACAAAGTTTTGCAAAATCCGGAAGTAGCTCAAAAACTCAGCGCACAGGGCATTGAACTCTCTGGCGGTAGTGTCGAGAAAGCCAAAACCTTCATAGACAAACAAATTGACACATGGGCCAAGGTGGTTCGTGACAATGGCATCAAACCTGATTGAAATGAATTTCAGCGAAGAGGCCTGATCGGCCCCTTCAAAAACTTATTCTTCGGGTGAAACTGCAAGCGCAACCAGCAGCCTGGCCACCATGTTGTAAGCCGCAATGGCGGTGGTCAGCTCCACAATTTCTGTGGTGTTCAGTTGGGTTTGCAATTGCTTGAACAACCCCGCGTCTACTTTCACATTCAAAGTCATCTGGGCCGCATACTGCACCACCCACCTTGACATGGTGTCTAGGGCTTCGTCATGCACACCCATGTCTGGCGCATTGGCCACTGCTCTTTTTAAGCCATCCAGCTCCGCTTGTGTGCCACCAGCTTGGAGGTAGTCAGGGGCATGGTGGTGGTACTCATAATGCGCACCTGTGAGGAGGGCTACCGTGCAAATGCCAAGCTCACACAATTTGCGCGATGCAGACAAACCCGTTCTGACATTGCGCATGTAAACATTCCACCCAGATGCAATGGGGTAGCTCCAAAGCAGTGCTTTGTCTATGTTGAGCAGTTCACCGCCTCTGCGAGCCAAAATGGCATCTAACAATTCTTGCGGTTGACTCAGTTGCTCAGGGGTCCAGTCGGGGATGCGCATGGAAAAGTCCTTGTCTGTTTATCGGTAAAAGGCCTCGACCTTGCCTTTAAGTTTCATCAACAATGGGTTGCCTTTGCGATCAAGGGCCTTGCCTGCAGGCACTTTAATCCATGATTCACTGATGCAGTATTCCTCAACATCCTTTCTTTCCTTGCCATTGAAACGAATGCCAATGTCGAATTCGAAGATGGCTGCGTTGTAAAAAGGGCTTTTGGCGTCAATCGACAGATGATCGGGCAATTCGGGGCGGGATTGGGTATCGCTCATATTCTTTTCAATTTGATAAAACTGCTATGGACTGCAATTCTCTCCCAATTAAGGGTGTTTTCCAGTTCAAAATTTGGTCTGACCAATTAGGGTAACTTTGGATAAGAAACCCAAGCCAAGAGTGTGATACTGATACGCAATTCGAGTAGTTTGAGCCTGCCCAGTGAAAGCAGGCCTGTTTTATCAGGGAATTTCTAATGGCCAGTGTATCGATCCGATCCGTCAAAAAGAATTTTGGCGATGTGCCCATCCTTCACGGTGTCGACATTGAAATCGTAGACGGTTCTTTCACCGTATTGGTAGGCCCCTCTGGCTGTGGCAAGTCAACCCTGCTGCGAATGATTGCCGGGCTTGAAGAAATCAGCAGCGGTCAAATTCACATTGGCTCACGCCAAGTCAACGACCTGCCTCCCAAGGAACGCGATATCGCCATGGTTTTCCAAAACTATGCGCTTTACCCCCACATGACTGTTGGCGAGAACATGGCCTTCTCGCTCACCTTGGCCAAAAGGCCCCAAGCCGAAATCGATACCAAAGTAGCCCGAGCCGCCGACATTCTGGCGCTTGGATCGCTGCTCGATCGCTATCCACGTCAGCTTTCAGGTGGTCAGCGACAGCGTGTGGCCATGGGCCGCGCCATTGTTCGTGATCCCCAAGTCTTCTTGTTTGACGAACCTCTGTCCAACCTAGATGCCAAGTTGCGCGTTGCCATGCGCAGCGAAATCAAAGAGTTGCACCAGCGCCTTAAGACCACCTCCATTTATGTCACGCACGACCAAATTGAAGCCATGACCATGGGCGATCAAATTGTGGTCATGCGCGATGGTCGCATTGAGCAAACAGGCTCTCCCCTGGACCTCTATGACATGCCCGCCAATCAATTTGTAGCTGGCTTCATTGGTTCGCCCGCCATGAATTTTTTACCCGGCAAATTGTTGGTCAATGGCGGACAGTGCCAGGTTGAGTTGAACGATAGACTTTTGTTGAACCTGCCAAGCCCTGTTCAAGGGCAAAACGGTCAGCCAGTTGTTTTTGGCACTCGCCCTGAGCACCTTACCTTGGTTGACAGCGGCGGCATCAGCGCCCATGTTACGGTGCTCGAACCCACCGGTATGGACACCTTCGTTGCCTGCCGGCACGAGGGGGTTGAGTTCTCTGCGGTTTTCCGCGAGCGTCACGAATTTCAATTAGGCAGCACCATCCACCTTCAGCCCGACATGTCGCGTGCTCACGTCTTTGACGCGGCATCGGGTAACAGGCTCGCCGCTTAATATTGGAAAACTTTTAACCGCTTTTTTCTCGTCGCTAACCCACTCAAAACAGGAGACTTATCATGACAAAACTGAATCGTCGCGACTTCCTCGAAAGCTCAGCCGGTGCTGCGGCAGCTTCAACCACCATTGGTATGGGCGCTTTGGCGGTCAGCCCAGCGGTGCAAGCTCAAAATATGGCATTCAAGCCAGAAAAAGGCGCCAAACTGCGTGTTTTGCGCTGGAGCCGATTTGTGCAAGGCGACATTGATGCCTACATGGCCAATGTCAAGAAATTTACAGCAGCCACCGGCATTGAAGTGCGTGTCGACAACGAAGGCTGGGAAGATGTTCGACCCAAAGCCGCTGTAGCGGCCAACACTGGCGCTGGCCCTGACATCATTTTGTCGACCAACGACGATGCCAATTTGTACCCAGAGAAATTGCTCGATGTGACTGATCTGTGCGAGTACTTGGGCAAAAAATACGGTGGTTTCTTCCCTTCATGCCACGCCTATTTGAAACCCGACGGCAAAAAATGGATTGGTGTGCCACTGGGTGCAGCTGGCGCCATGATGGTTTACCGTCAAAGTCACCTCAAGGCTGCAGGTTTTGACACATTCCCCAAAGACACAGACGGCTTCTTGAAGATGCTCAAAGCCCTGAAAGAAAAAGGCACGCCTGGTGGCTTTGCGCTAGGCAATGCAACAGGTGATGGCTTGTGGTGCAACTGGCTCATTTGGGCCTTTGGCGGCAAGTTGGTCGATGCCAACAACAAGGTGGTCATTGACAGTCCCGAAACCATCAAGGCTTTGGAATACGCCAAAGAGATGTATGCCACATTCCCACCCGGCACATTGTCTTGGCTCGACCCCAACAACAACAAAGCATTCTTGGATGG
>Ga0315906_10004606_pt1 | contig 17636 bp, 17 predicted proteins | sample LakEriMetagenome_4_FD_203526 | JGI IMG/M metagenome (GOLD analysis project Ga0315906, IMG submission 203526) | Freshwater fungal communities from buoy surface, Lake Erie, Ohio, United States - Buoy 2 MA122 | ecosystem: Environmental > Aquatic > Freshwater > Lake > Lake biofilm | place: USA... | reverse complement strand
CCCGTATGGTTCTCGACTTTCTCTCGCTCGACCGGTACCTTGAAGCCAAAAAACGGAGCCCAAATGGCTATCGAACGCCGCAAGCCACGCGACCGGGCGACCAACTACGGCAAGCTTCCCGACACGCAAGAGCGGGTCGAGTACCTGCGCGAAGCCCTGCGCCATGCGGAGAGCATGGTCACGCAAGCGGAAGAGGCACGGTCATGGCAAGCGGCCGTCTCGGCGAAGCGGCTGGCGCTCCAGACGCGCGACGAACTAGACCTCGCGCTTGCCAAGGCCTCGGCCCCTGACGACACTATGAGCGATGAGCAACTCCTCTCGATCATGGTCCAGGCCATCGCCTCGCTACCGGCTCAACACCTCGAGCGCCTCGAGGACGCTATCGCGATCCGACGTGGAGCTCCTCCCGTGCGACTGGTTGAGACTGCTTGAACCTCGCCTCCCTCGCCACGGCGACGAACACGCTAGCGCGCCGAGCCCACGCGGACCCGCTGGCCTACTTCCGTCCGACGCCGCCGCAGCTCGCCTTCCTGAGCAGCAACCATCCGATCCGCTTGCTCCGTGCCGGGAACCAGCTGGGCAAGACGTGGGCGGGCCTCGCCGACTGCATCTATCGGTGCCTCGGGTCGCACCCGTACACGCTGGTCAAGGCCGCGCCTATTGAGGCGTGGGTCGTGGTCGTGTCGTGGGAGCAGAGCCTCTCCATTCAAGCGAAGCTCTGGCAGCTGCTCCCGAAGGATGCCATCGAGCCAGACTGCGAGTACACGCCGGGTAAGGGCTTCCGCGGTCGCACGCCCATCGTCCGCTTCAAGAACGGCAGTGTGCTTCGCATCCGCACGGTCAACCAGGGCGCCCTCGCGCTGGCGGGCTCGACCATTGACTACGTGCTCATCGACGAGCCACCGCCCGAAGAGATCTGGTCGGAGCTGGCGGCGCGCGTGCTGCGCCAGCGAGGGCGCATCGCGATCACGCTCACGCCGATCGGACTGCCGCTCGGCTGGCTCAAGAAGCTGGTCGAGGAGCAGGTCGTGCAGGATCTGCACTTCCCGCTCACGGTCGAGAACACCACGCCCATCGGTGGGCGTCCTCTGCTCACGCGTGAGGACATCGACAAGCTCGAGGGGCAGGTGCTTCCGCAAGAACGCGCCCAGCGCATCCACGGCGAGTGGGACTCGGGATGGGTCGAGGGTCGCGTGTTCAAGATGTTCGATCCGACGCAGCATGTCCGCGCCGACGTTCCGGCCGGCGAGGCGCTGATCGGCGTGGGTATCGACCACGGCACCGAGGCCGGCGCGCAGGTCGCCGTCCTGACGGCGCTCGTCCGCGACGGCGGCGAGGGGCACCCGAAGATCTGGGTTCTCGACCAGATCGTTTCGGACGGCATGACCACGCCGGACCAGGACGCCGCGGCGCTCCTCGCCATGCTCAAGCGATGCGGGCTGCGCTGGGAGAACGTCGACCGCTGGGTCGGCGACCGTAAGGTCTACGGAAAGCGGAACGGTTCGCTCAAGTCGAACGCGATGCTCATGTCCTCACTCGAGCGCGCGCTTAAGCTCCCCACCGGGAGCCTACCCTTTCGCATCCACACGGCCTATAAGCCTCGCGGGTCGGTGTTCGAGGGCTATCGGTTGTTGAGCGCCGCGATGCTCCGCAATGACTTCTCGATCAACCCTCGATGCAGGGGCTTGATCGATGACCTTCAGAAGTTCGACGGGCGAGAGGCCAGCGAGCATAAGCACAGCATAGACAGCCTCAGGTACTGCCTCGAGCTTTACACCCGGCGACTTTATCAGCCAACTGCGATAAGACTAGGCTAGTGGGGGGTCCATGTACGCGTACACGAAGATGCCGCAGCCGCCGGCGCCGAGTAACCCCGACGAGGCCGCGCGCTGGGAACACACCCGGCATCGTCGCGCTCTGATGGAAGGACGCTGGTCGCGTCTGCTTGAGGACCGTCTCCAGATGCAGCTGGGCAGCACGCGCCGTCAGGCGTGGGGCATCCCCGACATCAGCAGCAACCCGTTCAAGGTCGTGGCTACCGAGCTGGCCACTCTCTACGATGCCCCCCCGGACGTTTCCCACAACACGGCCGGCGGCGCAGTCGATGCGCTTTGCGGGTCGAACGGACTGATCGCGCGTGCCGGGCTTTGGCCGCAGATGTCCCGCTTTCAGAGCATGGTCATCGCGCTCCGCGAGATGTGGATGCGGATCGATGTCGAGGACGATCGGCTTACCTACCGCCCCGTCTCGCCGGACATGACGATCGCCGAGGCCGACCCGAGCCGGCCGACCGTCCCCCTGGCTTACGCCGAGATCCGTCTCCGGCACTTCCGCGGCGAGGCCGTGTGGCTCTGGGACGTGCTGGACATCCGCGACCCGGCGAACCCTTCGTACACGGTGCGGGTGGCGAAGGACGGCGGCATGGGCGAGGACGTGACCCTCGAGGTGCTCGGAGCCACCTACTCGGGCGAGGCGTACCCGTACCGTCGCGCAGACGGCACGCCGATCCTTCCGGTCGTGCTCTACCACGCGAGCCTCTACGGCGACCGACTCTTCGACGCCTTCAACGGGATCGAGCTTTACGAAGGCTCGCTCAACCTCGCGGTTTACTACTCGTTCCTCGCGCACACGCTTCGCGATGCATCGTTCCCCCAGCGGTGGGCGATCGGTGTGCGGGTGGCTGGCTCCGATATGGTCGACGGCGGTACGCGCGGTCAGCGCGTCGAGGTCGTGACCGACCCGACGACGATCCTCATGCTCGACGCGGCGATGGAGCAGCAGCCGCAGGTCGGACAGTTCAATGCGTCGGCTGACGTGGAGAAGCTCGAAGGGACGATCGCCGCGATCGCTCATCGCCTCGCCACCGATGCGGGCCTCTCGCCGAGCGAGATCCAGCGCACGTCGGGTAGCGCGAAGTCCGGGTATGCCATCTCGCTCTCGCAGGACGGCAAGCGCACGGCGCAGCGCAAGTACGTCATGCAGTTCCGCGACGCGGACGAGCGCCTCGTCGCGATCTCGGCCGCGCTCTTCAACCGGGCTACCGGGTCGCAGTTCCCCGAGGGCGGGTACTCGGTCATGTACCGGGAGATCCCGCTGTCGCCCGAGGAGATGCAGAGCAGGCGGGCACACGCGCTCGAGATGATGGAGGCCGGCCTCATGGACAAGGTCGAGGCGCTCCGGATGTTCGGCAGCATGACCCACGAGGACGCCGTCGCGCGCCTCGAGCAGATCACGCTTGCGAAGGCGGCAGAGGCGCGCATGCTGGAGAGCGCGCCGCCGGCCGTTGAAGAAGGAGAAACAGGAGGACGGCCGGCGACGGCCGCACCCGATGTATCCCCTGCACACGCCGAGGCGATGGACGAAGTCGCCGAGGAACTCGACGCGGCCGAGGAGGCCCTCGCCGCTCTCGACCTGGACGAGGCGAACGCGGCCGTCGTGGCGGCTGTCATCGAGAGTCTCCGCGAGGCGCGTGGCTACCTCGGGCTCGGGCCGAAGGTCGAGGCAGAGGTCGAGATCCACGACGACATGGAAGAGGACGAGGACGAGGAGAGCACCTGATGCCCTTCATCTCGGAACGTCAGCGCGACTATCTGAAGCGCGAGCACCCCGAGGTGTACCGGCGCTTCCTGCGCGACGAGCGCGCGATGGGCTTTGAGCTCCGCGCCCCCGTCGAGGTCGCCGCCGTCGCGAAGCGTGGACTTGAGAACCGGCGCAAGTATGGACGAGGCGGGACGCTGGTCGGTGCGCGTCGGGCCTCGCAGCTCGCCAACCGCGACGTGGTGAGCATCGAGACCATCAAGCGCATGGTCGCGTACTTCGAGCGTCACGAGGTGGACCTCGAGGCGCCGGCCGCTCGACCAGGGCACCCGCAGTATCCGAGCGCCGGGCGCATCGCGTGGGATCTCTGGGGCGGCGCCCCCGGCCGTGCATGGGCCAAGCGTCAACTAGCAGTCTGGGAGCGCGTGCAAGCCGCACGCGAGGAGGAAGAATGACCGAGGAAGGAACGACGACCACGACCACGAACACGACCGAGGCTGGCGACAATGGAGCCGGCGCACGCATCCGGCAGCTCGTCGCTCGCGTGAAGGAGCTCGAGGGGCGCGTCAGCGAGCTGACCCCGCTCGCCGAGAGCGCCGAGAAGTACCGGGCGCAGATCGAGGAGGTCAAGGCCGCGAGCAAGGCCGAGCGTGAGGCGCTTCGTACCGAGCGAGAGATCGCCGCGGCTGGTATCACCGATGCCGAGGGTATCGAGTACGTGCAGCACGCCTACAGCCGGCTCCCCAGCGAGGGGCGTCCCCCGCTCGCGGAGTGGCTCGGCAACAAGGACGCGCTCCCGAAAGCAGTGCGTGCCTACCTGCCCGAGGCTGCTCCCGCCGCTCCCGCCGCTCCCGCTGCTCCCGTCACGACGGCGATGCCAAAGACGAACGCCGGCACAGTCACGCAGACGCCGCCGGCGACGACCGCGTGGACGCCCGAGAGCATCATGCGTCTGTCGCCAGCAGAGTTCAAGGCGAACGCCGCAGCGATCAAGGCGGCGCTATCGGCACCTTGACATTCTGTCACGCTTAGGCATACCCTAGCCGTGGGGACACTCCCCACGCGCTCGGGGCAAGCTCCCGTAAAAAGCGACAGGCGCGGCAACCTCGAACCTATCTAGGAGGCCACTATGGCCAACATCGATTTTGCCGCTCTCGACGGCAACGCCCGCGCCGCTGCGGTCCTGTATCAGTCCATCGTGATGAAGCTCGCCGACACCGGCAGCCTCCGCAACGCGCCCTGCTTCCTCAACGTGGGCAGCGTGAACGGCACGGGCTCCGACTCCATCCAGGTGCCTGTCGTCGGCCTCAACGGGACCGACATCATGAGCGCCCCCGGCGACGGCGTGAGCGTCAGCAACACCTCGATCACCTCGTCGGCCGCGACGGTCGTTGTCGCGCGGCAAGCCCTCCGATACGACCTTACTGACTTGGCGCGCGTGAGCAACTCCGTGCCGGGCGGCGTGGACCTCGAGGGTCTGTCGAACGCGATGGTCGCGGCCTTCAACGGCCGCTTCAACCAGCTGGCGTGCAACCTGTCCTCGGGCTTCGCCACGCAGGTCGGCAGCACGGGCGTGGACCTCACCACGGACACGTTCTACTCCGCGATCTTCGCCCTGCAGCTCCAGAGCGTGATGGGCGAGTACGACGTGATCCTGCACCCGCAGCAGTACAACGACCTCATGAGCAGCCTTCGGGCCGAAACGGGTCCGGCTCAGTACCTCCCCGCCAACCAGGCACAGACTTCCGCGCTGGGCACCTCGTTCAAGGGCAAGCTCTTCGGTGTCAACGTCCACGTCTCGTCCTACGTCATCACGGCGAACGCGGGCGCGGATTACCGCGGCATGATGCTCGGCAACGGCGCGATCGCCTACGCCCTCGGCACCCCGGCGCCCATCGCGGCGGCGGGTGGCATCATCATTCCGGCCGGCGCCCCTGTGGCGGTCGAGTGGGAAAGGGATGCCGCGAGTGGACTCACCAAGGTGGTTGGCAGCAGCTTCCTCGGCGTTGCGGAGCTGCAGGACCTGAAGGGCGTCGGGATCCTCTCCGACCTGTGATGGTCTGCTAGGCTCCGCCTAGCGCCAAGGCGTGTCCGTGCTTATGGTACGGGCACGCCTTCGTGCGTAAGGAGAAACAGATGGCAGCGAACTTCGGAACGGCAGACGGTGGCAACTTTGCGGCGCAACCCGCGTCTCGTCCGGCTGGAATGGCGACCCTGCTCAACCTGCCGAGCAACGCGGCGTGGTGGTACACACACCATCCTGGACACTGGCAGTGCGTGGACGGCGAGTGGCTCCCCGACCTCGGGCAGATGGTCGCGATCCCCGGCCTCAACCGCGTGGACAAGAACGGCGACACGGCGCTTGCCGAGGTGCACCTCGGGAAGAAGGGCATGATCGTCATCCCGTGGGAGGTGGAACCCGGCGGCTACTGCATCCAGTACGCAGGCGCGAACGGTCCCGTGTTCCTCTCGAAGTGGGAGAAGCCGAAGCTCGTGGCGGGTCAGACGCGCATGACGGTGGACACCGAGGGCTACCGTGCCTTCCTTCGGCGCCTCGTCGCGGATGGCGTGATCAAGGTCCCCGACGCCGACTTCATCAACGTCATCATCGAGCGCCAGGAGCGCGTGGTGAGCGAGCACCAGACTCGCGCGCCGACGCATCCCGGCAGCGCGCTCGCGCTCCCCGTCGAGCAGAAGCGCCTCGAGGACATGCGCGCCGCGCGTGAGCGCATGTATACTCCCGTCAAGAGCACGAAGGTGAAGGCATGAGCGGGGAGCGTAAGGACATCGCAGCAGCGAAGGAGTCCATGACGCGCCGGCTCATCGAGGGCGGCATGCCGCCGCAGCGCGCCGAGCAGGTTGCGCGCCAGCAAGCACAGAAGGCAGACCGGCGCGAACGCGATAAGTAACGGCAGGGGGACACGATGAGCATCAGCGAGACGCTCTACACGGCACGGTTTCGCTCCGGCGAGACGATCGAGCGTGGGCGTAATCAGGATCTCACGTGTCCCGTCTACCGTGCGGGTGCGCTCGTCGCTCCTCTCTCCGGCACGCTCACGGTCTACCGTGCGGATGGGACGGTCGTGGTCAACGCCGCGGCCGTGACCATCACGGGCAGCGTGGCGACCTACGCGCTGCTCGGGACCGTGACCACGTCGCTCGCGCTGGAAGAGGGCTGGCTTCTGGAGTGGACGCTCCAGATGACCGCCACGATGCAGAACGTGTTTCGCAACGACGGCGCCCTCGTCCGTCGCACGCTCTACCCGGTCATCACCGACGCGGACCTGTTCCAGCGCCACAGCGACCTCCCGGCGCTGCTCGCGACGGGCACGACCTCGTATCAGTCTTACTTGGACGAAGCGTGGGGCACGCTCACGAACCGGATCACGGCGCAGGGACGCCGGCCGTACCTCATCATCCAGCCGAGCGCGCTGCGTGACGCGCACCTCGCACTGACGCTCCAGCTCATCTTCCTTGACTTCCAGACGAGCGCCGGAGAGGGCGGTCGCTGGCAGGCCCTCGCCGAGCATTACGGTCGCGCCTACACCGAGGCGTGGGGGCAGTTGCGTTTCAGTTACGACGAGAGCGACGAGAACAAGGTCAACCCGAACACGAAGAAGAGCGGCACCTCGACGGTGTGGCTCAACGGCCGCGGCGGTTATCCGAACTTCGGTGGCTGGTACTGATGGCGAGCAAGACGGTACGGCAGCTGCGCGAGGACGTGACCGCACGGATCCTCACGCTCACGGGCTGGAAGGAGTCACGCGTGGCTCCCGACAACTTCGGACGTGATGCGGACTCCATCGCCCACAAGGCGTTCGCAGTGCATCCCACCTCTACCGACGACCTGCGCGCCTACCGCGGGCGCCCGGCCGAGGGCCTCCTCGTGGAGACGACGCTTGAGGTGCGCTACTCCTGGCGCCTCGCGCCCAAGGGGATGAGCGACAGTTACGACGATGCCCTCGATGGAGAGCAGAGCGTGATCAACAAACTCATGGTCTACGACGCGACGTGGCCCTCGTCCTACAAGGTCCAAGTCGTGAGCACCACGCGAGAAACGTCGGTACTCGGCGAATGGGTCGTAGGTGTGATAACGTTCCGCATCGTTCACACGCTTCCGCTTCAGTAGGGGGACATCATGGCTGTTTCGTCTGTCGTCAAGAACTTCCGCGACGGTACCATCCTCCTCGAGGACGGGACCACGCCCACGCCGCTCTCCGTCACGGTCCAGTACGAGGCTGGCGACTTCTCGATCTCTGGCCTCAACCAGAGCAACACCGAGGCGACGACGTACCTGGACCGAGGCGAACTCGGCTCGGTGCGTAAGACCTCGCGCACGTTCCCGACCTTCAGTTTTTCCGCGAGTATGACGTCGCTTTCTGATGCTACCGACAAGGAGCTTTGGGACGCAGTCAACAAGACCGGCGCGTTCGCCTCGGCGATCTCCACGGGCGGCAGCGCATCGGATGTGTTCATGCTCAAGGTCACGCTCACGGTCGAGGGTACGAACTTCGGCGATGCCGCGGATCACACCCTGATCCTGACGAACTGCCACCTGTCCATCGACTTCGCCGAAGGTGACCCGAACACCTTCACGGTCAACGGCACGGTCTACGGCACCATCACGGCGACCTAACCCCGCACGGGATAGCATCCCATGCCCGACGCCCCCCGTGCTACATGGTGCGGGGGGCGTTTCACGTCTGAAGGAGGAAGGAATGGAAGTCACTCTCGGTAAGCACAAGGTCACGCTCAAGAAGCCGGCGTCGTTCATGTCGGCGCGCGAGGTCACGATCGCCGTGGGCGTGAGCGCCCTGCGCGGTCTCGGTGCGGCCCTCGGCGTGTGCTGGGCGAGCAAGCCGCTGAAGGCCACGCTTGCCGGCTGCAAGTACGATACCCTCGCCTACGGCGGCGCCGTCGTTGACGAGCTGGTCGCCCTGGGCGTGACCGAGGCCGAGATCTACACGGCCGGGAAGCACGCCCTCGACCTCGTGATCGAGGCGATCCCGCGCGAGCCAGAGGTCGCGACCGTTGAGGGTTTTACCGATCCGGAGCCGGAGCCCTCGACGCCGTAGCCCTCGAGATCGGGCTCACGTTCTGCGGCGATCCTGACGCGTTCTATTCGTGGACACGCGACCAGCAAGAGCGCGTCCTAGCGTGGTGGCGCGTCAAGCACACGCCGCCGCCGAAGCCTCAACGCGGGAAGGCGCGCGAAGGTGATAGTATGTCCCCCGAGGCGCGAGCCTTCTGGGGGATAGGTGGCGGGTAAGAAGATCACGGTAGGGCGCGCATCGGTGGCCATCGGGCCACAACTCGAGGCCGCGCTCGACCGCATGATCTCCACGACCTACGCCGAGATCAAGCGCGAGGTCGAGAGCATCGCGTCAGACGTGACCGATTACGCGCGAGCCGAATGGTATGAGAACGTTACGCGCCGCACGGGCAAGACCGGCGAGGGCATCGACTACGAGATGCGGATCACGCCGACGCACCTGAAGGGCATCGTGTTCTCGAACACGAAGGCGACGTACTACGTCCATCGCCCTGGTCCGTTCTCGCGTCTCGGGCGTCGTGTCGATGGCGAGGAGTTCTCGACCATCATGCAGCAGTACCGCAACACCGGCACGATCCCCGAGGGCTACACGGTCGAGCGGTACACCCGCACCCGTCGCCCGATCGGAGTGTTCAAGATCAACGTCGAGAGCAAGCGCCCGCGCGACGGCAAGAACGTGTGGAAGATCGTGGCGATCGACTACGGCAAGCGCCTCGTCAAGCAGCGCCTCACCGACATCGATAGGGCACTACAGGCCGCAGCGCGCCGGCTCGCGGCGTAGGGGGACCGATGGCTACCGTAGAACTTACCGTTGATGCGAACCTTCAGGGGCTGCGCCAGCAACTGGAGAGCATCCCCGGCCTGACGGCAGAGCAGGCGCGTCTGATGACCGCGGAACTCAACAAGAGCATCCGCGCGAGCGAGCGTGCGGCGAAGGCTGCGGCCGATGCCAGCAAGCGGGCGATGGCTAGCGCCTCTGAGAGCGCGCGTGAGGCGGCTGCGGACGTTGGCAAGGTCGGAGATCGCTTCGGGACCGTAGGCTCGTCTGCGGGCAAACTGGCGGGCGCTCTGTCGATGCTAGGGCCGGCGCTCGGCGACAGTGCGCGCAACGTGGCCGACCTCGCGGACGTGGGCGAGGTGGGTGCGCTGGCGTTCGAGGGCTTCGGGGCGGTGCTTCTCCCGCTGACGGCTACGCTCGCACTCTTCGCTGCCGGGCTTGCGCCGATCGGCGAGCTCATTGTCGAGGAGCAGCGCCGGGCGGAGGCAACCGCTGCAGCACTCAAGAAGTACGAGGCGGCGACCGCGGCTGCCGAGGCTGCGAACACGAAGTTCGCGACAAGCCTCTCTGGCGTGAACGATTACGTGCGGATCGCGACAGGTCTAGAGTCGCTCGCGGCGCAGAGCGCCCGAAAGCGTGGCGAGGCTCTCCGCGCAGAGGCCGACGCGCAGATGGAGGCCACGAGGGCGCAGATCGCAAGCGCCGACGAGTTTCTCGCTCTGCGAAAGGTCGAACAGGATGCGATCACCACGCGCATCCTTCTCGGAAAGGCGACCGAGGAAGAGGTCGCGAAGCTCGCAACGCTCGGCCCCGAGATCGAGGCGATCAATGCCGCTCAGGCCCGCCGTCGTGCGCGTCTCGAAGAGGTCAACGCATCGACCGAGGACAGTATCGAGTTCATGCGCCTCGAGGCCGAGGCCATCGATCAAGTCGCCCGCAACGACAAGCGTGAGGCCGAGGCGAAGGCCGCACGCGAGAAGGCATCGCGGGCGCACGCTGCGGCGCTTGAAGCAGAGGCAGAGAAGCAGCGCGAACTCGACGCTATTCGCGCACGGGCACAGTCCGTCATCGATTCTGAACTGACGCAAGCGGGTCGCATCATAGAGCAGCAGCGTGAACTCCGCGCCCAGTTGGAGAAGAACCCTGCTGCGTTCGGAGCAGTGACGGCGGCAATCGCCGTGCTCGATCGCCAACTCGAGGCGCTGGATGATCAGGAGATCGACGCCTACCTGAAGCGTCAGGCCGACGCGGCGAAGGAACTCCAGACAGCATTTGAGGCGCTGATCCCGCCCGAGGTTCCGACGCGTCAGGAGCAGTTCGCCACGCTGACCGAGCAGGTCACCGAGGCCATGCGTAACGGAACGATCACCTTCGAGGACTACCAGAAGAAACTGAAGCAGATCCAAGAGGCACAGGAGGAGACTTTCAGCCTCGAGGCTCTCGCCGCTTTCTTCGACGGAGTGCGGTCCAAGACCTCGCAGATGTTCTCGGACTTGAGCGCAGTAAGCGAGTACTACACCGAGCAGTCGAACGAGAAGGTCAAGGAGGCCGTCGCGGCGCGCAAGTCGCTCGGTAAGGACGCCACCGACGACGAGAAGAAGGAAGCCAAGCAGCGCGTCGAGGACGCGAAGGACGCGGCGCGCAAGGCGTTCGAGGTCAATAAGGCGCTTCAGATCGCGCAGATTGTCGTGAACACGGCAGCAGCGGCTACTCAAGCGGCGGCTGCGGTACCTCCTCCGTTCAATATTCCGCTCGTCGCAGCGGCGATCGCTGCCGGCGCCGTGCAGTACGCGAAGGTGCAAAGCACGCAGCCGAAGTTTCACGCGGGCGGGCTTATCGGCCAGCCGGACGAGCAGACCGCGATCGTGCGCCGCGGCGAGGCCGTGCTCAACCCGATGGGGCGCAGCCTTCTGGGCGACGACACGATCCGCGCAGCGAACGCCGGCATGGGCAGCGGGGGCGGCGGGCATGCGGTGCAGGTCGTGTACAAGCACAAGAGCTTCGACTACTTCGTGCGCGATCACCTGCGAACGAACGCGACCCTTCCTCGTGCGTTAAACGCTGGGCGTAGGCTCGGGCAGAGGGGAGGCTGATCATGGCGAACGCCGTTACCGTCAACGCTCTGCGAGGCATCCTCGTCCACGACGAGCGCATCAATGCGGCGTCCTTCAATGAGCCGCTCTCGACGCTCTCACAGGCTGGCCCACGACCAGGCGTGCCGGTCCCCACGCGCGCGACCGACATGGTCCTCGAGGCGAGCGGCGACAGCTTCGAGGGCAGCACCATCACAGTGCAGACGGTACGAGCCGGCGGCGTGTCGGCATCCCCTGACGGCGAGATCGAGCCGGGCGCCTTCGCCATGCGGACGAACGGGCTGAACTGGCTCGGCTGGAATGGTCCGCTCGTGTTCTCGGGCTGGAGCCCGTTGCACACGTTCGCTTCGGGCGGTGCTGCGAACCAGTACGGCAACATGCACGCGGTGCACACCGACGACGGGACGATGCTCACGACGGCGCAGCGGTTCACGTCTGCCGGGTCGATCCGCAACCTCGTCGTGCTCCGCACGGTCGGCTCGACCACGACGACGGTTGTCGTGGACACACAGGCCGCGGCGCTCGTGGCGTACTGCCCCACGCTCGTGAAGCTCCCCGAGGGGCGCCTCCTTCTGCTCTCCACGAAGGCCGTGACCGGCGGGCAGTACACGATCCGCGCGTGGATCTCGACGGACGATGGCGCGACGTGGACGCGCAGTGCGGACAGCGTGATCCGCGACGAGCTGGATGGCGCAGTGGTAGTCCCTCGCCGACTGCGTGCGGCGTACTCGAACGGTCAGATCCTGATGCTGCTCGCCTTCCGAGACACGTCGGCGACGGTAGACGACTCGTTCAAGCATTATGCGAGCGCGGACCTCGGGGCGTCGTTCGCTCTGGTACAGAGCGTGGACAACACGACCGCGGCGAACGACTACACGGGCGGCGTTCACGACATCGTTGCCACGCCATCGGGCACATTCCTCGTCGTGTTCTGCGCCTCGTCGCGCACTGCTCCATACGACTACGGCGCGAACTCCACGGTGCTCTATAAGGTGCTGCCGTCTGCGTGGGTCGCGTGGCAGACAGTGGTCACACAGACGATTACGGGCCTCGGCTCCCCGAGCGCGAACCTTACGGCGGGAGGGCAGCTCTCGACCAGCACCGAACTGTCCGCCACGCGCGACGAGGACGGAACGGTCTACGTGTTCGCACTCGACTTCGCGACGAACCAGCAAACGCAGATCGTGCGGAGCACCTCGGACGTGTTCACCGACTGGGTCGAGGTGGGGCTTCCTTCGGCGACTGTCCCGAACGTCGCATGGAACTCGGGCGGCTTCGAGTGGATCAGCGGCACGATCTCGGCGTACAACGGCACGCTCCGGCTCGTCTCCTCGTGGGACTCCGCGACGTGGCCGGGGCAGATCGGGATCACCACGTTCGCCGGGTACGCGACGGCGTGCATGCCCTGGTATCCGGCGACCGAGGCGACCTCGGACAAGCTGCTTGGGTCGCGCCTTACGTGGCACCCGCACTGGCTCCCCGACGCGGCCGGGTGGACGCTCGCAACGGCTGGCGTGCCCACGGTCACGCTCAACGCGGCCGGCTACCTCTCGATCGTGAGCCCGGCCGCGGCCGTCAACACGTACACGCAGGCAGGCCCTGCGCTCACGGCGAACCATACGGTCGCGGCATTCGCCGAGTGGATCGCGACGACGGATCGCAGCGAGATCCGTCTCTCTTCGAGCAACGGCACGCAGACCTACGGCATCCGCGTGCGCTGCTCGGGCACGACGGTCGATGTCCTCGACAGTAACGGCGGCGCATCGCTCGGGTCTGGAACCATCACGGCAGGAATGAAGATCCAGATCCGCGCCTTCCTCGAGAATAACGGAGCGACGGCAAACGCGGTCGTGTACCTCGGCACGGGCGCGGGCGCCTTCGTCACGCTGCGGCCGTCGAATCGCATCTGCAACGTGAACACGGTCAGCAACGCGGGTGTGACTGCCGCAGGTACGTCGGTGACGTGGGGGCAGTTCTCGCTCGTCAACCCGGCCGAGTCTCGCTGGTACGGCGTGGGCTGGATGGCGGCGGCGGGTGTGAGCAGCGTGTACAACCTCACGCTCCCCACCGACCTCCCCGGTCGCCCATTCTCGGCGTACCCGCAGACGCTCGATTACGGCACGCTGGTCCGTGCGGTGGCTGGCCCGACACTCGCGGGCGACGAGTGGACGATCACGCCGCGGTACGACTACGCGATCTCGAACGTCCTCGTCAGCGAGGCCCCGTCGCCGCGTCAATCGTGGCGCTCGGTCGATGCCACGCAGCACCAGCTGACGTGGGTCATCGAGAGTGGAGCGGGAGCGGTCACCCCTCTGCGTGGGCCTCTCGGGGCGCTCTACCTGGGCGGCGTGAACTTCCGCACGGCTACCCTCGAGGGGCGTAACGGTGCGGGAGCGTGGGTAAGCCTCGGCGTGATCGACATGGCGGCGCAGAGCCGGCCGCTTCGGTGGGTCCGCAGCGGTACGATCATCGAGCCAGACACGACGAGCGCCACGAGCGCCGGGTACTTCTGGCCGCACGGCATCCTCCGCGGCGCGCGCTTCGTGCCGGACACGACTGCCGTCGCGGGGCTCACGGCAAAGGCCATCACGAACAGCAGCGAGGGCAACTGGACGAACCAGAGCGGGCGCCGGCTGCGCCTCGAGGTGGCGAGCACCTCGGGCCTCGGGGCAAGCGGCACGAACGGCGCGATCGTCCACCGGAGCGGACTGCTCGTGTGGAACAACGACCCGCGCTACAACGCGTACAGGCTCACGATCCCGGCGCAGCACACGGTCGAGGATTACTTCGAGATCGGAACGCTCGTCTTGGGGCACATCCTCGCGTTCGGGCGCCGGTACAGCTGGGGGCGCACGGTGCAGACCTCGCCGAACACGACCCTCACGACGGGACGCAGCGGCGCACGTCGGGCGCAGAACTTCGGCCCCTCGCGCCGGTCAGTAGAGTTTGGGTGGACGGATGGCACCGACCTATCCGCAGTCCGGCAGGGTCTACCTGCGGACTACGTCAATGCCGCGGCCTCGGGAGGTGGCGAGGCCGCGGCTACTTGGTTCGACGCGCCGCTCTCGATGGAGGGCCTCGTGCGCGAACTCTACGGGAGCCAGACGCCGGTCGTTTACCTGCCGTGGATCGAGCGTCAGGCGCTCGGCACGGTCTACACGGCGAGCCATCCCGACCTGATGATGTACGGCCGGATCGTCTCCGACGTGAGTATCGAGACGGTTCAAGGCGAGGAATGGATCGCCAGCGGGGCGGCTAACGGCGAGGTCGTGCGGACCTCGGTCATCCGGCTCGAGGAGGAGGTATGACTGATCGGTGGACCGAGGCGCAACTGCGCGGCGAGATCTACTGGGTGCTATCCATCCAGTGGGCCGGCGGTACGTTCTATCTGTCCACCGACTCGCTCTACATCACAGACGGCGCGGACACGATCACCACAACGCCCGACCTTGTGGACTACCCGGCGGTCGAGGAAGCCCTCGAGATCTGGAGCGTCGAGGCTCCGCGCCTCTCGGTGCCGCTCTCGTTCATCCTTCCGGTCGATGTGCCTGGACTGATCGCCGAGGGGCACGCCCTCGACGGCGCCGTGGGCGAACTCTCCCAGTGGGCGACAGGTATGGACTGGAGCGAGCGCCGCGTCGTGGTGAGCGGGAAGCTGGTTGACCCCGAGTATGGCGCCGAATGGGAGCCGATCACCTGCTCGCTTGAGGAGATGGTCGCCGACGAACAGACGACCCTCCCAGTGCAGCCGATCACGATCGCGCCGTGGCTTGCTCGCGCCGTGAGCACGCTATCCTCGGCAGACGTAGGGGATGCTGGCGTAGTGATCCCGATGGTCTGGGGGACGCCGGGAGCAACGACCGCAGCCGGTAGCCCCGCACCCATCATCGGGACGAGTGGCTCGCTGGTATACCTGGGCATCGCGTGCCACTACGTAGAGGCGTTCTCGGTGGACATCATCGACAGCGCCGGCACGACGGAGACGTTTCCCGTGTACTACACGGACACCCGTCAATACTGGGGCTATACACGAGGTATTCCTCTGGTTGCGTGGGTCGTGGTCGATACGAGTACGTCGTCGCTCGTGCTGACCGACCCGCTCTTCGCCATCTGGAATAACGGCGCTGCGCTGGTGGACGAGAGCAGTCAGGCCATTCGCGGCGTCGGTGATCTCCTCGCGCACGTCCTTCGCACGTCGGCACTGCGGGTGGACTACGGCCGCGTCGATGCCGTGCGCCCGCTGCTCAACCAGTACCAGACGAGCGGCTACATCGACGAGGTCGTGTCGCTCGGGGAGTACATCACCGAGGTGCTCGGCGCCGTGTTCCCGTTCGCGATGGCTGGCGGGCAAGGCGGCGTCTACCCGTTCCTGTGGCCGGTCTATCCGCAGGCCACCTCCGCGATCACGGTCCTATCCACCGACCTCGACCCAAACCTCGAGCGCGTGGGGCGCATCGCCTACGAAGGCTCTGACGAGGTCGCGACCGACATCGAGCTCCGGTACACCTGGAACCCGCAGACCGAAGGCTACATGGTCGCACGCTCGGTGGGCGGCGAGGTGTCCGTCGCGGACCCCGACCGCATCACGATCGCGCAACTGATAGGCCCGAGGTCGCGCTACGGACTACGGCGTAAGGTGCTCGAGACGACGGTCGTGCATGATGCCGTGACTGCGAGCAAGGTGCTGCTCGCCCAGGCGGCGCGCTACGGCCAGCCCGCGCGCATGGTGCAGTACATCGCGCCACGCCGGTATGGCTGGCTTCGGCGTGGGGACCTCATCGCGCTTACGGATGTCGAGGTCGCGGCCTCGTCGCAGCTCTGCCTCATTGAAGGCGTGCAGTGGACCGAGGACGGCGCGCTGACGCTCACGCTGCGATACATCGAGGCGGGGGCCTAACCATGGCACGCGTACCGCTCACACGGAACAGCACGGGACAGTTCGCCCGAGTGGCGCAGCTGGTAGCCGGGTCGAACGTGACGATCTCCGAGAGCCTTACCGGCGAGGTGCTCACGGTGACGGTTGCTGCGTCGGGTGGCGGCGGTGGCGGTGGGACGCCGGCCTCGTCGGTCGTGAGCGAAACCTCTTTCGGGCAGAGCCCGGCCGTGGGAACTTCGACGGACTACGCCCGCGGGGACCACACCCACGGCACGCCGGCCGTCCCCGCTCACTCTGCCCTGTCCTCGCTCGGATGGACCTCGAGCGGGCACACGGGCAGCAACACGAGCGTCGCTGCATTCAACGGATCGGGAGCCGCACAGGCAGTGCAGGCGACCGCAGATGAGACGATGCTTGTGCGTCGAGGCGGCACGCTTCAATGGGTGGCCATCGTCGCGGCTCTTTCGTTTATGAACGATCCAGAGACGGACGAGGATTTCATCCTCGATCAGATCACCACGTCTAGCGCCGAAGTGGCGCCGGGGGTCATCTCTTAATGGCACTCACTCCGCTGAACTGGAAGTATGTCGGAACGGCCATCCTCGGGGCGAGCACTGTCCCAGCATTGCTCGATGCTGTCTATACCCTCGGCATCGCGACTACCTATGCGAACGGAACCGCACGCACGCCAGGAAGCAACAGCGCGTGGACCTGGGCGCGTCAGCAGATCGCCGGCACGACCGAGGCTGCATACGGCAACCCGCCCACGAACGCGCTCGGGATGCGGTACATCCTCGGCGGCACGACCTCAACGGTGCGTGCATACACGCTTCTGACGCCGGACACGGCTACCGCAGTCAACTTGATCGTCGCTGGTATGAATCGCGGCAGCGGGGCCTATGGCAACTGGTACGACGCTCAGCCGTTCACGACCGGCTTCTCGGGATATTGGCGTGCCTCTCGCCTCTTCTCTTCCATCTTCTATGACCGGGTGGCGATGTGGGAGTCTCAAGAAGGCTGCATCATTCAAATGTTTACTGCCGCTAGCGCAGTTAGCAGTTCGTCCATAGCCTTCGGTGCGCTCATTGACCCGCTCTCGACGGCAGCGGGAACGGCAGAAAGCGACGGTCGGATTTACTGCATGAGTGTGACGGGAGGAACGACGAACCTCTCCGCGACGTGGGCTGGCATCGGTGCCGCGGACGGTGGGTTCTTCGGTCATTACACAGTCGCCCACACGTCACACTTCGGCGCGTTCAATAACGGCGCTACCACGGTCACCGGTCTGATCCGCACGCT
>Ga0315906_10004605_pt1 | contig 17637 bp, 6 predicted proteins | sample LakEriMetagenome_4_FD_203526 | JGI IMG/M metagenome (GOLD analysis project Ga0315906, IMG submission 203526) | Freshwater fungal communities from buoy surface, Lake Erie, Ohio, United States - Buoy 2 MA122 | ecosystem: Environmental > Aquatic > Freshwater > Lake > Lake biofilm | place: USA: Lake... | reverse complement strand
TCATCTTGTCTAAGTATTTCTGCTTCAGTTAATGCTTGATTGGCAGCAGATTGTCCTATTTTACTAGGCGTGTGCGTACCCTTTACTCTTTCTTTTATTTCAGTAGTTTTTGATTTAACTGATTTGCTTCCTGCTGTAGCAGCTTCATATAAATCTATAAGACCTTGCGCCCCTAAAAACGTAGTTCCTGCAGCAAGTGAAATTAAAGGGTTATTGATTGGATTAAGATAAGTATTTGCTACATCACCAACTTGTGACCAAAAGCCTTCTTCTTCTTTTTCACCACCCTTTTGAAATCCTCTTATCTTATTTATAGCACGTTGTTCTAGATTTGAATATCCTGGTACTATATTTAGTGGGTTAATAATGTTATTTATAAATCTTGCATTTGAAGTATTACCTGTCCAAAATTGTTTACCAAAAGGATTTATACTACTTGCTGCTTCCATTCTACCTGCAAGAAGAGGTGCTGCAATTGCTGTTGCATATGGAATATATGAATTTGACATCTGTGCTTCATATGGTGCTTGACCAAGACCAGTTGCCATATCACCAATCTGTACAAAAGGATTGATATAATCATCAAATATATTAGGCTTAGGAGAAAACCTAAACTTATCTCCTATAGCTTGTGTTTCTCTATATAATACATCTCTCCAATTTGGATTACCAAAAAGATCTTCATCCTGAGCAGCTATACTCTCTGCAATTCTTGCTTTCCTATCTGCTACTATTTGATCTTCCTCCATTTGTTGAAGTAATCTTCTTTCTATAGCATCTTGTTCTATTTGCTTATTTGCTCTAATATATTCAGGATCCTTGTTCTTCTCTTCAATCATTTTCCTTTTAATAGAAGAAGGAATCATTGACTGAGTACTCTCAGAAGGCATTGTTTGTACAGCACCTCTTGTCTGATATTTATTTAATCCATAGTTATCAAAGTCTCCGCCATTTTTTCTAGTACTAAGCTTATTTAGAATACCACCATAGGCAGCAGTCATGTCAGACTCAGATGTTTCATCATCTCCAGCACCTGGATTCATTTGCACAAGCTCTTCAGGGTTAATACCCATGCTTTCTACATAAGGCATAGAGATAGCAGGGATACCTTGAGGGAAACCTTTCATAGATTCTTGTAAAAGACCTAGCTTAGCTAGTTTAAGATTGAAGTTAGCAATCATTAACTCAGCCGTGTCTCTTTGCAAATCATCAGTATTAGGATCTAACAAAACCCTTTTGTATTCATTAATGTTATATTTCTTTGCAATCTCAGCAGGTGTATATCCAGCTTTTTTAAAAGCCATACCAAATTGACTATATACTGCAGGATCTTTGATCCTCATCTTAGCAGTGTCACTGAATATAAAAGAATCATCAGGAAGGTTAAGTGGAGTACCTCCTTCATAATGCCTCTTGCCACCAATCTTGTATGTATCAGGAATACCACCAGAATTAGGAACCATTGCTATCTCGTCTTTTTCAGCTTCAAGATTAGCTTCTTCTCTAGGAACAGGTCTAAGAGTATCATTTGTTTCAATGTCTGGTGCAGACATTTGACCCGCCATAATAGGCCAAGGCATAACATTGGCATTAAAACCAAGGCCAGCTCTAAGACCTTCAAGTTTAACTTCAGCCCCTGACTTTAAGTTGGGCATTCTGGTTATTCTAACTTTTCTTTTCATGTTATTAGTCTAAGTATTCTACTGACCCACCATTAGCTAAGATCTCTTGAATCTCATCATCAGTAAGTTCATAAATATTTTCTGTGTCTTCAGTGTATCCTCCATCTTGGAAAGATCCTCCGTATTTAGAGAAGTAGGTAGGAAGGACACCTGGCTGTTCTACCTGAACATAATTGTTTGGTCTTAGCATACCAGTGCTCATACCTGTCCAGTTATAGTCACCTCTATTTGGTTCTTGCAAACCAATAAATTGATTATCTGCAAATGTATTTCTTCTCATTTGCTCTGCAAATTTATTTCTTTCTGCAATATTAAATCTTGAGGTAAGAAAGTCAGCTCCAGTCATAAGCCAATTAGCCATCTCTTCTCCTGGTATTCCAAATTTTTGTTTGGCTGATCCACTCCAAGTTTGTTTTTTATATCTATCAGAAGTATCAGTTGAACCAAGTACTTCTGTGCTAGTTGCTCCACTGCCAGAACCTCCACCATATATATTTGATGCAGCAATAGTATTAGGAGTAGTTGAGTTAATTGTTTGAGGAGATTGAAGTTTTGCTCCTATATTTACCATAGGTGCACCAACATTCATTATTGTTTTGTCTTGACCCGCTGATGTAGCAAATCCTGATGTTGATTGTCCACTAGGGCCACCGCCATAAGGACTATTGGTTTCACTAGTTGCAAACTGCGAAGTTCTTTGACTACCTGGTCCTCCAGAATATATAGAAGTATTTATGACATTATTAAAAAAATCATCTGCTGGTCTATAACCTTCATAAGGAGTCATATTGTCATAATAAGGATTAGTAGGTGGGGCTAGTTCTCCAAAAGTACCAAATTGTGCTTTAGGAAGACCTCCGTATTTTTTTGGGATTATTGGACCAATCGATTCATTTTCAGGTTTTAACATAGGAACTTTTTCCATTGGCTTATCTTTGAAAGTAGTTTCAAATTTAAAATCTACTCTCTTAGGACCTTTACCTAAAAAAAATTGACCAACCTTATTTCTGTATATGGGAGTTGCTTTCTTTACTACAGTGCTTGTTGGATCAAACCTATCAAGCAATGAAGTCATTGTGTTTATATCTTCTTTGTTTCCTTTAAACTTGATATAAGGATTATAGTTCATAGGAAAAGCATTGTATCCATATGTACCAGTTCCTACAGGTGTAGTACCATATGATCTCTGAGCAGGTTGATTTGTAGTTTGTGTTCCTTGAGTAACAAATCTTCTAGTAGCAGGATCATAAACCATTTTCTTACCTGCAGACTTTGATGACCAAGCTTGATAAGCGGCATTCATAAAATCTGCATACTCTGGAGAATATGGACCTTCAGTTCTACCAGCAGGTGTTTGAATACCTACTTGTGCTTGTGGTAAGTAGGATAGCAGGTTGGCAGATTGATTAAAGAAATTACCAAAAGCATTATTTGCTTGGGTATCATAATCTTGAATTTGATTTGCAAGATATGCTTGATTAGCAGCAGTTTGTGGATTAACTAAATTAAACTGTTGGTTTTTATTAGTATCCATATTAATACCATACTGACCCTCAGGCATTTCTTCTTGACCATAGTCTGCTTGTATTGGCATTAATTTTTGATTTTGTTCTTGCTGAGCTTGTTGTAATGCTTGTTGATAATACTCATTAGCGGCTTCATCTGCTAAACCCATGTAAGCATTTTGCTTAAGGTTATTAACAAATGTTTCTCTATATCTAGAGAGGAAGTCATCTTGAGTCTCCCCATCTGCTTGTCCACCTTTTTGTTTTCTTATAAGTTTTTTAAACTCTTTCTTTACTCCACCAAGAGACATCATGGTTGGACTTCCCATTCCTACAAAACCACCATATTGAGTTCCACTATCTGCTGATCCACCATCTTGCATTCTACCTCCACATTGAAAACAAGGCATTTCATTAGCTCCACCTGGTAATCCTCCTCCTACATTATAACTAGGAACATATGGAGTGTGAGCATGTATCCAGTCACTTACTGGTTGTTGAGGAAATGCAATCTCATTGGTAAGACCACCTTCTTCATAGAATCCAAAAGGAGTGCTAGGTTTCCAACCACTGTTATAAAATCTATCAGCAACAGGCTGCTGAGGGAAGGCTACTTCATTAGTCAATCCTCCTTCTTGATAGAAGCCAAATGGTACACTTGGTCTAAAACCTTCTGAGTAAAACTTATTTTCTACAGGTTGTTGTGGAAAAGCAATCTGATTTGTAGATCCACCCATAGCCATCTGACCACCAAACTTTGCCATAAAAGTTGACTCATCTGGGTATTCATTATAGAATGCTTCTCTACCTTCTGGTGTATCTGGGAATCCTCCCATTGCTAACATTTGTGCTGCTGTCATGATATATCTATTAACGCTATCAATTTACAAATTTATTTCTAAACTATATAAGTTTATTCATATTTACTCAACCAACCTATAGATCCACCAAGTTTTTTTATCTGCTTTGCAACTTGATAACTTTGCATTCTAGGATAAATATTTTTATGAATCTTTTGCCACCCAGGTAATCCTTTTATTATAACATTTTCTTTATTAGGTGTTTTTGCATAATCATTAAGCATTTTTTTAGCATTAGTAAATCCAGAATTATATGAAGCAAAAGTAAAATAGTTAAGAGAATCTGGATCTAAGTTAACTCCTAATTTTTTTGCATAGTTTATAATATTATCTTGTTCATATTTTAAATATGCTGCTTTTGCAATTAAAGCATCCTGATGACTTTTAAATGCTCCTGCTACTATATTTTCACCTTTTTCATTTTTAGCATCAAAAGAATAGAATCTATTTTTAAATCCTTTAGGTAAATATTTTTCAAGATTAGGAAACATAGTGCCAAACGTATCCAATCCATAATAATAAAAACCATCAACAGGATAGTTGTTTTCAAGATTCAATACTTTGTCTTCAAACTCTTCATCTGTTAAATTAGGATCTCTAGATAATTCTAACTGATGATTAAAATATGCATTTGATCTTGTTGTTGGTCTTTGTGCTGCTTTATTTAATCCTTCCTGCCATGCAGATGCAAACAACAAATTAGGATCAACACCCACTGTATTTGCTGCATTTTTAACAAGCTCATTAGCAGGCTTATTATCTATATCAACTTTATTTTTCCCAAAATTGTATAGTTCTTTAGATAGTCCTGTTGGTTTAAAATTAAGTTTTGAATCAGGTTGAGTAACAGTAGTACTTATTGTAGGTGCTTTTGATACAACAGTTTTCTTTTGAGTAACAACTACAGGTTTGTTTACAGAAGTACTTCCTACCTTTGTTTGGTTTACTTTAGTATTAGGTTGAGTTACAACTTTTTTAGTTAAATCTTTTCTTATTACTTTTACCTCAGCTGGTTTTTCTATTTGTTGTACAACTGGGGCTGGTGCAGGTGTAGGTATAGTATTATCTACATAGCGGGTAGAGGCTGGTACATCACCTTGATAGAATGTTTGATACTTAACTGGATTAGCAATAAACTCTTCTTTACTAGGTCTACCTGCTAGTGTACCAGGTAAGTAACTATTAGGATTAAGATATACTTTACCATCAGAACCTATATAGGCTCCACCACCTTCTTGATATTTAGAAAGCCATCCCCCTTTTTTGTATTGTATTTCTGGATAAGAACCTCTAAAAAACTCTTCATGAGGATCAACACCTCTAAGTTGCAAATCAAGTAAATCATTTCTAAACTGATTTACTTTATTTATATAATCAAATTTAAACCTAGTTGGATCAGGATTATTTATACCACGTAAATAAAAATCTACAAGTTGTTTATCTGCTGCCTTTCCAGGACTGTTCCACATCAATGTAGTTAAATCTATAAGTTGTCTAGGAGATGCTTCTGTATGTATACTTTTAACTTTATTATAATTTTCAGCCATTTGCCCTAAAGCATTTTCTATAGCATTCTTAGAAGTTAAATTTGATCCAAATCCTGATAATCTATCTAATTCTGTTTGATATTTTTGTCTAAATGGACCTTTTGAAGGTTCAGCATTAAGTAATGTATATTTAGGTTTAGGTTGATAATTACTTTTAACTTGATCTATTGCATTTTGTAAAGAAATTCCTTCTTTATCTGCTAAAATTGCAGCTTCCATTTCAATTCTTGAAGCACCTGGATATGCAGGTAAATTACTAGTTGGTATTACTTCTATATTATTTAACCCCTTTCTTAATAAATTAATACCTTTTTTAATAGGTTTAGTTAAACCTGCTTCAGTAAGTTTATTTTGTAATTGTATTTTTGCTTTAGAAAGTTTAGATCCAGGTAAAGTTCCACTTAATTTTGTTTCTTGAGCACCAATACCTATTAAACTATTTAATAATTCATCAAACTCATCATTTGTTATATCATATGTTTTTTTAATAGTTTCTCTGTATTCTTCAGCAGAATTTAAAATATTTTGAACTTCTGAATTTTTTGAACTATATGTTGCTACTGATGGTTTATCTCTATACGCATATCTAATATTTTTATCTACTAAACTTATACCAAATGTATCATCAATTAATTGTGCTGGTCTAAATGCTTTTTTAGCTGAATTAGGTCCTGTAAATGTATAGTTTATAGGATTTAAAAACATTGGATTATTTCTTCCACTTTCAAATACCATAGGTACTAATTCATCATCAACTTTACTTACTCCAGCAATAGTTCCTGCATGTCTAATAGATGGATCTGCAATATAACCAGGAACATATGTTGACTGATCAACATTATTTCCCATTAAAATTCTATCTCCAATTTTTAAATTTTTAGTAGTAACATCTTTTGCACCATGTCTCATCATTTGATCTTCCATATGCCAAGCATTATGAGCATTAAAATTTATATCAAATGGTAAACCAGTAATATCAGTATACATTTTACTACTTACAGCATTTGCTGTTTTAGCACAAGCACTACCTGGAGGACAGAATTTTTCTTTAAAAAGCATTGCTTCTTCTTCACTAACTGGAAATGCACGATTTAAAAAAGTTGTAGGTTTAGATGATTTAAATTGAATTAATGGAAGATCATATGCAGGTTTATAAACACTATAAAGATCTTGTAAAAGTTGATTATAGTTGTTTTCACCTAAACTTGTATAGAGATCATTTTTTATACCAACTGTGCTTCTACTTATTGGATCTACTCTTCTAATTATTGGTGCTTTAGCAGCAAAAGGTTTAGCTGCATTAAATTCTTTAGCTAATTGTGATGCAATAAATAAATTTTTAGCTTCTTTATTTAGTGCATTAACTCCTGTTGATAGTGCAGATGTTATACTAGGTAATTTGCCTACTTGCTGAAGTCCTGGAATAGGTAGTGTAGTACCAATAACTCCAAGGTTATAATCTTCTATTCCTCTAGCAAGTTCTCCTGTGGCTGCATTAGGATTCATAAAAGCCAAATTAGGATTACCTATATAGTTTTGTGACCTTACATCTTCTACAGGATAATTTATGCTTCCATATTGCTTTGCAGTTTCTTTAGCATCCTTCATTACTTTAGCTCTGTAAGAAGGATTAGTATTCATCTTTACAGTATGTTTATTAGTGCCATACTTTTCTTTAAATTCTGTATCTCCTAGTTTAGTAAGGTCTTGATCTCTTTTAAATACAAAGTTTTTAGATGCTGCTACCTGGGGTACAGTAGTTGAAGTACTACTGGCAGGCATAGTTTGTATTTCTCCTCTTGTCTGATACTTGTCTAGCCAACCACCTTTCTTAAATCCTTCACCCAAGTAATTAGGAGCTATACCTATTTCATTAAGAAACTCTCTACCTCCATGTGTCTGACTTAATTCTGCTTCTCCTTCTGCTGTCCAAGGTGTATTATACATTGTTGGGTTTGTATATAAATTATATACTGCATCTGGATTTACAAATTGAAAGCTTGGGTTTTGTTCTAAGAATTGATTAGTAATTATGTTTTCATCAACTACTCTTCTATTATAGTAGGGATAGTCTGCTGCTACTTCAGGAAGAGCTGGTGCTTTTCTAAGTATACCCATAGGATCATATTCTGGTAACCTGAGTCTACCTTCATTAGCTTGTTGCCTATGATACATTTCATGTATTAAGCTTTGGTCACCTTCATCTTTATTTAAGAATATTGTATCAGCTTGTGGATCATAATATGAGTCATCTTGACTTCTTATAATATGAGGTCCTCCTTCTTGTTTTTTATCATACTTATTAAGCCAGCCTCCTTCTTTTTTTTGTTGTAATGATTGAGTATATTCTCCTTTATTTTTTATAACAGCAGGTATGTTTTCATTTCCTGAATAATAGGATAAGGTTGCTCTATGATGCCCATCTTTTAAAGCATACTCTCCACCAGGAAGTTCAATAACTTCTATTGGTTTCTTTTTTAAAAAGTCTTGAAATTTAGCTGCATCATTAGGATTTGTTTTTAAATGCTCCACCATTTCTTTAAATGTTGGATTATTGGGATTAGCAGCTTTTACTTTAATTCCTATACTGTTTAAAATATCTCTTGCACCTTCTGGTGTAGCTCCTTGATTACCAATGCTTCCACTAGCTTTACGAACATTGTTTAAATTAAAAATATCATATGCAAATTTTTTACCAGCATCAAGCAATGTATTAACAATCTTACCTGTTTGTGCATAAGGCAAATTTCCACCTAGAGCCATATGAGTATGGGTTTTGGTGTACTGTCCTCCAAAGGGATAGTGTCCTGTTATATTAGGTAGAGAAGGATCACCACCATAAGCATATGTATTTACAGATTCCCATATTCTAGGTTTCCAAGTGTTATAATATGCAGGATGTGGACCTTGTGTTTTTAAATCCCAGGTTGAACCAGCAGGTGCAGTATTTTGATAATACCAGTCTCTACCACGATTGACCATAATACGTCTTTCATTTTCAGGTAGTTTTCCTATTGTTGTATTATATAGTTGATCAAAGTCCTGTGGTAAAGCTTTTCTATTCTTCCAATTACCCGAAGCATCTTTCCACCCTGTTTTATTTTGTGGATCTGTTCTTCTTAAGTATTCTTGATATGCATATACTCTAGCATCTTTACCAGTGTTATAAAGAAAATCACCAGCTTCTCCTTTCTCCATTGCAGACTTAAAGTGATTTAGTTTTGGAGCAATATTTGCCATGTACCAATCAACAGCTTGTTCTTTTGAAGGATTAATACCTAGTGCAGGATTTCCATAATTTGTTAATCCTGTTCCATATTCACTTCCTTTAGTAAACTCAAAATCCATCATTCTACCTGCTTGATGTCTTAAGCTATCTAATGATGATACAGCGCGACCTTTTTGAGCCATAGGATATTCTGTAACACTACTCCCTGGAAAAGTATAATCCGTATTAGGTAACATCATTTGTGAGTTACCCAAGTTATCTACTCCATATACAGGATAGGGAACACCCTGCATTGTTATGTTACCTGATGGAATCTTGGTTACTTGACCAGGATACTTGTATTGACCATCTTTATGAACAATAGTATCTTTTACTTTTGGAGATGATTTACTAGCTCTTGCAGCTCCATCATCTTTATGAAATTGTCTAGAGTTACTCATTGTTATTACCTTGGAGAGTAAAGTTCCTTATTATTTGTCAGAATCACAAGCATTTTGGTATCTACAGGAATGTTTGTACTTGATGCTTTCTTTCTTAAGAACACAGTATTAGTATAGTGCCTAAACTTCTTTCTTTGAAGTGGATCCTTTATATAGTCTAGGTTAACACCATTAAGAGTTCTTACATAACCATTTGGTGCTGTATCCCATATTACTTGTTTCCATGCAGGGTTATACTCACCTCTGTTATTTGTAATATCCCAGAACTGATTAAACCTGTACTTGTTCTCTTCTTTAGAGAATAGAATGTCAAAGGCTGGTATATTGGGATTATACTTGGGATAACTTATAATGTCCTGAGGATTTAACTTAATGGTGTTGTTGAGGGTAAGTATAAGCAACCCAGAGACTTGTTCTGTGTTGTAAATTACTGCCTCATCAAAGTTATAGTCAAGTTCATGGAATCTGTCAAATCCATTGGTTGCATACTTATAGCACTCAAGCTGGTATTCAATACTTCTTAGTGTTGTTATTGCCTGAGCCGTGTTAACATTATACTCTACTTCAAATGGATAATTAACTCCATAGAAATTACAATAGCTGTTGTATAATACATTATGCTTATAAATAGCATTGCCCTTTACAGTCATAAATGTATTCTTACCAGGCATAACTAAAGAAGGGTGCCAGTCATGGTAACTAATCCATGAGTCAATTTTTGGATCATAGCTTATTGTCCAAGATGCATCCTCAAAGTATACTGCAGCCTGTGGGCTAAGATTACCTTGACCATCAGTTAACTTAAATGGAGTACCAACAGTTGCTCCAGGAGGATACAATAAGAATGTATCATCCATCTTAGATAGGTCATAGACTACCTTAGTTCCTTTAGGAAAAAGATTTTCATCATCCAGATTCTTAAGTTGGTAATCTTTCTTGGTAAAGTAAAGTATACCATTCTGATTATCAAATATAGACTGTGTACCTATACCAACTACAGGATTGTCTACTATGGCAAAATTAGGGAATGTAGTAAGTAATCTAGAAGGAAGGTATGTAGCAAGCCACCACTTAATGCTATTTGAACTAAGCTCTTTAAGTCCTCCACCATAATTAAATATCTTACCTTGGTTTTGACTTATCCAGTAAAGCCCGTCAGGTATATTGATTACTGCAAGCCTATCTTGACATGAAGCATATTCATATGGCTTATCAGTATTAACTATACTCTGAAGCGGTTGACTAAACAATCCTCCATCACCAATAGTAAGTTTTGTACCTCCTGTAGTTTGAAGTTGGTCTACTCCAAAGAACTGTTGAGGACTATCAGCATCAAAGAATATAAAGGCACCTGACTTATTTACTGGTTTAATGCATGACACTGTGTTTCTAAAGTCATAATAGTTATTAGGTAGGAATGTGTACCAGTTATCTTTTATGTCTTCTAGCCTAGCCTGCAATGAATAAATTACTCTCTTAGGTCTGTATACATAACAAAACTCAGTAAGTAGTGGATCATAACTTATCATTTGGACATTACCCCATGATAGATAGTTAAGCCACAGTTTTGAATAACTTAGAGAGAAGTCATATTTGTAATAGTTGGTAGACTTAATATACAGAGTATCAAATAAAGATTTAGTATCTGTAAATCTCCAAGGATCATAATGTTCTTCAGTTATTACAGAACCCCAGTCTCTAAGATCAATATTAATCTCACTCTCTACATAAAAGTCTTTTACTCCTGAATTAAATAAGTAGAACCAAGCATACTTAACCTCAAAGGATAAAAATTTAAATGTATTTAATCCAAAAGGAATACACACATCACCATTAAGATTATAGTAATCACGTGGTGTTATTAAACTACTTGGATTTGAACTTTGTTTACTAAATAAACTTTTAACACTTTTTACAAGGGAGGTAAATAAACTATCTCCAGTCTGAACATACTCAGCTGTATTAAACCTATTAAAATTAGCCCAATACCTTGGATAAGGTATCATGACATGCTGAGCATAATTAAATTGAAATCCATCTGGCTGATCATATAACCAATCATAAAAGAAGAAGAATGTATTCTTTTCTGTATATCTACCTAAGTATACATCTCCTCCAAACAATGTTCCTGATTTACATCCGCCAAATGAAAATAATCTACTTACCCCAGGTGTTATACAATTACCTGTTTTAGGATCATATATTGTTCCTGAAGGACACTCAACTGGCTCATCGCTTATTTTTACACAATTCCCATCAAAGTCAGGAGCATATCCTTCAACACATTCACAATTACCAAATGCATTTCTGATTGCATTAGGTGGACATGGTTCTTCAGGAACATCTGTATTAGGATTAGGCTGAGGACCTGGATCAGGTGTTGGACCTGGTTGAGGCGTAAGAGGTGTTACTGGAAGTGGATCTGGATCTGGAAAGAAATCTGGATCAGGTATTTCTTTTTTTACAGTACATTTATCAGTATCTAGTAAGCAAACACTTACAGGAACCATTTTAATATTGTTTATCTGGCCATACTGATTCCTTACTCTTTGTTTTAAGGATACATAATGACTAGATGCAATCTGTACACCTGAGTGTCCTACATAATATGTTGGAGCATTGCCTGGAGTAACACCAGGACTTATACCTGAATAAGTATTATATCCTGAGTATGCACTAAACTTAGCTTTTGTAGGATCTTTTATAACTTTCACAGAATCTGAAAGACTTCCATAAATACCATCCCACAAATCATTTACTGCTGTTGCAGGTACACGCGATATATCATCTACAAGAGTATATGCAAAATGATCAGTGGCAGCAGGTCCAATAAGTAAATTAGAATATTGTCCATTAGTTGCTGTCTCCGTTGTATCTGTTTTGAATATAACAGCACTGCTTCTATATAAGTTGTTTACCCTAGAATACTGATCAAAGTCAAGTATTTGAGGACCCATATATTTTATATTCTCAATTACTCTTCTAGTATTGTGTTGTTGAGGATGCTTATATCTACTATAAAATACATGTGAGTGATATCTTAGTGCATGATCCCTATATTGAATTATAGATCTTATAAGTTCAAGTGCAGTATCAGTACCTCTTGCAAAATAATTAAAGAAAAGAGATGAACTAAATGCAAATCTTATTGCTGTTGGAATATTTGAATATGCGCCATCATTATATGTTACATCTTGTACTGATTTAGAAAATGAACCATCAACTCCTAAACTAGTATTTGTTAAATATTGTGCAGTATCTAATGCATTAGCAATATTATCTATTAGAAAACCCGCTGATGCTCCACCAATTGCAGCACCTCCAGTTTTTAATAATTCAGCCGCCCAACTTTCACCAAGTAATGCAAAATTATTTAGTGGTGCTGATAATAATGTAGTTGCTGCAGGTGCACCAACACTATTTGCCGCACCACCAATAGCACCAAATGAATATCCAGGATATGCAGGTTGTTTATAGTTAATCTGTCTTTCACCATTCATTTCTAATGCTGCAATTGCCATACCAGCAAAGCTTGCTAATAAAAATGCCCAGTCAGTTAAAAGTTTATGCTTAGGATGTTTTTCAGAAAACTCAAACTTACCTACTATATCTCCATTAAACTCACCATGTATTTTAACTTCTTTAGCAGACAGAAATGGATTAGTAAAACTAGTGTCAGGACTATGGAATGTAAAGAAGTCTTTATATGTTTCTTCTTGTCCTTTATATACCCATTGTGCATCTGAAGCTGGAGTATTGTTTGTATCACAAGTTGTTCCTAATACCTTTTGACTTGACAAGAATATATCAGGTCTTGTAGGTTTTGCAATCTCATTATAAGGATAGTTAGCAAAGGATCCTTTGAGAGTATTGTTTTTTGATTCACCTGTAAGATCATATTTTCTCATATTACAAATCAATCCTTTAGCTAGGATTGTTTTGTTACCATTTCTGGTACCTCTAAGAATTTCATATCCTACAATACCAGGAACAAGTGTTATACCATCATTAAGCAGTGGTGGTTGTATGTTTTCAAAGTTTACCCCTAATAATCTTATTTTTTCATTTACAGGATTATAGTATTCTAGTGGACCAACTTTACCTGAGCCAGGATCACTACCAAGATTTATATCAGGAAACTTGTGATGTCTAATTGGTTTACCACATAAATCTAAATCATTAAGACTTGTTGAGCCATAAGTACTGTATGGATTAATAGTTGTATTAAATCCACCACCAAGAGGATTAGTGACTGAGTTCCATATAATTTGCTTATTGTCTGGGTATTTTTCAGATGACTCCCAATAGCCCATTACACCTTCTGCTATTACAGTACCTCCATCAGCTAATGTATAAGGTGTAAAAGCAGGATCAATAGCAGCTGTATTAAACACCTGCCATGTCTCAGGAGTAAAGCCAGCATCTAATTCTGGTTGTGCATCTCTAGGATCATTATATGCTGCATCATCTAAAGGTGTGCTTTTATCCCAAGGGTTTGTCCAGAACTGACCTTTTGACCTACCAGGAATGTGATAGGCAGAAGATTTATCACCTGTATCATATATCCATCTGATAAAGAAAGCATAGACTTCATCTTTTAGATAGCCTACATTATTACCACCATTTCTGTAATACTTATCAGGATACTCAACAGACTGCCATTTAGTTACAATTTGATTGGCTAAAGGTTGATAGTTAAAGTCAAACTTTGAGGTAGGACCAACTCTAAGAAGGTAGTCATTGACACTGTACATTGCATCTGACTTGTCTGCAATAGGTGTCATGATTGGAATTTGCTCAATGGGAATTGCTGGCCATGTATTGTCTATAATGTCAAAGCTTAAATTCTTTTGCCTTGTATTATATGTCCCAGCTAATCTTGATGCTGTTTGTCCATTTGTAATAGATATGATTGCAACTTGTACCTCATCATATCTGAGGTCCATGTCTTCAAACTTAACATCTAGTGAACAAGATACATTATCATGATCAAACAGTGGTTGTACATTTGACACATACCAATCACTTATTTTAATTCCATCAATGGCATACGCAACGGCTACCATATATGAACCATTAAGTAATGTACCTGAGCCAAAGCCTTTAGATACAGTAACACATGGTTTTTTTATAAATCTGGCAAGTCTTAGTTTATCACAATCAAGTGCATTGATGTTTTGACAGTCTATACATCCAGGTTCATAATTTGGATCTGCATTATTAGGATCTGGAAAAGGTTTACCATTTTGGTCAAAACATTTTACTACCCAAGGAATAGGTGTAAGAGGATTGTTGTATTTATTGTTCCTAAGTGGATCAATAATAACAGACATGGTTCTGGAAGGGTTTAATCCATCATCCCAGTATAAAGTAAAATTACATTTGCTTGTAGGTCTAGATACACCTTTAATAAGATACCCAGGATTAAAGTTAAGACACTTGGCATTTACAATAGCTGTGTACTTACAGGAATCTTCTTTGAATATTCCTATTTCAGATCTTGTTTTATCAGTAGAAAAGATAGCCCACACGTCTTCTACTAAATGTATTGTTCCTATAATAATAGGTAAGAAGCCAGGTACAGTTGTTTTGTACTTGATCTCAATACATTTGAAGTTTGAAGGTTCATTACCTAGTTTACCTATGTCACCTGTTCTAGAATTATTTATGGCATTTCTAGCATGAGTCCAGGCATTATCAGGTAAGTGATAACTATTTACATCTTCATTAAGACTTTTATCAAATCTGCGTGTTCCTATTGGGTCTTGACCTTTTGCCATTATCTAATTATTTTATCACCATACAAATCATTTGGATTCCTATCCCACTGCCACCAAGGATATGACTTAAACATATCATAGTACTTGGCATACTGAGCCCTGCGGTTAGTAGTCCAAACTCTTTTCATTTCTGCAAAGTTTGGTGTATTCACAATACTAAGTGCATAGTTTCTTGCTGCTCTAAGTTTACCTTCTACAAACTGTAACTTGACAGCTACATCTTTATCTGCAAATAAAAGGTTTTCAAGAATACGCTGCTTAAGTGCATATTCATAATATTCATTTAACATGTCATGATCAGGAACAAGAAGATTGCCTTCCTCATCTTCCATTTGACCTTGATAGTTAATATATACTTTACCTACTGAAAAACTAGTATAGAGATAGCCATTCTTTATCCAGGCTGAGTTAACTGTATTAAGATATAAGTTAGGACAGCCACAGTCAATCATCTCAGGATTCTCAAGAATCTTGATAGGCATAAGACGCTTATATGTATTGGTTCTTGTATTTACCCTTTGTACCAACTCATAACATTCATCTTTACAGTTAATGAATACTCTGGGTTTTCTACAATAATCTCCATAAGGAACTAAAGGATTATAGTCTTGGGTAGAGCAGGAGGCTGAGGCAGCAATACAGTTACAGGGTTCAAAGTTGCACTTATTACAGTTAACTGTAGGAGGTGTACAAGGACTTATATAAGATGGTGTTTCTTTATAAGGAGCTATTAACTTTTCCTCAATCCAAGTACCCTGAGGCATTGGTTGTTCTACTGTTACCTCATCACATATAAGTGCAAAGTTAAGAGTAAAGAAATCATCAGGTAGCTTTACCCTACCCTTTTCTACCTCAAGTAACTCTTCTTTGGTCATCATAATTCTGAGACCAAGATCATAGTTTATCTTTTTAGCAATCTTAATAAGTTGCTGAGGCTCTATTTGATTTTGTAATGCTGCATTAGAAAAATCTACTAGTACATCATTTAACAATTCATCAAATGTCCTATATTTTAAAGTATAGTTATATGACATTTTATTAAGATCTTAACATGCTTTGTTTATTATCTGCGTCTGGCATAGGAATCTGCAACATCAGACTTAGTTCTTTTATTGTCAACTGCTCTATTTCTGCTAACAAATATTCTGGAAATGCAAATCCTGTGTCTTGTCCAGCTGCACATTCATTGGAATCACCGCAAAGGTAGGCACTTATATCACCTTCCCACATTGCATCTACGCGTACAGCTTCCCATGTAACATTAGGTAAATACAGATAGTCATTCATATACCAATAGTACTTTTTATTATTGTACTTAAAGTTTTTGGTATTTGACATTGCTACAAAAATAGATGGCTGAGTTATATAACATATTTGACTTCCATCAATAGAGCTTACAGTTTTAAAAAGAGGGCCAGCTGCACCCTGTGTTACCAAAGGTATTTTATCTTTGGTACGCATAATAGTACAATTAGACTTTACATCATTACAACAAGCTTCTACTTTATCTACCTCAATAAGTTCTATACAAGGCAGTGTAACATAGAAACTGTTAAGATTAACCTGTCTTTCTGATTTACTGTCTTTTCTTATGGCAAATGAAGCATACTTATTTATAAGGCTATATATAAAACGATCTGTTATAAAAGCATCTTCATTGGTTGCTTTTATAACATTTCTTATTCTAGATACTGATTGTCCTACTGTAGTTGGCATAGCTTTAATTTAAGTCAAATTCATTATAGTCTTTAGTTAGTTCAGAGACTTCTTGTATATAATTGTTTCTAAACATTCTTTTTTTATAAAGCTCATTAATGAGCATGTAGGGTTCTACCCTAATGTATTTTTTCCAGTTCTCTGGGTACTCTCTACCTACTGCTCTAGTAAAGTCTCTCTCACCTTTAAACTGCCATATCTCTCTATCTATTAGTCTATACTTATTATTAAAGTTAGTATAGAAAATTTTAGCCAAATGATTGTCAGAAGCAAAGTTTCTATGAGATACTTGTTGATTGTATTTTAAAGATTTGATGTAGTCAGGGTTATTCTTCTTTGCAGGATTGCATGTTCCTATGAATATGTAACCTATATTTTCAGGCAATTCCACACCATCTCTATACTCAATTACTGTTTCCCATAATTTTTTGTTAAAGCCTACTATTACAGACTTAAGCAGTTTATTAGGAATATCTTTATACTGAGGGTATTTTTTCTTAAACCTTATACAGAAAGCTTCATTAAGCAGGCTTGTTCTTTTAGGTCTGAACCTTGGAGCGTTTAAATCTGGCTTTCTAATCTTACTTGTCATAATACACCTCTATATAATATACGCAATTTTTTGAAAGTTTAAAAATAAACTTTTAATCTCTTAAAAGCAAAAACCCCTTAGATTTCTCTAAAGGGTTCCGCCTGTCAGTCACCGTTATACCAACAAACCGTGACATTTTTCTTTATGGGCAAGGACCTAGTACTATTACTCTTGTAGTATTATTTAAACCTTGGAAAGTGTTTTCTTGAACACATAATGTTAATGAATTACCTGGATCTAGTGAATATTGAGTAACGTATGGTTGATTACAAAGTTTTACACCAAA
>Ga0315906_10004603_pt1 | contig 17646 bp, 14 predicted proteins | sample LakEriMetagenome_4_FD_203526 | JGI IMG/M metagenome (GOLD analysis project Ga0315906, IMG submission 203526) | Freshwater fungal communities from buoy surface, Lake Erie, Ohio, United States - Buoy 2 MA122 | ecosystem: Environmental > Aquatic > Freshwater > Lake > Lake biofilm | place: USA... | reverse complement strand
CCAACACCTGGGTCGTCGCCGATGACTTGACCACCGAGACCAATGCTGCCGAGCAGACGGCACCCGCCGCGGGCAGCATCACCGACTGCAACGACAACGGCATCGACGATGCCGCGGACATCGCGGCCGGAACCGAGAGCGACATTGATGGCGATGCCAAGCCTGACTCCTGCGAAATCGCCGCAGGTGACATCAACCTCAATGGCGTGGTCAACGGTGCCGATGTGAGCATCGTGCTCGGCTGGTGGAATCTCGGGTACTCACCGACCAGTGACTGCAATTTCGACGGCAACGTCGATGGCATGGACTTGGCCATCGTGCTCGCTGCCTTCGGCAGCGCGCTGTGACGATGGATCGGAATGCACGGCATCATTCGTGATGCATCCAGGGCGCGCCAAGCTGGGCGCCCTTTTTCATTCATGGGCGGGGCTCATGGCTGGTCATGTTCGTTGAGGCGATGCCCCAGCGTGACACAAGTCACGGAGTGCCAGGTACGGCGTTGGCGATGTTGCCCGGGAGCAAGCGGTTCCGAAAGTACAGCCAATCGGCGTGCACGCCGGCTGCCTCGGTCAGGTCAGTGTTCGGCGGGATCGACCTCATGAGCTCGATCAGGGCTGGATCCTGCATTTCGTAGGCCGTCGAACTTCCATCGACGTTGGAGTGCGTGACGACCACTCCATCCCAAAGCGCTGGCCAGTCGTACCACAGCGCTTGCGTAGGGTTGATGACCCATCCGCCGAAGTTCGAGTAAAGGCCTTGCTGCTTCGACTCGACAATCGAACAAAGCGTCATGGATGGCTTCTGGATCCGAGCCATGGCGGTGGTGTTGAACGCATTGCAATCGCCCTCGCCAAGATCGGCCTGCCACTGGACGACCGGCGAGGCAGAGATCCAGTCATCGGGCACTTGGACGCCCACGAAGGCACTCAGCGAATAGCTGCGCAGGCGATCCTGCTTATCCATGGGACTGCGGTAGGCAGACAACACCCCGAGGTACGGCCACAGCCGCCCACGAGTGATCGCGTACTCGGTTTCCTGGCGAGTATCCCCGCTCGGACCGCCGTTGTAGTACACGGCTCCCGTCTCGCCGACCACACCACCCGAAACCATCATCACCCAGCAGTGGTACGACTCGGGGCCGTTGGCAATGCCACCGGCAGCAGTCGGCCAGTACAGCCGCGTGCAGCCACCCCCGATGTCGAAACCAGACCCCGCCACACCGGTATCCGGCTTGTCGGTTCGAGGACTGACGAGCCGCCCGGCATGGTCCGTTGCATAGGCGGCGCTCGCCAGGGCGATCTGACGCTGATTCGACTGGCAGCCCACACTCCGGGCCGTCGCCTGAACCTTCTGGATCGAAACCACGAGCACGGCGATCAGCACGCTCACGATGGCGATCACCACCAACAGTTCGGTCAGGGAAAATGCTCTGCGAGAACGATGCATCTGCTTGATGGTAGGCGCAATGCAGATCCAGTCGCGCCTAGGGATTTTGGATGTTGCCAGGCAAGCATCGGATGCGGAAGTGGTACCAGTCGCGACTCGCTCGGGGTCCGGTACCATTGACCGGCGCCTCGTAGTACCAATGACCGAATGCTTGGATCAGCCGTGGCAACTCGGGACGTGCCATCTCGTACCGTTCGGTGCTGCCATCGGCCATGGCATACGTCACGTTGAGGGGGTCCCAGAAGGCAGGCCAGTCGATCCAATTGGGTGTCGTGGGATGGATCACCCATCCCTGGTTGTTGAAGTTGAATCCATCGTTGTCGTCTTCCGTGATGCACACGATGGTTCGCGACGGTTGCTGGAGGCGCGACATGGCTGTCGTATTGAAGTTCTGGCAGTTGATGGGTTCGTAGTCCTGCTCCCATTGCATGTAGTCGGGCAGGTCATCCGGCACGTGGCAGCCGACAAACGCACTCAGGGAGTAGCTGCGCAAGCGGGCTCCAGGATCAAGTGGGCTCTTGTAGACCGGCACAGAACCCACATATGGGAAGAGCTTGCCTTTGGTCAGGGCCCCTTCGAGCTCGGTGTTGCCCAACATGTTCGGTGCATGGGATGCGGTCCACGAGTGGTACTCCAGGTCACTGTTGCCGGTGGGAAGGGAGACCGGCTGACAACCGGGCACATTGAGTTGGCAAGGAGCGTTCGGATTCGTGCACGGGCGCGAGGTCCGTGGGCTGACCAATCGCCCTGCATTGCTGCTGGCATACGACGCACCTGCCAGCGCGATCTGGCGCTGGTTGCTCAAGCACTTGGTGAATCGTGCTGTCCGCTGGACGGCTGCGATACCGACCGTCAGCAGCCCGATGAGGATCGCCAGGATCGCCACGACCACCAACAGTTCCGTCAGGGAGAATGCTCGACAGATGGACGCTCGACGCATCAGGGGGATGCTAACGATTGACCGTGTGAACCTGAACCCTTCTTGTACGATCCGTCCATGAGATCGATCGCTTCTCTCGTCATTGCGGGGCTCCTCGTCGCGTGCGGTGACGATCCAAGCTCGACACCCTCGGCAACCACCGTCGACCCCGCCCCGGTTTCCCCTAGTGTGCCGCCTGCCTCGGCGGCTCCCGGCGGTTTGGAGCCGTCACAGGGTGATTCCAAGGCAGTCGTCGCCGGCGGTCGGGCCTCCAAGCCCAAGCCTGGTACCAAGCCTGTTGACACGATCGCGGCTGAGGCGCGAACTCCGGATGAACCCATCAACCCAAGACCAGAGCGTGATCCCACCAGCGAACCACCCACTCCGGCTTCCGATCCGGCTTCGGCCGAGGCTTCACCCGCCCAAGCTGTCGATGCCGGGGATGCCTCCAACGCCGCCCTACGCGCTCGCACGCGTGAGTCGAAGTGGAACGACTTCCGCGCCATCGTGCAGAAGCAGGCCGACCTGATGGTGAAGGCTGGGCTCGCCCGCAAGAAGGCGCGCCAAGATCCGACGCCGGAGAACCAAGATGCATACAACCGTGTCTGGGGCGGCATTGCCCCCTTGGCCCAGAAGGTCTCCGAGTACATGTCTCAACCACGTTTCAGCGAAGAGGACCGTGCCGTCATGGCCGTGATCATCGACGAGATCCAGTCGAAGGCCATGGCCCAGGTGGAAGCAGCACCATGAAGTGCAACATCGACCAGCGCGGGCGCAAGGCGCGTCTCGTGGCAGGCGCGCTCATCGAGGCCCCCGGCCTCTTCCTGGTGGTCATGCGCTTCACCGGCATGGTCGATGGCACCTGGCCATGGATCGTCGGAGTGTCGCTGATCCTCGCGGGGCAGTTCATGATCCTCGAGGGCGTGCTCGGCTGGTGCGCCCTGCGCGCTTGCGGCGTGAAGACGCCTCTGTGAGCGGCGCCGCCTGCTGCGGACAGCCGCGGCCGCGTGCCACGAGGCACGCCTCGTTCCTGCACGCGATGATCGCCGACGACGACGTGCGTCGCTCGCTGGTCGCCGGCGCGCTGCTCGTGGCTCACTGGGTGATCGGTGCGACCGTCGAGCCGGAACCATCATGGGCATGGATCCTCGCCGCCGTCGCGTGCGTGATCGCGGGCTGGCATCCCCTGGAGACCTCGATCCGCCAGGTCGTGGCGCGCACGCTCGACATCGACGTGCTCATGGTCGTGGCTGCGATCGGCGCGTGTGCGATCGGCCAATGGACCGAGGCCGGCGTGCTGCTGTTCCTCTTCTCGCTAAGCCATGGGCTCGAGGGCCTGGCGACCGAGCGCGCATCGAGCGCGATCTCGGCACTGGCGGAACTCGCCCCGACCGAGGCCACGCGGGCGCTCGACGGCACGGAAGAACGCGTGGCCGTGAGTGCGCTGGCGGTCGGCGACATCGTGATCGTGCGGCCGGGCGAGCGGTTCCCCATCGACGGCATCGTCACCGAGGGCACCAGCAGCGTGGACCAGAGCCCGATGACCGGCGAGAGCGTGCCGGTCCGGAAGGATCCCGGCGATGAGTGCTTCGCCGGCACACTGAACGGCGAGGGCCTGCTGCGCGTGCGGGCGGCCCGGGCCGCCGGCGAGACGATGATGGCCCGCATGGCACGGCTCGTCGAGGAAGGCCAGGCCAACCGCGGCGTGGCGCAGCGGCTCACGGCGCGCTTCACGCGCATCTACACGCCGGTCGTGCTGCTGGCCGTGCCGGCCGTGATCGGCGGCATGATGCTCGCAGGCTACGGCTTCGACGATGCCTTCCTGCGCGGCATGGCCGTGCTCATCGGCGCGAGCCCCTGCGCGCTGGCGATCAGCACGCCGAGTGCCGTGCTGGCCGGCATCGCGCGGGCTGCGCGCGGCGGGGTCCTGGTGAAGGGCGGCGCGCACCTCGAAACGCTGGGCTCGCTGCGTTGCATGGCCTTCGACAAGACCGGCACGCTCACGACCGGTCGCGCGACGGTGCGATCGATCGAGTGCTTCGACACCGCAACCCGTGAGCGCGCCCTCGCGATCGCCGAGGCGCTCGACCGCCACAGTTCGCACCCGTATGCGCATGCGGTCCGCGATGCTGCACGTGCGGCTGGTGCACCGCGACTCGAGCCCACGCAGGTCACCGACGTGCCAGGCATGGGCGTGCGGGCGGTCCTCGATGGCCGCGCGTGCGCGCTTGGTTCGCCAAGGATCATCGATGGATCACCGCTTCCCTCGGCCGTGCAGGATCGCATCGACGCGCTTCGCGCAGGCGGCCAGGCCGTGGCCCTCGTCATCGAAGACCAGCGCGTGCTCGCCGTGATGTCCTTCGAGGATCTTCCGCGCGAGGGCGCTGCAGCCGTGATGGCCGAGCTCGCTCGAGCAGGCATCGTGCGGATCACCATGCTGACCGGCGATGCGCCGGCGGTCGCCGATCGCATCGGCGCGGCCGTGGGCATCTCCGAGATCGCAGCCGGCCTGATGCCCGAGCAGAAGATCGAGCGCGTGCGCGCGATGCGTGGGACCGGCCCGACCGCGATGGTCGGCGACGGCATCAACGATGCGCCCGCCCTCGCCTCGGCGGATCTCGGCATCGCGATGGGGGCGCGCGGCAGCGATGTTGCCCTCGAAGCCGCCGACGTCGCGCTGATGGGCGATGACCTGGCTCGCCTGCCCTGGGCCATCGGCTTGGCGCGCGCGGCGCGGCGCACGATCACGCAGAACGTGGTGATTGCGATGGGCGTGATCGCCGTGCTGGTGCCGCTGGCGGCCTTCGGCGGCATCGGGCTCGGCGGTGCGGTGGTGCTGCACGAAGGCAGCACGGTGGTCGTGGCGTTCAACGCGCTGCGGCTGCTCGCTTGGGATCGCCGCGCAGCGTGATGCGGGCTGCACCCGAGGGAAAAGGCACGATCAGCGCACGAAGCGCTGCATGAAGCGTCGCACGCGCCGAGCGGCTTCGTGCACTCGAGCGGGCTCGAGCGCGCCGCCTTCGGCCGCACGCACGAGCGACTCATGGACCTCGACCTGCCGCGCGTGCTCGTGGCACACCAGCGCCACATCCACGCCCGCGCCGAGCGCCAGGACCGCAGCCTCGCCGAGCGGCCATCGATCCGCCACGGCCTTCATCTCGAGGTCATCGGTGAAGACCATTCCGTCGTAGCCGAGCTCATCACGCAGCATGCCCTGGACCACGCGGCGGCTCAGCGTGGCTGGCACGCCCGGATCGAGCGCTTCGAAGAGCACGTGCGCCGTCATGATGCTCGCGACGCCCGCCTGGATCGATGCGGCAAAGGGCGGCAGTTCAGTCAGGCCGAGCCGCTCCATGGTGTGCGGCAGGACGGGCAAGTCGTGATGGCTGTCCTTGTTGGTGTCGCCGTGGCCAGGGAAGTGCTTCGCGCACGCACCCACGCCCATGAGCTGCATCATCTGGATGAACTCGACGGCGCACGCGGACACCGTGCCGGGATCGGTCCCGAAGGATCGTTCGCCGATCACGGGGTTCGCGGGATTGCTGTCGACATCCACGACCGGCGCGAAGTCAAGATCGATGTGCACGCTGCGCAGTTCGCGCGCGATGGCGCGCCCCCAGCGACCCGCGGCTGCGGGGCCCTCGCGACCGACCTCGCGCATCGGAGGAATGGCCGTGAAGCCATCGACGAGCCGCTGCACGCGACCGCCCTCCTGGTCGACGCCGATGTAGACGAGCCCGCGCGCGCGGCGCTTGATGTCGAGGCAGAGTTCGCGCACCTGCTCGCGCGACTGCACGTTGCGCGCGAAGAGGATCACGCCACCCACGCCGCGATCGAGCATGTCGGCCAAGGCGTCATCGACGTGGTGCCCATGGAACCCCACGCACATGCATCGTGCACAGGCCAGGCGCAGGTCCGTTGCGTCCATGTTCACAATGCTAACCTTCGGTCAGGCGCCGTGGCCGTAGGCTCGGTCCCTCCCCATGCCGCACGATGCGTTCCAGGCCCTGCAGCACGCCAACTACAGGCGCTTCGCGGTGGGCTTCATGCTCAACAGCCTGGGGCTGCACGTGCTCACCACGGCGGTGCTGTGGGACGTCTGGGAGCGCACCCACGATCCGCTCGCGCTGGGGATCACCGGACTGTGCCGGGCCTTGCCGGTCGTGCTGCTGGCGCTGGTGGCCGGACACGCGGCCGACCGCTTCGAGCGCACGCGGATCATCACGGTCTGCCAGGCGTGCTTCGCCGCACTGTGTGCGTCGTTCGCGTGGCTGGACCTCCATGATGCACCCGTCTGGCAGTTCTACCTGCTGCTGGTCCTCAGTGGCTGCGTGCGCGCCTTCGCTGGTCCGGCGCGCGGCTCGCTGCTGCCGCTGCTCGTGCCCCGGCGCAATCTCGAGAACGCCGTCAACTGGAACAGCGGCTTCTTCCAGGCTGCTGCCATCAGCGGTCCCATCGCCACCGGCCTGGCGATCGATTCGATCGGCTCGACGTGGCAGCTCTACCTGGTCGCAGCGGGCCTGACCGCCTCGCTGGCGGTCGTGGCTCCGTTTCTCCGGCCCGAGCCCGCACCGCGGGCCACCGAGGGGCTCACGCTGCGGTCGCTCATTGCGGGTGCCCGGTTCATCGTCGGCGAGCGTGTGGTCTTCGGCGCCCTGCTGCTCGACCTGCTGGCCGTGCTCTTCGGTGGCGCAACCGCGCTGCTGCCCATGTACGCCGACGAGATCCTGCACATCGGCCAGAAGGGCTTCGCGTTCGGTGTGCTCAAGGCATCGCCGTACGTGGGCGCCCTGATCATGGCGGCGTTCCTAGCCTCGCGGCCGCCGATCCGCCGTGCCGGCCCAGCCCTGCTCTGGAGCGTTGCCGGCTTCGGTGCGTGCATGATCGTCTTCGGGCTCTCGACCAGCTTCTGGGTCGCCGCGCTCGCCCTGGTCACCAGCGGTGCGCTCGATGCGATCAGCGTCACGATCCGTCACATGCTGGTGCAGACACGGACCCCCAATGAGCTGCGCGGCCGGGTGAGCGCCGTGAACACCATGTTCATCGAGTGCAGCAACGAGCTCGGCAGCTTCGAGAGCGGCCTCGTGGCCCGATGGATGGGACCGGTCTTCAGCGTGGTGTCCGGCGGGATCGGCACGCTGGTGGTGGTCGGCATGATCGCCGCGAGGTTCCCCACGCTCCGCAGCCTGCGTGGATTGAGCGACGACGACCCGCATGCAGGTCAGGCCGAAGGCACTCGTGAGACGAACGAGGCGGCGGGCGACACCACCATTCCGTGACGATGGACCGTCGGACGGTGGAGACTCCAGCCCAGCGACGGCGAGCCTCGATCGCCGTGGGGCGGAGATCGAGCCCCGCACAGCCGAGCACGGCCTGCGAATAGCCTGTGCGCCATGCACACGCTTCTTCTCATCGCGGCACTTGGCGGCATCGAACTTCCTGCGGTGTTCACCGACCACATGGTGCTGCAGCGTGACCGGCCGATCGTGGTGTGGGGCCGGGCCACGCCCGGCGCGCAGGTCACGGTGCGCCTTGGTGAAGGCGACCCGCAGCAGGGATCGGCGGGCAGCGATGGCTCATGGCGCGTGATGCTGCCGGCTGAAGCGGCCACGGCAACGCCGCGATCGCTTCTGGTGACCGGAGACGGCAGCGACCTGGCGATCGTGGACGTGCTCGTGGGTGATGTGTGGCTCTGTGGCGGACAGAGCAACATGGAGTGGACCGTGAACGGCAGCAGCGATCCAGACGGTGAGCGAGCGCGCGCGGCCAAGCGCACGACGATCCGTGCGATCAAGGTGCCGCACTCGCTCGCCTCGGCGCCGGCCTTCACGGCGCAAGCTGCGTGGCGAACGTGCACGCCCGAGACCGTGGGCGACGTCACTGCCGTGGGCTGGTCGATGGCCACCGAACTGCAGGACGCGCTTGATGGCGTGCCGATCGGCCTGCTCGACATCAACTGGGGCGGTACCCGCATCGAACCATGGATCGATTCGGGCACGCTCTCGAGCTGCCCCGTGACGCGCGATGCACTCGCTCGCGCCAACGAGGCCGCCGCGAGCGACCCGGCCAAGGCGGGCGAGCGCGACCAGCGCTTTGCAGGCATGTACAACGCGATGATCGCGCCATTCGTTCCCTTCGGTATCCGCGGCGCCATCTGGTACCAAGGCGAGAGCAATGCGGGCGAGGCCGAGGCGTATCGCACGCTGTTGCCGGCGCTCGTGTCGAGCTGGCGTCGTGCCTTCGATCGTCCGCAGATGCCCTTCGGCGTCGTGCAGCTCGCCGCCTTCATGAAGCCCAGCGAGGACGCGGCGCAAGGTGGTTGGGCGTTCCTTCGGGATGCGCAGCTCGAAGCGGCGCAACGCGATCCGAAGGTGGGCGTCGCGGTGACCATCGATGTCGGCGACGCCGACGACATTCACCCCCGCAACAAGCGAGAGGTCGGCCGGCGGCTTGCGCTTTGGGCACTCGATGCCGCGTACGGCCGTGGCGCGCACCCGGGTGCAGGGCCTGTGGTCTCCACGTCACCCACGAGTGCATCAATCGACGGCACCGAGCGACGCGGCATGATGGTGCGCTTCGATGCACTCGGCGGTGCGCTGTCGACGCGCGGCGGTGCGGCTCCTGATGGCTTCGCCGTGGCAGGCGCCGACGGTCGATTCGCGTGGGCCTCTGCACGGATCGATGCTGACGGCGTCTTCGTCTGGAGTCCAGAGGTCAGCGACCCGGTCGCCGTGCGGTACGCGTGGTCGAACAACCCGACCCGTGCCAACCTCATCGACGGCCGTGGGCTCCCGATCGGCCCGTTCCGCTCGGATCGGCCGGCGCTCGATCCGGCCTGCGCGGCGTGGCTCCGCACTCGATAACGCGGCCGAGGGTCCGTCGTGATCCCTCGGCCCGTGCAACCGAGCGGCTACACTGCGACCCCCTCGGGGCGTAGCTCAGTTTGGTAGAGCGCTTGCTTTGGGAGCAAGAAGTCGTCGGTTCAAATCCGGCCGCCCCGATTCGACGGCTGCGCCGCCTCATCAGGCTCCTGCGCTGCGCGCAGGACTCGCTTCGCCAGTGCGGCCTCTTGGGCCCAGAGGCCTCAACTCCGGCCGCCCCGATTCCTCGCCTTTCACCCGATCGGGCTTGCCCGCTCCCCATCGAGAGGCGATGCTGTGGATCCATGTCGGGTCTCGTGTCCATCCGAGCGTGTTGCGCGGCTGCTCTCGTCTCTGGAGTATCAGCGTCATCATTCGCATACGACCACTATTTGGAGGTGCCGATCGCGGCGAGCCAGGATCCGACCTTCCTGCGCAATCTGCTGCTGAGCTCGGGCGCGGGAATCGTGCGCATCGGCGTGTTTGGTGATTCGCAGGAAGCCTCTCCCGACTTCTGGGGCCGCCACTACATCATGGAGTGCAACGCACTGCTCGTCGAGGCGCTCGGACCCACATCCGAGACAGTTCTCTTGGGCCAGCGATGGCTGGATTCGACCCCGGAGTGGCTCGCTGCTACCGCCAACGTGTCGTCGAGCACCGGGCCAGTGCCCCAGATTCCAAGCGCGGCAGTACCGCCTGGTGTGCTCGCACGTGCGCGAATCGGTCCGGCGGACGGTTCAGATGCTTTTCATGCCGTCCTCATGCCCGGCGCAGAGCGATGTGTCGTCCCCCACCGAGTCAGCGGATCATGGTTCCATGATGGGTCGGAAGTCGTGGTCGATGTGTTGCTTGCGCGCCGTTCGATGACGGGATCGCTCGCGTGGCGAGGCTCGATCATCGAAACGAGTCACCCTACACCCGACGCACCCCCGCTCATCCAAGGCATCCTGCCGGGCCAACCCGCGGATGGCGCACAGGTCGGCTGGGTAACCACGGGCGCGTTGCCCAGGACGGCACATGGCTTCCGCCAGGTTTCAATCCTGGGAGCCCATCCGGACGCTCCAGTGGATGTACTCGGTGCGCGCTTCCGCAACTCGACACAATCTCGCGGCGTGCTGCTGCAGCCTCTGGCCGTCGGCGGCGCCAGCATCGGTGATCTCGTGGCGAAACACGGTGCCAGCGGTCCCGCGATCGCTGCGCTCGGGCTCGATGCTGCCATGCTTCACTTTGGTGCGAACGACGGATACCTCTCTGCCCAAGAGTGGGCGACCAGACTGCAGAAAGCCATCGATGTGCTCAGATGGATGCACGGTGACCCGCACTTCCCGATCATCATCGTGAGCGATACCCACCAGCGAGAACTGCCTGCTGGATCGCAGTACGATTTCTTCCCGGGCGCAGCGGCAGCGGTCGCGCAGACGAACCCGTCGATCCTGGCGTTCAACATGCGCCGGATCCACGAGGAGCGATTCCTCTGGAATGACAGCCAGAACCTCGGCTTGGCGGACTCGGTGCACCACAAGCCGCACGCTCAGTACATGATGGCTCGAGCCTTGGTGTCGACCATGCTTGAAACGGCGGGATTGCCGGTCCCGGGCTGTGAACCGAACGAGTCATGGGCTGACCACTACCACCCGCTCGGTGCATCATGTGCCCCGGGAATGCCCTGCGCCTTGATGGTCGAAGCCGATGCCGACTCGGTTGGCCGCCCCTTCGTTGCTGGTGGCGATTGCTCAGATGATGATGGGGACGGGTCGATCGACGATTGCCAACAAGCACCTTCGCCGGACCTGACGCGAGACGGTGTGGTGGATGGAGCTGACCTGGGCCTGCTCATGACCCTCTGGGCAAGCGACGATTCGACGGCCGACATCACGGGTGATGGTCTGGTCAACGGAGCTGACCTCGGGCGCCTGCTGATCTTCTGGGGCCCGCTGCCCTGACCACACGCGAGCATCGATAGGATCCGGCGCATGAACCGGATCCCCGCGCTCGCCACGTGCCTCGTCGTCCTTCTCGCTGCCTGCGGTGCGCCCAAGCGCGCCGTCAAAACCGAGCAGGAACTGCTCGCCCGGCGGACCCAGGTCCAGATGTTCGCCGGCGCCATGAAGGCAGGCATCATGGAATCGCTCTGCCGGCACGCCCACAAGGAGCGTGAGGCCGACCCGAACTTCTCGCTCGACATCCTGGTGCTGTCCGGCGGCGGCGATTTCGGCGCATACGGCACCGGCCTGCTGCGTGGCTGGTCCGAGTCCGCCAACCCGCCGATGAAGCTGCCCAAGTGGGACATCGTCACGGGCGTGAGTACCGGTGCGCTGATCGCTCCGTTCGCCTACCTCGGTGCCCCGGACGACCTGGTCAAGATCGACGAGTTCTACCGCAACCCAAAGCCGGACTGGGTCAAGACGCGCGGCCTGCTCTTCTTCTTGCCCGAGAACGCCAGCTTCCTCGAGGTGCCGGGGCTCGAGCGCGAACTCGACTCGATCGTCTCGCGGAACTTCCTCGAGCGCATCGCCGTCGAGGCTGCCGAGGGACGCGTGCTCACCGTGCAGACGACCAACGTGGACGACGGCAGCCCGCAGCCGTTCAATTACGGTCTCGCTGCTGAAATGGCCTTGGTGAACCTGAAGGCTGCGAAGGACGAGGCGCAGCGGATCGCCGCGCTGCGCCGCCCGCGCGACATCCTGCTCGCATCCGCCGGGATTCCCGGCGCATTCCCACCCCGCGAGGTCGACGGACAGCTCTTCGTCGACGGCGGCACGACCAGCAACATCATCTACGGCGGTGCCCTCGGCCGCGAGGAAACCTTCGGCGCGACCTGGAAGCGCCTCTATCCCGGCCAGCCGATCCCGAAGCTGCGCTACTGGGTGATCATCAACAACTACGGCGTCTCGATCCCGCGCACGATCCAGGAAGGCTGGCCCGAGATCATCACGCGCAGCCTCGAGCTCTCCATCCGCTACAGCACGCTCACCTCGCTGCGCCACCTCTTCGCACTCGCCGAAGTGACCCAGCTGCGAGGCGACGGCGAGACCGAGGTGCGATGGACGTCCATCCCCGATTCGTGGCGCCCCGTGAACAAGGGCGACTTCGACGAGGCGACCATGCGGTCGCTGTCGGATCTGGGCCGCAAGCTCGCCACCGAGCCCGGGACCTGGAGCACCGTCTGCCCATGATGCGATCGGCGCTCCATGTGGCCTGACCTGCAGGAGCGCCGTCGCGAGCCTGAGTGGATGGACGATCCGTCGCTCCCCGCGGCGGATCACGATGCCGCACTGCGTGGCTTGGCACGGCTGAACCGCTTTGCGCGGAGCCATGCGATCCTCTGGCCGCGGTTGGTGGCGCTGGCTCGCATCGCCAACCACGCCGGCCGGCCACTGCGTGTGCTCGACGTTGCCACCGGTTCGGGCGACCTGCCCCTGGCCATGGCACACCATGCACGCAGGCAGGGACTCGACATCCACTGGTCGGTCGCTGACGTCAGTGCCCACGCACTTGATGTGGCGAAACGGCGCGCAGGGCAGGCGGGCTTCGACTTCACCGCCCACCGACTCGATGCAACGATCGATGCATTGCCTGAAGCCGACGTCTCGATCTGTTCGCTATTCGTGCACCACCTCGATCAGCCGCAAGTGGTCGGAGTGCTGCGCGGCATGAAGCAGGCCTCGACGATGGCCCTGGGCGTCGCTGACCTGGATCGTTCGCGGCTGGGCTATGTCCTCGCGTGGATCGCGAGTCGCGCGTTGACGCGATCACCGGTCGTGCACGTCGATGCACTCCTGAGCGTGCGTGCGGGATTCGGGCCTGGAGAGATCAAGCGGATGTCGCAGGAGGCGGGACTCGGTGGCGCGATGCTGGACCGCGCCTGGCCCGCGCGGTGGCGGCTGTGGTGGACCGCCCCATGAGTGCTCGCACGCCATCGGTCGTCCATCCTGTCACTGGAGGCTCCGTATCCGCACCACGGACCGAGGTCGTCGTGATCGGCGCGGGGCCGGCGGGTTGCGTTGCGGCGATCGCCGCGGCCCAGGCCGGTGCGTGCGTCACGCTTCTTGAACGTGCTGACTTCCCTCGGGAAAAGGTGTGCGGCTGCTGCATCGCACCTCGTGGCCTCGCCGTGCTTGCCGGCATGGGCCTTGAATGCGTTCTCGACGATGCACCGCGCCTGGGCAGTGTCCGGCTCGAATCGGGCCGGTCTTCGGTTCGGATCGACCGCGACTCGGGCGTCGCCCTCTCGCGCGGCGCCTTCGACACCCGGCTCGCCCGTGCTGCTGCCGATCGAGGCGTCGATGTCCTGCACGGGGCTTCGGCGACCGTCGGCGGTGATGGTGTGGTGCGTGCCCTCCGCGATGGCGTCGAGTGGACGCTGCGCCCTGCCGTCTGCGTCGTGGCCGATGGACTCGCCGGTCGATCGCTTGATGCGCATCCCGGCGTGTCGTGGCGCGTCTCGCGGACGAGTCGCATCGGCCTCGGTGCGATCCTGCCGCCGGGCTCGATCGATCTTGGCCGCGGCGAGGTTCTCATGCGCGTGGAGCATGGCGGTTATATCGGCACCGTGGAGCTGGAGGATGGTCGGATCGACGTCGCTGCAGCGATCGATCATGACGTGCTCCGGCGGGAGTCCCCGGCGACGGCGATGGCGCGTCGACTCGGCGACACCGTTCGCGACGTGGCAGCCATCGACGCGGCACGATGGACAGGAACCCCTTGGCTCACGCGGCAGCGATCCACATTGGCGATGCCGGGCATCCTCGTGGCCGGTGATGCGGCCGGATACGTCGAGCCCTTCACGGGCGAAGGGATGTCGTGGGCGCTCGCGAGTGGGCATGCTGCAGGCTGCCTCGCTGCCCGCATGATCCATGCGCCATCACGCTGGACCGAGTGGCCGGCGCAGTGGGCCAGCCTGCTCGGGCGCGACCGATGGCGATGCCGCCTGATTGCGCATGCGTTGCGCTCGCCACGGACCGTCCACGCTGGTCTGGCGATCGCGCGCCGCTGGCCCCGCATCGCGGCGCGGCTCGCTCGACCCATCGGACGGCCGCATCGCGCCGCGCACCTAGGCCACGGAGCCATCCCATGAACCAGCCACGCCTCCTTGGACTTGCCACGAGCACCCCCCCACGCGAGCTGGCCCGGGCCGAGTGGCTCACGATCGCGCGTCGGCTCTCGCCGGCCCGCGTCGATGCTCGCATCCTTGAACGGCTCGCCGATCGCAGCGGCATCGACGCCCGGGCGTGCGCGTGCCTGGCGCCTCCGTACGGTGCATCGTTCTACCCCAGCGATGACGGAAGCGGCGGGCCCACCACCGCGGCGCGCATGGAACTCTGGTGGTCCGGCGTACGCGACATGGGCGAGCGTGCATCGCGAGCGGCGCTGGAGCATGCCGGCTGCGGTGCCGCCTCGATCACCCACGTGGTCACGGCAAGCTGTACGGGATTCCGCGCACCCGGGCTCGAGATGCACCTGATCGAGGCGCTGCGCGTGCCGCCGTCGGCACGCCGCACCAACATCGGGTTCCAAGGCTGCCATGCAGCGGTGAACGCCCTCGCCGTGGCACGGGCCATCGTGCTCTCGGAGCCCTCGGCCCGGGTGCTCGTGTGCTGCGCCGAGGTCTCGACCGCGCACTTCCACTACAGCGACCGGCTCGACCAGCTCATCGCCAACACGCTCTTCGCCGATGGATGCGCAGCCTGCGTGGTGGGCGTCTCGGCGGACGCATCGAAGCCGGCTGTGGTCGACACGCGCGCACGCCTGTTCCCCTCGACCGCGGGCGAGATGGGCTGGCTGGTCGGCGATCACGGCTTCGAGATGATGCTCGGTGCGCGCGTGCCGGAACTCCTCGAGCGCGAGGTCGGCTCATGGGTCGACGGCGTCTTGACCGAGCATGGTCTCGCGCGCGGCCAGATCGGCGGGTGGGCCATCCATCCAGGCGGACCGCGCGTGATCGATGCGGTGCTCTCGTCGCTGGCGCTCCCCGCCGAGAGTGGTCACCACAGCCGCGAGGTCCTGCGGCGGCATGGCAACATGAGCAGTGCCACGCTGCTCTTCATCATCCGCGACTTGATCGAGGCGGGTATCCCCAGACCGTGGGCCGGCATGGCCTTCGGACCTGGACTTGCCGGCGAGCTGCTGCTGCTGACCTGACCGTCAGCGCCAGGCGTCATCGACCGGCGCACCAAGCACAGGCGAGACCTTCGTTGGATCGGCAGGGACGAGCTTGCAGAGCCCCACGACATCCTGCCCGTCCTCACTCCAAAGGTAACGAAGGAACGCGAGAACATGCGGCGGCACCACGCCATCCTTGTCGGTGACGACAACCAAATTCAGCGAGCGTGCGAGCGGGTAGCTGCCGTCGGCGATGGTGGTCACGGTCGGGGCGATGTATGGACCACCGTCAGCCTCGCGCAGCGGCAGTATCCGCGCGCGCACCTGGGCGGCGCCGGTGCTGGAGACGCCCATGGCAGTGCGGTACGCACAGCACGCGTTCACGACCGATGACGGGCTCGGCTCGACGAAGACCCCGATGGTCGTGATCGGCTCGCCGGCCATGCACCACTCCATGAGCCGCTGCATCGTGCCCGTGCGGATGTCACGCATATAGAGCGGAAAGAACTCCTCGCCCAGGGGCGATGCCGGATCGAGATCGCTCCAGCGCAGCACGAGCTCGGGAGTCATCGAATGCGTGGCCGAGAAGATGGCGTTGCACTGCCTGCGCGACAGCCCTGCAATCGGATTGTCGCAATGCACGAAGATGGCCACGCCATCCCGCGCCACCTGCACCTGGTGCACGGTGCCGCCGCCGGCCTCGAGCCGCTCGATCTCCGCTGGCTTCAGCGGGCGTGACATGGCCGCAAGCGAACATCGACCCGCCAGCAGCGACTGCAGGCCGCGGTCCGTCGAGCCCTGGTGCACGGTCACCTCGCACTGCGGCTGCAGCATCGACCAGGCCCGGGCCGCCCGCACGAGCATGACGGCCATCGAGTCGGAACCCTCGATGACGATGTCATCCTGATGCTGCGTTCCGTCACCAAGGAAGGTCGGGAACGCATCGACCAAGGCCGACACATCACGACCGTACGCCTCCCCCGGCTTGGGCAGTGCATCCACGGCCTTGGCCAGCGCATCGAGGCCTGCCGGCAGCGGCGCGGCAGGCGGTTCATCGACCGGCACCTGGGCCAGCGCGGTCACGGCGCCGAGCGTTGCAGCCAACGCTGCCGGTGCGAACCACGCCTTCATGACGGACATGCTCATGCTCCACCTCGACGAGTGCGAATCACGGTCACCAGCACCAGCCCGCCGACGAGCGCACCGATGACCGCCATCGCGCGCCAGAAGACCTTGTCGATCAACGCATCCGATGCAGCCTGCACGGTCGCCAAGCGCTGGTCGATGGCGGTCGACCCCAGCAGGCGGTCACCGCTCTCGAGCGCACGGTTGGCTTCGGTCAAGGTGGCGCGCGTCTCGGCCAGCAGCGCCGTGACCTCAGCGAGTTCCATCGGCTTCGCGGGCGGCGCGTTGGGGTCCTTGGCCGCGTCTGCGCGGGCTTGCATCGCTGCCACCTTGTCCAGCGTTTCGTTGACCTTGCCGATCGTTCCACCCGAAGCCTGCATGACACCACCGACGGCTTCGACGAGCGGCTGCGCTCGCTCCAGCGCACCAGTCGTGGCCTGCATCGCTCGCTGGTACTCCTGCAGGAGCCCCTGCACCACCGGACCCTGCTGCTCAAGCAGCGTCGGCAGCGAACCGACCACCGTCGTCACGCGATCGACGCCATCGAGCGCGCGGCGCACGTCGGGCATGACCATGATGTCGTACCAGAGCGCAAGGACCTGCCAGTTCGCGAAGAGCGGCAGCCGCTTGGCCCAGAAGAAGCTCCGGTCGTAGGCGAACTGCGCCTCGACCAGCTGCTCCGTGGCACGATCAAGCGGTTCAAGCAGGCCGCCGCCATCGCGGACCTTTTCGATGAGGGCCTGGCCCTTGGCGCTGGCGACCTCGGTGAAGCGGACGTAGGCCACGAAGTCGGCACCGCTGCGAGTCGACCACCACGTGGCGATCTGCAGGTCGAGTTCGAGCAGTTGCTCATCGGTGAAGACACGCTCGCAGAGCGACGTGATGTCCTCGCGGGCGCGGCGCAGGTTCTCCTCGACCGGTCGCGATCGTTCCTTCCAGATCACGTTTGCACGTCCGGAGTCGACCCAGAAGTAGTTCTGCAGCGTGACCACCACGTACTGGTCCACGAGCTGGGTGAGGGTGTCGGGCGTGGTGGCAATGTCGTACATGCTCGACACGCCCAAGAGCCGCAGGCCGTTCATGAGCCGGCACTGCTGCAGGTCGGGGTTGTCGCGCATGACCCGCTCGCTCGCCGAGAGCATCAGCGTGAAGTAGCGGTCCGCGAAGGCGTTCGAGAGTTCCTCGAGCTGCTTC
>Ga0315906_10004601_pt1 | contig 17662 bp, 18 predicted proteins | sample LakEriMetagenome_4_FD_203526 | JGI IMG/M metagenome (GOLD analysis project Ga0315906, IMG submission 203526) | Freshwater fungal communities from buoy surface, Lake Erie, Ohio, United States - Buoy 2 MA122 | ecosystem: Environmental > Aquatic > Freshwater > Lake > Lake biofilm | place: USA... | reverse complement strand
ATTAAAAGATTTGCAACTTTGATAGGATCTGATTTCTCAGCTAAAGAATAAAACTTTTCAACTAGTAGAAGCCCATCTCCGTTTGATAAAAATTTTGCTTGATTATCGTTTAAAGAGTATTTTGATTTAAGTTTTTCATAGGTTTGTCTTGGTAATTCAGGAAGATTTTTTCTTAAATCCTCAAAATGTTTTTTATCAAAAAACATTGGAGGAAGGTCTGGGTCTGGAAAATATCTATAATCCTTGACTTCTTCTTTTTTTCTTTGGGAAACAGTTATGTTTTTTACTTCATTAAATCCTCTATTTTCTTGAGGAACTCTTTCGCCTTTTTCTAAAATTTCACTTTGTCTTTCAATTTCGTAATTAATTGCTTTTTCTAAAAATCTAAATGAGTTGATATTTTTAACTTCAACCTTATAATCAGGCAAAATTCCTTTTTCTTTCATTTCAGTTGTTCTAACTGAAATATTAGCTTCAAGCCTTAGTTGTCCTTTTTCCATATCTACATCAGCAATATCTAAAGTTCGAACTACATCTTGAATCTTTTTAGCAAATTCAACAGCTTCACTTGCTGATTCAAAAATAGGTTTAGTTACAATTTCAACTAGGGGAGAGCCTGATTTATTGTAGTCAATTAAAGTCTCACCACTTCTATGAATTGATTTAGCGGTGTCTTCTTCTAAATGAATTCTCTCTAATTCACATTTCTTGCCGTTTTCTAATTCAACAAAACCATCTAAACAAAGAGGGTATAAATATTGAGAAATTTGATAACCCTTTGGAAGATCTGGATAAAAATAGTGTTTTCTATCAAATCTTGAAAATTCATTAAGTTTACAATTTAAAGCTAACCCTAAAATTTGAGCTTTTTCAACTGCTTCAAAATTAGCAACAGGAAGAGCTCCTGGAAGACCTAAGCAGGTTGGACATACATGAGTGTTTGGTTTAGCTCCATAAAAATTAGCTATACATCCACAAAAAACTTTTTTCTTAGTTCTTAAATGGAAATGGATTTCTAAACCTAAAACTAAATGATATTTACTCATATTTATACTCTAGCACCAAGTTGCTTGGCTCCTTTTCTTAAATTTTCAATTGCTTCATCCAAAATATAATAAGTTGGCTCGTATCCAGAATCATGAACCATTGCATTTCTTACTTTATGAGCGGACCAAATTTTGCTGTATACATCGGGACTAAATTTATTTTTACCAGCAATCATTCTTTCTCCCATTGTGTTTCCATGAACTAATTCTTTTAATAAATTATCTAAAGATTTATCAGCTTTTATTAATGCGCTTTTTAAAACAGCTGGTGATTTACTTTTGATATCAATATCTATCTGCCTCCAATCACCTTCAACTAGAGACATTACTTGTGGAGAAATTGATTTTTGGGAAATTTTTCCTTTATTAAAAAAGAATTTTATTATTGTTACAAAAATATCCCAAAGTGCTTTTAAAATTTGTCCTAACATTATTTAATCTCCTTTACAAAAGATTTATGAAAATCAGTATTCTCTTGAAATAAAATTCCAGCATAAGCTAATTTTTCTTCACCTACTCTTGGAGCAATAAGCTGACCACCTACCGGCATATTATCTGACATTCCAATTGGAACCGAAATTGCAGAAAGCCCTGAAACAGCGCTGCCCTCGTGTAAAATGTCCATCATTTCACCAAAAAGCGGATTTTTATCACCTTCACCAAATTTTAAAGCAGTAATAGGCATTGTAGGAGATACAATCAAATCGCACTCTTTAAAAGCTTCCTCAAAATCTTTTATTATTAAGGTTCTAACTTTCTGAGCTTTTTCATAATATTTATCGCTGTATCCGGCAGATAAAACGTGGGCTCCTAAAAACATTCTTTTTTTAGCTTCAAAACCAAAGTTACTTCTATCAAGACCATATCTAATACCATCTAATCTTGCTAAATTTGAAGAAACTTCGCTTCTTTGAACAATTGTATAAACTCCAATCGAATATTTTGGAGCAATTAAGTCTATTTCTTTTGTTTTAAAACCTAACTCTTTTAGTTTTTCAATAAAGTTTAAGGTTAATTCTTTAACTTTTGGATCCATTTCAATTTCAAAATATGATTTAGGAATTCCAATAGTTAAATTATGATAATTGGTTTTGGTGTAATCAGGAACTTCATTGTGAATTGTTGTGGCATCATTTATATCTTTGCCTGCAATTATATTTAAAATGTAAGATGCGTCCCAAATCGATTTAGTTAAAGGGCCTGGCTGATCTGTAGACGAAGCCATAGCAACAACACCATATCTTGAAACTCTTCCGTAGGAAGGCTTAAAACCACTAACACCGCACCAAGAGGCAGGACCTCTTATAGAACCAGCAGTTTCGGAACCAATTGCAAAAATACACATGTTTGCGGCAACAGCTGCCGCTGAACCACCAGAGGAACCACCAGGGACGCAAGTTAGATCCCAAGGGTTAGCTGTTTTTTTAAAATCAGAAGTTTCTGTTGAGGAACCATGAGCAAAAGCATCCATGTTTGTCTTACCAAGCATGATAGCCCCAGCTTCTTTTAATTTTTTAGTAACAGTCGCATCAAATGGAGGTATATAATTTTCTAAAATTTTGGCTGATGCTGTTGTTACAATTCCTTTAGTAGAAAAGTTATCTTTTAAAGCATAAGGAATTCCAAGTAAAGGAAATTCTTCAAAAGCTTCTTCACCTTTTTCGGAAATATAATTATCGGCTTTTTTGGCTTCTAAAAGAGCATTTTCAAAATTAAGAGCCAAAAAAGCCTTAATTTTTTCATCATACTCTTCTATTCTTTGAATACAGGATTTAGTTAATTCCTCTGAAGTAAAAGATTTGTTCTTCAAACCTTCTAAAGCCTCTTTTAATTCTAAGAAACATAATTCTTCTAATTTATAACTTTTTGACATATTTATTCTCTATCAAAAACTGCTTTAGTTTCAACCATTCCTTCCTTAGAATTTTTAGCATTTTGTAAAACTTCTTCTTGAGTTAAAGTTTGAGAAAGTTCCTTATCTTGAAAAACATTTGCTAAACCAGTCACTTGATATGTAGGTTCAACATTTTCAGTATCCAGTTCATTTAACATGTCCATGTATTGGGTGGTTTGAGAAAGCATTCCAGAAAGTTTGATTTTTTCTTCATCAGTCACTGGAAGTTTTACAAGTTCACTAATTTTTTCAATATCTTTTTCTGTAAACATTACATTTCCCTAAGTCGCTTAATTCTCTCATCAATTGGCGGGTGTGTCGAGAATAAATTAGCAATAAATTTACCAGAATTTTGCAGTGGATTTGAAATATATAAGTGTGCTGTAGCCCCATTGGCTGCTTCTAAAATTTCCTTATCTCCAGAAATTTTCTCTAAAGCACTTGCTAAACCTTCAGGGTAACGAGTCATTGAGGCAGCTGTTGCATCAGCCAAATACTCTCTATTTCTTGAAACCGCTAACTGAATTAAAGTAGCAATAATAGGGGAAGCAATTAGAATTACTATAAATAAAATTCCCATCCAAGCCGGAAGCTCTCTATCTTCCCCACCTCCGTAAAACATACCATGAGTTAACCAATCTGAAATAAAGACTATAGTTCCAACAAGAACTGAAACAATTGAGGCAAGTCTAATATCATAATTTCCAATATGAGCTAATTCGTGGGCAATAACACCTTCTAATTCCTGCTTTGAAAGTCTCGAAATTATTCCAGTTGTAAGACAAACAACACCGTGCTGAGGATCTCTACCTGTTGCAAAAGCATTCATGGCGGTGTCTTCAATAATATAAACTTTAGGGGTTGGAAGCCCAGCACCAAGACATAAATTCTCAACCAAATTATAAATTTCAGGGCTATCTCTTCTTTGAATTTCCCGAGCACCACTCATAGCTAAAATCATTTTGTCAGAATAGTAGTAACTAACAAAAGAGGAAATACCTGAGAATATTAAGCCTAAACCTAAAAAGAAACTAAAACTTCCTCTTCCATAGTATAAAGATGCCAAATACGACAACCCCACTATAAATAGAGTAAAGAAAAATATAATGACATAAGTCTTGCTTTTGTTATTATCAATTTCTGTGAAAAAGTTTCTCATTTAAATCCTTTCCTTAAAATTTAACAGCTACTGGTTTTTCAACACCTTCTTCAGCATCAAAGAATACTTCCTCTTTAAATCCAAATGCATTAGCAATTAAATTTGTTGGGAAAGTAACAATTTTCTGATTGTAGGTTTTTACTGTATTGTTATAAAACTGTCTAGCATAAGAAATCTTAGCTTCTATATCTGATAACTCGGTTTGTAATGACTGAAAGTTTGTTGAAGCTTTAAGATCTGGATAATTTTCCGCAATAGCAAAAACACTTTTTAAAGCACCACTTAACATATTATCAGCAGCTGCTTCATCTTTAATATTTGAGGCCGAAAGCATTTTTTCGCGAGCTTCGGATACTCTATCAAAAACTCCAGACTCGTGTTTGGTGTAGCCTTTTACTGTTTCAATTAAATTTGGAACAAGGTCCGCTCTTCTCTTCATCTGAACTTCAATACCCGACAAAGACTCATTAACCGCAACTCTTGCTTGAGCAAGTGAGTTGTAAATCATAATTAAAATAAATAAAACAACTACAAGGGCAACTAAAGCATAAATCATATTTTTAAACTCCTTTTAAATTTATACATATTAAACTTAGATACTTATCTATATTCTAGAATTTTTCAATAAAATTCTCAAGACTTAGAGTATTTACTATATCGTGTTTTGTAAGACCGCCTCTTCTCGCCACATCAATACCATATTTAATATAATCTAAAGACTCTAGGTTATGAGCATCTGTAGAGATTAAAAACTTACAACCCATCTTTAAAGCGTCAGTTACTAAGTCGTCTGGGAGATCTAATCTTTGAGGTTGAGAATTAATTTCAATTATTTTCTTGTTTTTTGCAGCAAATTCAAATATTTTGGTCCAATTAATATCAATTCCATTTCTTTCATTGATAAGCCTGCCAGAAGGATGTCCCCAAACTTTAATATAAGGGTTTGAAAGTGCGGCCAATACTCTTTCAGTCATTTTATCCCGGTCCATTTCAAAAGCGCTGTGAATAGAAGCTATTCCATAATCTAAAATTTTCATTAAATCATCTGTTAAACCAAGAGTTTGATCAGCTAGTATATTAATCTCCATTCCATAAAAAAGCTTTATCTGCCTGTAGTGTTTACCTAAGTTTTCAATTTCTTCACGTCTTTTCTCAAGAAGTCTTTTAACCTCTGCCTCACCACGAGAGGCAACACTCGGCGCATGATCTGAAATACCATAATATTCATACCCTAGTTCAATTGCCTTTTTAACCATCTCCTCAAGAGTATTTTCACCATCAGAAAAATTGGTGTGAGTATGCAAATCACCTCTTATTTCGTCGTATTTAATAAGTTTTGGAAGTTCGCCTTTTTTGGCTAAATCTACTTCTCCTCTTCCGTGGCGGAGTTCTGGTGGAATATATTGCAAACCTAATCTTTTGTAAAAATCCTCTTCATGCGAAAATTCTTCAAGTTTTTCTTTATATTTAATTCCGTATTCAGAAAGACTCATACCGTTTTGAAGGGCATATTGTCTTAAAATCACATTGTGTTGCATGTTTCCAGTAAAATACTGAAGCATAGAACCTAGCTCTTTCTTTTTAATAACCCTCAAATCTACTTGTAAATCATTGTTTAAAACAACCGAGGCTTTTACATCTCCTCTATTTAAAACTTCTTTGATTTCAGGGAATTTTAAAAATTGCTCAATACCTATTTCAATATCTTCACAAGCAACAGCAAAATCAAGATCTCCAATAGTTGGAGCTCTTCTTCTAAAGGATCCCATTGCTTCGCAATATTCGATTTGAGGATTTGAAAGCATGTGTTCTTTTATTCTTTCAACAACTTTTTCAGCAACTGCAAGTAATGTTCGTTTTTTCTCAGATTTATGCATTTTAAGATTTTCAATAGCGTCTAAAATATTAGCTTCTGATTTTTCGGAAAAACCATCTAATTCTCTGATTTTCCCGGCTTGAGCTAGTTTTTTGACTTCGTCTAAAGCAGTATCACGATGTTTTAATCCAAAAGCTGAGGCTAATTTATAGGCAGTTTTAGCTCCCACCTTTCTAAGACCAATTAGCTCAAACATCCCCTCCGGCAAACCTTCTTTCTTTTTCTCGAATTCTCGTACCTTTCCGGTGGTAAATAGCTCACTTACATGGTCGATAAGTGCCTGGCCCACACCAGGGATCTCAGAAAGTCTCTTATTTTCCCAGAGTTCTAATACACTATTAGTAAGACCTTCGATTGAGATAATAGCTGTATGGTAAGCTCTTATTTTAAAAAAAGAGTCACCTTTTACCTCCATAGCAGCTACAACTTCTTTAAGAATTTGGACTATTTCTGTGTTAGTAAACTTATGCAGACTCATTAATAAAGAATTTAACATATTTTAAGGATTTTAGATATTTATAACCTATAGTATTGACAATTTAGTGAAAATGAATTAAAATGTAGTTAGGTCGAAGAACTAGACATAAGGAGACGACATGTCACTGTCACGAGAAATCAACATTCAAGGACAAAACGGGTATCGGTTTTACCGAGGAACCCAGGGGGTTGCTTGGCAGGTGCCGGTCAACCTGAAGTGCGGGAGCACGCTTTTCCTTTCAGCAGGATGTAGGGAGGGACAATACGGAAGCAACTCCGGTTGCTTTGAGATTGCCCTTTTCCGTCATGCCGACGAATTCAACTCCGGGATCAACCTCCAGGAGTTCGACCTCGTGGAAGGGTTTGTGGAGCTCACCGAGCTCGCCAAAATTATCGTCTATCTACAAGGCAAGACCTTGGTAGAAATTGACGAAATTATTGGTAAGGCAGGCCACCTGCCAATCCGCAAGGAAGCAGGCCTCGAAGACTAGTAGCGACTACCTCCCATTTTCAGTTGGGGAGTATAATAATTAACTGAATCTGATGCCCCAGGCTGTAGCAATACTGTCCTGGGGTTTTCTGTTTTATAACCTCAAAAATTTCAACTGGGAACTCTTATATCAGTATACGGAGTTACCTATCTTTGCTGGTCTATTTATCATGGATTAAAAGAACACTACCAGGGTCTTCCTAATAAATAGATTATTTTTGAACCTCTATAACGCTATAGTTGTAGAGGTTCTTTTTTTATAATTTATAACCTATAGTTTGACAAAAAGGAGAATTTTGTGTAAAATTAATTTTCCGATTTGAAGAAGGGAGACGCTATGTGGTTAATAGTTTTACTAACCTTTTTTATTTATGATATTTTTAAATATCATTTATCAGCTAGAAAAGCCAATTTTTTGTCTTTTCTTTCAGGAATTTTGATGATTTCAATCTACTATTATCTTAAGTAGGTTGTCAAACCCCAGGCTGTAGCAATACTGTCCTGGGGTTTTCTGTTTTTAAACCATATTTTTTAAATCAATCTTTTAATTCTTTTAATTGCTAGAATATCCTAATGAAGTTCATTTCAAACTTTATTTCTAAAACTTTAAAAAATGAATTTATCCTGGCGCTTATTATTTCTCTGGCAACTTATTTAATTTTTATAGGAAAATTTTTATTACCTAATTATTATTTTTGGGGCTCTGATGCAACTTATAAAAACTATCCAACTAGATTTTATTTTTACGAAAGAATCTACAAAGAAGGTTCCTTTCCATTCTGGACAGAAAGGCAGTATTTAGGATTCCCGATCTACGCTGATGCTGAAAATGGGTATTTAAATCCAATTAATGTTTTAAGTATCTTAATTTTTGGACCGGCATTATCTTACAAAATTCTTCATCTATCATTTTATTTAATAGGATCTCTATGCCTATATTTATTTTTAAAAAAAGAGGAATCTAATTTATTAGGGTTTTTCATAGCTAACACAATTTATTTCTTTAGTACTTATCTTTTAAATCATCAAATTCACTTTAACATCACTTTATTTTTTTACCTTCTCCCAGCAGGTATTTATTTAGTTGCAAAATATATTGAAAATTCAAAATTTAGCAACATACTTTTACTTTCAATAATTATTAGCTTTTCGATTCTTTTTGGACAAATACAACCAGCACTTATTTTTTGTTTAGGTATAGTTCTTTATTATCTTATTTTTAATTTTAAAAAAATACTCTCTTTCCAAACTCTTTTTTTAGTTGTATGTTCGGTGTTTTTGATTGGTATTCAGACTTTACCTCAAATAATTCCAAGTTTCGAAATGTACGACACCAGTGTAAGGGAAGATTCAATAAATATGTATAAGGGTTCGCTAATTCCCGTGATGACATCTTTTACTTTTCTACCCTATGTATTTGGAGATATTGATAACTACCAAGGGGTAAAAATTAAAATCGATTACTCTTATACCGAAATTTATCTTTATGTTGGAATATCAGTATTTTTTATTTTTATCTGGATTCTTTTATTTAATAGGTTTAACAAACTTACATTATTTGCGTATATTACTTTTTGGATATTCTTAGTTTTCTCTACGCTAAAATACAATCAAATTTTTACACCTGACACACCTATAGTCTCCCTATTTAGATACTGGGAAAGAGTTTTTATTTTAACAATTTTTGGGATTGCGGTAGTTGTAGCTAAATTTATTAGCGAACCTTTTGAGTTATATATTGATAATATCAAGAAAAGAATTTGGTTAGTTTTGGGACCTCTAATTTATATTATTTTTTACCAATTAACTTTAAAAAATGACCTTGAGATTTCAAATAATGTATTAAGGCTTTTTGCTCCCCAAAATCTCTTTGAAAATACCTATCTAATTACTGCAGGGATTATTCTTGGCGTAACTATTGCCTTATTACTTCTTGCTTCCTTAAATAGTAAACAGAAGTTTTTTAAAAACGCTCAAAAAATTTTAAAGTACCTCTTGGTAAGTGTAGTTTTTCTAGATTTGTTTTATTTTTCTTTTGATGTTGTGAAATTTAGACTTCAAGATATTTCAAACTATAATACTCCTTCGTTAAATTTAAACAACCCAAATCAAAGAAGCGTTTTTGGAAACTACGATATTAGAGGACTTGAGTATTTATATTTTGATACATGGAGTTTATTTGGTTATAGTCAGTTTGAAGAAAAAAGATACCAGGAATTTTTGGAAAGTCGTGGATTCTTTGATACCTTTGGTAGAGACGGAGCTTCAAGTAATCCAAAGATTCTTAGAGATTTTGGAATAACTAAAGTATTCACAAAAAATGAAGAAGATGGAAAAGAAGAAATACAAACCCCACAATATAAGGGATATGACCTTATAAAAAATGAAATCCCATTAGAATTTTTAAAAAGAGAATCTGGAAATATTGTTTTTAAATATAATTCCCAAGAAGATATTGATATAAAAACTAGAATTAAACATTCTAAGAATTGGGAAGTAAAAATAAATGGTGAAGCGGTAGATTACAGCAGGGATGGTATATTTTTTGAATTCAACGCTCCAAAAGGTGAAAATTTGGTAGAAATAAAATATATTCCCAAGCCCTTTTATTTAGGACTTCAAATTTCAGCAATGTTATTGATAATCTTCGTTATCTTATTATTGGGACTGAAAAAATTCTCTAAACATGAAATTTTTTAAATCTTTAAATAAAATTTATTGGGCACTAACTATTTCAATTGCAACTTATCTAATTTTTGTTGGAAAATTTTTACTACCAAATTATTATTTTTGGGGTTCTGATTCGACATTTTTTTACTATCCTTCAAGATTTTATCTTCAAGAGAGAATCCTCGAAGATAAATCATTTCCTTTCTGGACTGAAAGACAGTTTTTGGGTTTTCCAATTTATGCAGATGCTGAAAATGGATATTTAAACCCAATAAATGTTTTAAGTATATTAATTTTTGGTCCCGATCTTTCATATAAAATTCTGCACTTTGTTTTTTATTTAATTGGATCTTTATCCTTTTATTTATTTTTAAAAAGAAAACAAATCAACTTATTAGGATTTTTTGTAGCAAATTCAATTTATTACTTTAGTACCTATCTTTTAAATCACCAAATACATTTCAATATAATTCTAACTTTCTATTTATTTCCTGCAGGAATCCTGCTAACTGATTTATTTATTGAAAAAACAAAAGTAAGATTCTTACTACTTCTATCTATAATTTTAAGTTTTGGAGTTCTTTACGGACATTTACAATCCTCATTAATATTTTCTTTTGGAGTTTTTTTATATTACTTAGTTTTTAACTTTAAAAATTTTATAAGTTTTAAAACATTATTTTTTGGTATTTCTATGATTTTTTTAATAGGTATTCAAACTTTTCATCAAATCTTACCATCCTACGAAGTGTATAAAAAAAGTGAAAGAGACCAAACGATAGACTTGTATAAAGGATCTTTTGTGCCTATTATGACAAGTTTTTCTTTTGTACCGTATGTTTTAGGTAATAGTGAAAACTATCTAGGTCTTAAAATTAAACAAGATTTTTCTTATACCGAGCTTTATATTTATTCAGGAATTTCTACCTTTATAATTTTTTGTTTTACATTTATTTTTACAAAAACAACTAAAATTTCTTGGTACTCGTATATTCTTATCTGGATATTCCTAGTACTTTCTACTCTTAAGTATAGTCAGTTTTTTAATCAGGATACCCCCTTAATATCACTATTTAGATATTGGGAAAGAATATACATATTATCAATTTTTGGAATAAGTTTTTTAATTGCAAAGTTTGTAAGCAATCCTTTTGATTTAAATTTCGAGGGAATAAAGGGAAAGGTTTTATTACTCTTACTTCCAACTTTTTTCATCACTTATCTGCAATTAAATATTTCAAGTAATATAGAAATTTCAAAAGCAATTCTTAATACCTACTCTCAGTATGTATCTTTAAGTAATGAGTACTTTTTACCTTTTTTTATAATTTGTATCCTAACAATTTTTTTATTAATTTTATTGTTAACATTTGATAAATTCAAAATTTTTCTCAGGTTTAAATATATATTTAAAATAGCTTTGGTTTTATTTATTCTTATAGATTTATATTACTTTTCTTTTGATGTAGTAAATTATAGACTTCAAGATATTTCAAATTATAAGATTAATGACCAGATTTCAAATCAGGACCATAGAAGTTTACTTGTTAATCACAGTCTATTAGGACTTGAAAACTTAAGATATAAAACCTGGAATTTGTTTGGATATAGTCAATTTCAAGAACTAGAGTACAAAGAATATTTAGTAAAGAATGGGTTTTTAGATACTTTTGGAAGGGCGGGATTACCAATAAATGAAAACCAAGCAAAAGAATTTGGAGTTACACAAATATTTATTAATAACGAAAAGGGTGAGAACGAAGTTGTAAAAATCAATTATGAAGGTAGTGACCTAATAAAAAACAAAATTGAAACAAAATTCTTAAAAAGAAAATCAGGACATATTATATTTTCATATAATTCTGCTGAGGATATGTTAATTAAAACCAGAATTAAATATTCTAAAAATTGGGAAGTAAAAATAAATGGTCAAATTGTTGATTTCAACAAAGACGGTATATTTTTTGAATTTAAAGCTCCTAAAGGTGAAAATTTGGTGGAGATAACGTATGTCCCAAAAGATTTTTATTTAGGGTTGAAAATATCTGGAATATTATTAGTTATATATTCGGCTTTTATTATAGTACTCAAAAAATATAACTTATTTGACAAATTAAGGGATTAATATAAAATAAACGTCTATTTAAAACTATAGGTTTTGAGGAGTGATTTGCGGGAAAGTTCCCTTTTCCGCAAATCACTCCCCATAACTTCTAAATAAGTAGAAGCTTGAGGGAGATAGATTGTAAAGGAGTACGAGATGGAAAATCTCAAAAGCCTGGTCCGCAAGACTTACATGGATCTTGTAAACTACAAGTATTGGGCAGAATTTTTTAAAGGTGCCTATACTACAGGTGCTTTAATACTTCTGAGCATTGTTGTTCAGGCTGCGATTAAAGACGTATTTGGAGAAGCAGCTTTACTGGAGTTTTCCAAAGTTGCAATTTTCTTTGCCTTCGGCTTTTTTGCTTGTCTTTTCTATGTTTTGTATGTTGACAAGAAGCTGAAAACTAAATGGCAAGAAAAAGAGGAACTTCGGGCTGCTATTAAGGCGCGAGAGGAATCTTTGCGTTAGTCCTTTTTTTCTTCATGCTGCGCCGCTTTGCGGCGCAGCATACCCACCAATTACCCCAACTTATTCAATATATTTCTAATCTAATAAATTACCCTATAGTATTGACTATTTTAGATAAATATAGTAACATTATAGATGTAGGAGACGTCTGTCTCCAAAAAGGAGGGTTCGAGTGATCGAACTAATCACCCTCTTGCTGGCAGGGTTAATCGCCAGCTTGATGACCCCAGAACTTATCTCAGGCTACGGCCTAGAGGGAACTTTCGGGTTCATCGTCGGGTTCGCTTCATACGGTAGCTGCCTCCTGGCAGACTACTTGTGGTCGCGAATGGAAGGGGTAGAAACCCGGCGTAATATCTTTGGCGCGCCTATCTGGCGTGCCTGGATTTACTCATGTCTGGTCAGCGTGGCGCTTGCGCCAGTTGCCAGTCAGTGGGGTTTCGCCTTTCGTGGTGGGGTTATCTTCCTCGGAGCTTTGCTCCTTGGAGGGCTTCTCATTTCGATAGAGGTAGGAGTGCGAAACTATCTTTACGATTTGAAACGCTCTCGCCAGCCTAAAAACTGGCACTAGCAACCACAACACGCCCAACCTTGGGGCCGGTTACTTGTATTCAAAACACAAGTACCGGCCTCGCTCTGCTTTATAATCAAATAAGCACTTAACCTATAAAATTATCCACTTGACAGAATTCAAATAATAACCTATAATGTTTTTATGATTCGGTGGAGGCCTGCAAAGGTATTCCACGTTTCTTATTAAAATTGGGCGCGCGTGAACGATTCCGCCGCCCCTATCCGGCTGTTGCCGGGAAAGGCTAAAAGCCATGACTAAGACTTCAAAGAAGGCCCGCTCGAAGACCTCAGTCAAGGTGGCTGGCGCCACCATCAAGGCGACGCCCGTGCGTCGCAAGAAGGTGGTTGAGGCCCCAGTGGTTGGGAACTTGGTCGAGACCCCCGTGGTCGAGACCTTGGTCGAGGTCCCCGTGACCGAGACTGCTCCGGCGGCTGAGGCTCCAAAGGCCGAAGCACAGGTCTTCGTCATCCCCGACATGGGGGTGGGTGACTTGGTTGTATCCCGGGAGGGATACAAACAGCTACCAGGCAAGACTTGGTACCGCCTTTCGGGTCGGTTCGGAAAGGAGACCGTTCGGCAAGCGATTGCCGCGATGGTTAGCCTGGAGCTCCGGCTTCCGGGTGCCCTTGAACTGGTAACCTGGCCGAGTTTTCGGCCCCACATGGTGCAACAACTCGCAATTGTTGCAGCCAACAAGGACGTTTTGTGCGTCCTTGAGTGGGTCTGGAGCCATCAAGACTGGTCGTGGAAGGAGGCGTACACCGCCTTCCCACGAGCGGGCTTTCCTGGTTGCAAGGCAACTCGCCAGGAGATCGGCAAGCTGAATAAGCTTGTCGGCCTTATGGACGCTTTGAGGAAGGAGGGTAAAACCTCAATTCGCAATATCGATTGCCTTGCCCAGGCGGCTCACTTGATCGGGTGGATCAAGTAAAAAATCCACCTCCCTATCTCAGTATCGCAGTACTGAGATAGGGACCACCCCTAAAATATTTCCCTTAAAAAATTAAATAAATACCAAAATTAAAAAGTACCCTATAGTTGACAATTGAAAACTTATACGTGATAATGTACTGCCCCTAAACTTTAGGGGAAATAAGGAGATACTCATGAGCGAAAGCCAAACCCCAAATCTGGGTATTAAGCACACACTTTACATTTTTAACCTTAAATTTGTTCTTCAAAAGAACGAAAAAGGTTATAAGGGTTACTTTTCTGAAATTAATTCAGATTATGTACCCACCCCACTCTTTCAAGGGTATACCTTCCGCCAAGCTTTGGGACGCTTGGTTCATAAGGCTGCCCGTTTAGGTTATGTTTCTGTAGAGGAACAAAACAAATTTTTAGGATTGGAGTGGAAAACTCCTTTAGATATTGAGGTCTGGAGTAAGATGAATAAGCTTACCAAACAAGATGGTAAACATTATTACATTTCTTATATTCCTCAAGTCTTCAATGAGGATGATGAGTAATTATTTGGGAGTGATGGTCGGGCGATTTCGCCCGACCATCACTCCCCTTTCTTTTTTCATATAAATTTAATATAATTTCAATCACCAGAATTACTGGTAATAAAAGGAGAAGACAATGAATAACACAGAAGGGGTGTTGAATTATGTCTTACTGGTAATGTTGATTGGACTACTTCTATTGTGTTCAATCATTGCACTTAACCTAAGTGTGTATCTTTTTAATCCTCAAACCCAAGACCAGGAGGTTGTGTTTTTCATCCCTACAGCATTGTTTTGCAACTCAGTAATAATCATTTTACTTAATGGTTTTATCTATGTTCTTAATAAGCTAGTAACGCAGAATAAGGAGCGAGATTGATGTCTATCCAACATTTGCAGATTGGTGCAGTCCATGTGTTTTTTCACAAATGTGTGTGCGAAGACGGTTTTGAACACAAAATTGTAATCAAAACACCCTCATACAAACATACAATTCTTCATGCAGAGCCCAATCTCAAGGACGCTAAACTTCATGCAATTGATGTGGTTTACAAACTGGGATTGGTGTCCGAAGAAGATGTGAAAGAGGCTCTTTCACAAGTTTAAACAACCATAATATCCAGGTATGAAAGTACCTGGATATTATACTTTTTATACCCTATAGCATTGACAAAATAAACAAATAACTTATAATAAATAGGTTCTATTGTAGGAGGAGAGAGATGGAAAAAATTGCCAAAACGGGGAATTTTTTAATTTTGTTGCCGTTTGGATTTATATACTTCTTCCAAACGATGCGGTTTTTGATGTTTTTCTTGCCTAAGGGCTTGTTTAGCACTCTAATCGCGCTTTCAATCTCAATTTTGGGGTTGAAACTGGCACGGGATTATTACCCAAAAGTACACCCTATCATTACCATGACGATAATTGGTTTGGGTTTTATGGTAATTAACTGGTTAATTTACCCGAGATTTTAGAAGGAGATATATGAAACGAGAAGATAAGGAAGTAGTTGAATTGTTGATATTCACGACCCTTGGGTTTATCAACATTTATCTTTCTATTAAAATCCTAATACCCTTTATTGGGTTAGGAGCGTTTCCAATTGGACTTCTTGGATTTGTATTTATCTATCGCTTTTTGGTTGAAAAGTATCGTAAAATGATACCTTTTCAAGTAGAAAATGCCCGAAATTGGGCGTTGGCTCGTGGTCATAATGTATGTGATTACAGCCAAAGTTGGCAGATATTTACAGCTGCTATACCTTTAGCAGTGATGTCTATCATAAACTACATTTTGTTTCTAGCTGTAGTTTAGCCCCAAGGCCCTGTAGGAATTTTCCTGCAGGGCCTTTTGTTTATATCCTATTTAATCAAATAATTTTTACCCTCTTTTTGCAGTAGATATGTTAAAATACCTGTATTGTGTGGAGCCGTAGCTCAGTTGGTTAGAGCGCTTCCCTGTCACGGAAGAGGTCACGGGTTCGAGTCCCGCCGGTTCCGCCATAAAAAATTAGCCCCAATTACACATGATCAAGCAAAACATTGGCTATATAATTTCCGGAATAATCATTTTAATATGTCTGGCAATCATTTACCAAAAATTTTCTTATAATCAAAAAATCTTAAACGATACTTCCTCAGCTAAAACTACCCGAGAAGAAATTCAAGAAAATATAAAAGAATCAAAAGCTACAACTCAAAAACATATGATTCAAAAAGGAGATACTTTGTGGGATTTAAGTGTTAAATACTACGGAGATGGAACAAAATACCCTGAAATTATCAAAAAAAATCCTAGTAAAACTTTCAAATTTTCAGACGGAAGGGAAGGCTTGATCTATCCCGGAACTGAACTTGAAATCTAATGATAGAATAAAAATATGGATAGCAAAAAGAAATTTTCCAAAAACTTAGTTAAACTTGCTTCACTTCTTGTCGTTTTATATGTCTCTTTATTTTATATTGCTCCTTTTATTTCTGGAATTTTAACCCAACTTTTTAGTACGGGTAAAGAAGTTGTTGTTAAATCAACTGTAAATAAACCTCTTGTTTCAAATCACTCAGAATTAACCAATAAAAAAGAGTTAAATATTGAAGGAGTAACTTCTGGAAATGTCTCAGTAGAATTATTTTTAAATGGTAGTAGTTTTGCCAAAATAACAGCCGATACAGAAGGAAAATTTAAATTTGAAAATGTTGCAATTCTAAAAGGTAAAAATAAATATTATTTAGTATCTAGAAATAAAGAAGGAGTTGAATCCGAAAAATCAAAAGATTATGAGGTTGAATTTGACGATAAAAAACCTGAAATGAAGGAAATCAATCTTTCAAATGGACAAGAAATAAAAAATTTAAATAAAACTATCAATATTACAGGTGAAACAAGTGAACCTTGTGAAATTGAAATTAACGGTAAAAAAGTCTTCAAGAGAGAAGGAAACAAATTTGAATATCTATTAGGAGTATCTGAAGGAGAGGTAAAAATTGAAATAAAACTTATAGATAAGGCCGGTAATGAAGAAAAATTAAATTACAATGTAATCTACAAAAAAGATTAATCATATTCTAAATTCAACATTATGAAAATTAAAAAAGCTGTTGGTGGAAAAAACATGCTGTTGATAACTAAGCTATTAAAAAAAATTATACCTAACAAAATAAAATAATTAAAATTTTTGAGGTAAGAAAAGTAAAAGGATATAAAAATTAGTAGTCCTAAAGCTCCAGAAAAGGCTAGGACAGAAAGTAAACTTGAATCCGAGTAGTTTCCTGAATTTAAAAAATAATTCTCTGGAGAGGTTATATTAAGTCCAATAAGATAATTTCGGTAATTATTAAAACCAATACCAAAATAAGGAGAAGCTTCATAAATTTTAATAGCGTTAACCCACGACTCTATTCTTAGAGACGAAGAGTCGTTTGGAGCACTTAAGTGTTCCAGCCTTGAATTTAAGTTTGAAAATATAAATAAAAGTGCTGAAAATGAGAAAAGAAAAAAAGCTGATTTAAAGTGTTTAAAAGAATATAAAATCAAAAATAAAATTAATGTTAAAAAAGCACTTCTAGAGTCTGTTAAAAATATCATAGAAATTAAAATAAAAGAAACATATTTTTTCTTTAGTAAAATCTCGTTTAAAAATAAATAAAGAATTAAATAAAATCCCATAAAATTAGGATCTAAGAAGAACCCGGTTAGTCTCTGAGTGTGAGGGTCAAAACCAAAACTCTCCATAAAAGATATGTCTAAGATAAAGAGGTACTGAATTAGATTTAAAAGAGTCAAAAGGTAAAAATTATTAAGGAGAATTTTTTTAAAGATTTCTTTGGATATAAATTGAAATTTTATTAAATTAAAGACAAAAATTCCAAATAAAAAGTACATATTAAACCGAACCCAAAAGCTTAAAACATATAAAATCTCAGAAAATAAAAACCCAATTGTTTGAAAAAG
>Ga0315906_10004600_pt1 | contig 17663 bp, 17 predicted proteins | sample LakEriMetagenome_4_FD_203526 | JGI IMG/M metagenome (GOLD analysis project Ga0315906, IMG submission 203526) | Freshwater fungal communities from buoy surface, Lake Erie, Ohio, United States - Buoy 2 MA122 | ecosystem: Environmental > Aquatic > Freshwater > Lake > Lake biofilm | place: USA... | reverse complement strand
CCGCCGTCTTCGCCGTCTCCGCCGTCTCCGCCGTCTCCGCCGTCTCCGCTGCTGCTGCTATCTCCTTCATCTTCCCGGAACCCTCCCATCTGCTCGAAGTACTCGTTCATCTCCGCGGCGAACGCCTCGTCTCCCCCGCCGCTCTGCTTGGGCGCCTGGAACTCGTTCGCCCCGCAAGGCTTGGCAAAGTAGTCGTAGTTTGAGACGATCGTCTTGCCCCCGCGGCTGAACGTCTTGGGCGACGACAGCTTCTCCTTGTACGCCCTGTAGCTAGACGTCCGCTGCGTGCCGATCTCCCGCATGATAAAGTTAAAGTAGGGCTTGTCGATGCGCTTCTTGTTGGCCTCGCGCCAGATCCGCCTAGCGGCCTTGTGGGCGGCCTCTATCGGGGTCGCCCTTTTTTTGATCGTGTACTGCCCTCCGGACCACCCGATACCGGAACCCATGATCGTAAATTTGCGACTCTGATTTTTCATTTATTGCTTTTAAGAGACTCGCAAGAAAATAAATAGCGAACGTAAAACGCGGGTACCGGATCGACCCCCGGGACCAAACAAAATGCCGAAGCCGAAAGGGCGCGGGGGAAAAAACAGGAAAAAAGCGAGAGCCGGCGACGCGGAGGGCAGGCGGCGCGAGCTCGTCTTCGCCGACGACTGCCAGTGCTACGCGTTCGTCACGGGGGCCAAAGGAGACGGCCGGTTCGATCTTTACTGCGGCGACGATCGCCAGAGAACCGGGACGGTCCGGGGCAAGCTCTGGAAAAGGAGCTGGATCAGGCATTCGGACGTCGTCCTGGCGAGCCTGAGGGACTTTCAAGAAGACCGCGCGGACATCATCCACCAGTACTCCCGGGAGGAGGCGCGCCAGCTCATCGAAAAGGGACAGATATGCGAAACGATTAAAAAGCTGTTCGAGACGTCGTGCGTCGTCTGCAGCTACGAAGACCTGCAGGGAGAAGGCGACGACGACATGATCGTTTTCGAAAACGGGGACGACCTGGACATCTCGAGGATCTAATTTTTTTTTCTGCAATTACCATAACTATCAGCCGCTGCCGACCCGCAATCCCTTCCGGATCGGCCCGGCATTCCGCGGGACAGATGCACGGTTACAGTTTAAAAATGATTCGCCGATCAGATATATTTCTCGACCTGAACGTGTTATGTCGTTTATGCATTCAGAGCATTCCGGGTTCACCCTTATTTCGAAACTACGAATTTTTATTTTTTGTTTGTATTTGTATATCTAAATGGGAAACTCAAACTCAAAAAGATGCACAGGATACGTAGAAATCACGATCGATAACAACAAAAAACTGAAGATTGGTCACGGGCTGGCAAGAAAAAAAATATTTAATCATATAATATCGAACCAGTTTCAGACCGCATATGATGTGATCAAAAAAATACTTACTGTATAGACGTAAACAACCTAAACTAGAAAATACAAATGAAATACTAACAGGACACAAATATATCAATATAGGCGAAGATCCATCTACAGGAGGAAGCGACAGCAGCAAAGTCGAGGCGTGGTCCGCCATCGCCGCCATGTTCGCTGTGACCGTTTGCGCAGCAATCGCAGGCACATCAGTGTAGACGACCTTGTAGACGACATTGTAGACGACCTTGTAGACGACCTTGTAGACGACCTTGTAGACGACATTGTAGACGACCTTGTAGACGACCTTGTAGACGACATTGTATTCTATTTTTTTGGGCTTATTCGATTTGGGTAAATACTTCTTTTTTCTGTTTTTTTTCTACGGACCGGGCCTCGAGATCTGCGAGTAGACGTTGTTGATCTCTTGGTTCCGGGCTTCGACGACCTTGCTGAGCATGTCGTCGTCTCTGCTGGAACCGCCGCCGCCGCCGTCCCTCCTCCCTCCGGTGTCCTCCTGGTACATCACGTTGATGTTTTCGCTCGCGCCCGCAAACAGGTGGTCCGCGGAGTCCGCCGCGCCCTCCAGGTCGCACAGCAGCGCGTCGGCGCTCGGCATGTACTCCGCGGGGGCGCCGTAGTCCATTTCGGGCGCATGCACCGGCTGCCTTGCGGAGCTCGACGCCTCTTCGCTCGCCTTGTTTTTGCTGTCCAGACGCAAGATGCTGTTCAGCCACTCGTACAGCTCCATGTCGAACACCACCTTGTTACCGCCGGACGTCGGCACCAGCAGCGCCGGAACGCTGTGAATCTCCGAGGGAATCTTGTCGATCTGGTAGTCGACGCACACCACTCGCAGTATCTTGTCCGCGTTCGCGGTCTCCTGGAGCGTCTTGATTATCCGCATCGAGTAGGGGCAGCTGTTGCTGTAAAACAACAAGGGCTGTATCGACATTTCCTTGCAGGGGCCGAAAAAAAACGCGCGCAGCGACCCGCGTGCATCGGGTCCGGAAAAAAATGGGCGCCGCATGTCACACAGAGAGTCGCGGACATGCGCAACTACGCGATGTGCACAAACTGCGGTTGCAAGGGGCACCTTTTGAAGAGCTGCGTTCGGCCCACGACCAGCTGCGGGGTGATATGCGTCAGGGACCGGGGGATCGGCGACCCGCTCGTCCTGGCGGTCCAGCGGAAAGACTCGTTCGCGTTCGTCGAGTTCATGCGGGGCAAGTACAGGCTGTCGGACGTCGGATACGTGCGCTCGCTGTTCGACGGCATGACGCACTCGGAAAGAGAAGGCGTCCGGTTCCTCGAGTTCTCCGAGCTCTGGACCGAGCTCTGGCACGGCTTCAGCAAGAGCAAAAACAAGCACGAATACGAAAACGCCCGGTGCAAGTTCGCTTCTCTGCGAGAGGGGGTGCATGTCAAGGGCAAGCTGTGCAGCATAGCGACCCTCGTCGACGAGACCGTCGGCCGCGACTCTCCCGAGTGGGGCTTTCCCAAGGGCAGGCGGGATTCCGGAGGCGAGTCCGACCTCGAGTGCGCCCTGCGAGAGATGCGAGAGGAGACGGGGATTTCCGGCAGCCAAATAAAGCTGAACGGCAAAGTATACGAAGAGACGTTCCGGGGGACGAACGGCATCATGTACAGACACGTTTACTTCCTAGCGTTCCTCTCGGACCCGAGCGCGAAGTTCGACAACTTGGACAAAGAAATCAAGCAGGCGGCGTGGGTTTCACCCGGGGAGCTCGTCGCGCTGCTCGGCCAGAGCCCGACCAGGGCGTCGATTATCAGGGACGTGCTCGCAGAGAGCGGGAAATTTTTTGAATCTCGCACAGCAATAAAAACTCAATTCACAACCGAACAGCTCGCGAACGACTACCAATACTCGCACAACAACCGAAAGCAATCATGTCCGTGACCGCCACCGCCGCCGCAGTGAGGCTCGCCGCCCGAAACCTGAAGAAGGCCGAGGCCGAAGCCGCCCAAGCCGCCCAAGCCGCCCAAGCCGCCCAAGCCGCCCAAGCCGACACGGTCGAGACAGCCGCCGAGAAGAAGGCAGCCAAGGAAGCGGCCAAGGCCCTCAAAGCCGAAGCCGCAGCCGAGAAGAAGGCCGCTACAGAAGCCGCCAAGGCCCTCAAGGCCGAAGCCAAGGCCGCCGCCGAAGCCGCCAAGGCCGCCGCCAAGGCCGCAGCCGAAGCCGCCAAGGCCGAAGCAGCCGCCGAGAAGAAGGCCGAAGCCGCCGCCAAGGCCTCCGCCGAAGCGCATGCCGAACTGGTAAACACAGCTCAAGCTTATCTCGACAATCTGACATTCCACCCAGACTTCCGTCCGTTCCCCGACGAAGAGGCCGAAGCAGAAGCCACAGAAGACACTCGCGTAGTCGAGGTACTGGACGCGAAGACTCGGACAAATGTCCTCGCCCACATCGCCGCGGGACTGGAGCTGGCCAAGCAAGACATCCCCGACATCGAGCAGTTCCCGAACATCGGCGAGCTCGAATACGCGATGGCGTCCGTTTCGCACGCCAAGCTCCTCGAGACCTTCCGCGGCCTGACCATGAAGTTCAGCAATTCCAAGCCGGAATCGTACAAGAGAGTCTTCGTCGCGTTCGTCGCCGCCACGAACGCCAGGAAGCTCAAGCTGGGAGAAAAGGCTCCCGCCGGACCCACCAACGACGAGCTGAGGGCAATCCTCCGCGTGTCTCACGTGAACCAGGCTCCCGACAAGGCCGGCCTCGTAGAGAGGATCAAGATGCTGATCAACGGGTTCGACAAGTTCCTGGGCGTCTAGAAGTATAACTTTTTACTTTTCACTTTACACTTTTTAAACCCATGTCATTCCGGAGGCCGCGATCCCGTCCAACACTCGTTGTCTCTTTACTGTTGTGTCGTCAGCGTAGGTCTGCCCGGGCTGTATAACCGTATATCCTCCAGATCCTGGGCCTAGAGGTCCCGAGAACGAACGGAAACCCGTTTCCTCGGCAATAGGCATGTAAAACGACCCTGAAAGGGGTGTAGCGGTCGAATCCGTGTATGTCTGCTGAGTTCCACCAGACAAAAGGTTAGCAGGAATATAATATTGTACCCAAATTTGATTGTCAACGACTCTGATTCTCTTCAAATTGATCCAGAACGAGTCGTCTGTAGCGAGAGGCGCGCCTAGGGAGGAGAATCCGGGATAAAACAAGTTGTCAGCAAACCGTAGCCCTTTTGCATAAGCATGATGTATAACGTTCATACGCATCCAATCCGGAACACCCGTGTCCGAATATTGCCAATTAGAATCGCCACCTGGGTTACCAGGTTGGACGGTGTCGGTGCCCATAAAAAGCTGGCTGGTGCTCGCAAGAATCCAATAGTATGATGTTGCAGAACCTCCCAAAAGTTGTGTTTTTGTGAATCTATACGAAACTGTAACTACTTGTCCATTTTGTGTGTATTTGAGAGGAGAAAGGCCACTCCACACGGATGATGCAACTATGGCTTGGTTAGGGACAGGTCTAGGTGGATTGCCTGTTTTGACCGACACGTTTTTGATCGAGCGAGGAACAGACGGAGGCCCTTCGGATCCAAGAAACACAAAACTCGCCGCGACGTTGCTAAGTATATTCGCAGACTGTACAGATGTTCGAGCAACCTCTACTCCCGTGCTCTCTCTAACTGCGGTGTACGTAGCCAATCCAGATGCGGATATATGTATTTTTATTCGATGCCAATTGGTGCATTGAGAAGCAAACTCGGGAGTGTACACAACCTCTTGATTCTCAACTGGAGATAGCGATGGTCGGTATAAAGTGGCATAAGTTGCTCTTGCAGTTTCATAATTTATATACCAAGTAGCTTTACCAGCTTGTGAATCAAGCATTCTTATGCCAATTTCATCGCGCTTGTTGTTGGCGCTTCCTAGACTTGAAATTTTATAACTCATTTCAATCTCGATGAAATCGAATATTTGGACAGGCTTCGATCTCAAATTAAATGCATAAGAATTATTATTAGTGAGAAAACCTGTACCGGATTCTAATAGCCAATTTTCTGTAGACCCGTTATCAAATGGATAGTATGTTTGTATGTACTGAGACAACGTTAACGGTGTATCGACTTGATTGGGTATAGTAAACGTCGAAATTACAGGCGCAGAAGCCGGCGTCGCGATGCTTGCCGGCGTGGTGGCCACGTTCAGCTCGTTGCCCGCCGCGTCCTTCACGCAGACGTACACGTGGTACGTGGTGCTCTCCACCAGCGCGGGGACTGTTGCGCTCCCGGCAGCGCCGAGCGAGCTGAGGGGCGACACGTCCACGTAGTAGGTGGTCGCGGCGGCCTTCCAAGCCGTGACTCCGGAAGCGGTGGTGTTGGCCGGCGCGGTGGTCGAGTAGTAGACCCGGCCCTCTGTGATGCCGACCGCGTCGGTGAACGCGGCGGACCAAGCGGCCTTGACGGACGTGGGGCCCTCGGCCGTCAGCGCGACGGTGCCGGTGAACGCCGGCGCGGTCCTGTCGGCTACGATCCGCGGGACCGCACAAGACATCGTCATGCCGGCGGCGTCCTGAGCCACCAGGTATGCGGTGAGGGAATGCGGGCTGGCGGGGACCGACTCTGATATCGATACGAACGCGGAGCCGTTCCAAAACACCGACGAGCTAAGGGCCGGGGCTGCAGCGCGCATGGCTTCCGTGAACGCTTCTTGCTTGGCCGGACCGGGAAGTGCTGCGAAGGTGGCCGCGAGCTGCGCGTTGCTAAGAGAAGCCGAGCTCGCGAGAACGAGGTACACCTTGAGGTTACCGGCTTTTGCGTCGGTGACCCTGGCATCGCTCGCGACGGTGAAAGTGTAGTCGGACGCGCCCTGCGCGACGGCGAATCCGGTGATCTTCGGGCTGGTCTTGTCCGCGATCGGGACGTTGGCCACTGTGGCTGACTGGATATTGTTGGCCAAGTCGTAGACCGCGAGGTGCGCTGTGAGCGCGGGGGCCGTCTCGGTGATCCGCGACCATTTATTAGCGGTCGCGTCCCAGAACTTATCGGTGAACAAGTAGGGAAACGTGATCGAGGTCCCGGGAGTTGTGTAGGCGAGCGCCTCGTCCTTCGCAGTTCCGAAGTCGGCGTCCGCTTTGCGCGCCGTGACGAAGGCCCCGAGGGCTGTGTTGTCCATGGCGGCCCCGCTGGCCAGCACCATGTAAGTTTTTAACGGTCCCGCGCGGCCGTCGACGAGCGTTCCGGTTCCCTTTAACGAGAAGGTGTAATCGTCGGCGCTGCTGGCTGCGAGGGACGGAATGGCGATCTGTGTTGGGTAGTAGACCAGGCTCTTGACCCAGCCGCAAAACTGCACCCCGCTGCTACCGAGGTACCCTATGTGCAGCGTGTTGAGGGACGAGAAGTTAGCGAAAGATGGCGACGTGACAGCGGACCTTCCCCGCGCTGACAGAAACCTTCCACCGGAGCTGTATCCCAAAAATGCCCTCGATACCTGGCCAGCTACCTTGGTGCTTGAAGACAACGAGGATTGACCGTCGAAGCTTGTCACTGTGCCGGTTGTAGGCTGCATGTAGAATATTTGATTGTTGTTGTTCGCAGACAGGAAGTGCCGAGCCGTGTCGCTCACGGAGTATATCGTTTCGATCTGGATACCGAAGGTGCCCTCTGTAGCGTTGTACCACGACGATAAGTTGGATCCGGAAATGAGGGGGAAGTCGCCTGCCCTCGTGGTGGCCGCGGTGGTTGTCGGAATGTAGCTGGTCGCGAACGCGCCCTCCTCTAGCTGTGCGCCCCAAACTAGAATGCCCGAAGCATTATCCCCTGCGTAGGTAATTGTTCCTAAAGTTGGTGCACCTGCTACATCAATATCAGCTGTGCTTCCTGTAAGCGAGGATGCAACAAATGTTATGACGCATCGAAACCATCCGTCAGAAAATGCTGTAGAATAAACGCTTTTTACATCCCATCCAGATTTTGCAGATATGGTATTACCTTGTGTCAAATCAGTATTGACCTCCGCAAAATTTCCCCCATTTCGGAGTTTTATTCTGCAAAAGCTTTGTCCTGCTGCTTTGATGAAGCAAGAAAAAGTGTACGTTTTTGTGGCGACCATAGGTACATTCTGGCGAGCGATATGATCTACGTTATTTGTTGTATTTGCTACGAGTTTATACGCGTTGTTAGATCCAGATGGAGACCTGCCGGCGTTGGCGGTGATCGTCGAGTTGAATAGTAACCAGCCTGTCAATCCGATGCTTTCTGAGTGTAGCACCGTGTTCGTCCTGGCCTCTTCGATCAGCAGCCCCCTGCGCTCTAGCGTCACCGGGTCGTGGTCGAAGCGGGGCGCGTCTGCGGGAACGGTCTCGACGAGGCCGGCGGAGTTGACCCGCGTGGCGACGCTCGCGCGCGTGAAGGTGATCCGGGGGTCGAGGGTATCGGGGCGTGCCGCGATGAACTCGTGCATGGGCTCGGCCGCGACAGAGTCGAGGGCGCGGTTCTGCTGAACCGCGAAAGACGCGATGGTCGGCGCGGTCCTGTCGACGACGGTCTTTATCGCCCCGGCGTTCTGCGAGGAGCCCGCGTTCCCCGCCGCGTCGATGACGAGGAGGTGCGCCCAGAGCTGGTGCGGCGCCGCGGGGGCCGAATCGGAGATCGAGGCGAAAGCAGAACCGGTCCAGTACTGCGAGGTCGAGAGGCCCATCGCGGAGACGGACGCCGAGGCGTTCGCCGCGTACGAGACCGCCTCGTTCTTGGCCGAGGTCTGCACGGAGGCCTTGCCGATCGCCTCGAGCTGCTCGGTGGTCTGGGGCGACGCGCACATCACCAGGTACGCCTTGAGGGGCCCGTCGGCGTTGTCGACCACGGTCCCGGCGTTTGCGGTGAACGTGTAGCCGGAGGCGCCCTGCGAGACGTCGAACGCCGATATCATGGGGTCGGTCGCGTCCAGGGTGCGCGCGCTGCCCACGGCGACCGGCGCGGCGGCGTTCTTGCCGTCCGTGGCCGCGACCCAGACGTTGTAGACAGTGGCGTCGTCGAGGCCCGCGATGTTGTAGGTCGCCGTGGGCGGGATGGGGTTGCCAGGGACCGGCGCCGCGGAGGCGAAGCTGCTCGACGTGCCGTAAAATAGAGAGAGGCTCTGCACGCCGTCGCCGACGTCCGTGATCTTGTCAAGGTTCTGGACCGGGATGGTGGTGGCGGCGGGGGCGCCGAGCGTCACCTGGTCCAGCCCGGAGGGAGGCGTGCGGTCGTCCACCGCGATGGGGGGCGCGGCGGCGGCGCTCTTGAGCTGCGAGTCGTCGACCGCGAGCACGTAGCTGACGACCGTGTCTCCCTCGCGAACTGCGCGGAACCCGGGACCGGCGCCCGCATAGACGCGCGAGGTGGTCAGGGCGCCGAGCTCGGATAGGAGGACCTGCAGCCCGGGGACGTTGGGCGAGAGAGTGGCCTCGCCGAAGTCACCCGGGGCGGAGGCTGCGACGAGGGCGGCGAGCTGCGCGGCGGTCATCGCGGCCTGCCCAGCGAGAACGAGAACGTGGTAGACCTTGACGTTTCCGGATGTGAAGTCCGCGACGGTGCCCGCGGCGGGCGCGAACGAGTACCCGGAGGAAGCCTGGGCCGTGGAGACGCCCGAGAGGACGGGGGCCTGGAGATCGCGGACGGCGATGGGGCTGCCTTTCACCATGGCGATTTTATTGTTCGCGTCGACGACTAGCAGGACCGGGACGGCGACGTCGCCGGGGAGGATCGGCGTTCCGTCGTGGTAGATGTTTGTGGAGAGGGGGGGGATGTCTAGGAGGGTCATGCTAATTTATTTGAACATTTTTTTTCGTTGCTGGCTACAAAAAAAAGATTGTGTAAATACACAAAATGCAGCGTGTTTACGTAGCCGTATTCGCCGTCGTCGTCGTGTGCTTTGCGTTTGCAATGCTCGCGGAACGAAATCTAAAAGAGAGATTTACTCAAATCGCACTGCCGATTAACGCAAATACAGCTGTAAGAATTTTCGAGAATGGAAATTTAACTACAACCGAACAAACTTTTTATCCTCCAGTAATGATAAAAAACAATACCTTTCCCGTGAAAACAGATGATATAAACAAAAGGTTCGACATAAAGTCTACAAATATCACAGTTTATAACGGGTTTATGGCTACTTTTGTGATCAAGAATGGAAACAAAAACAAACATTTGGTTATTAGAGGACCGAAGACCGACAAATATAGTCGTTACGCGGACGCTCATACAATGTATATTTCAAACAATGTACAAAACCCCAATATTCCATTATGGCACCAGGCGTTAAAATAACTTTTCAATGACCGCGAGTTTTGGTCGCCTCCAAAAAGGACATTTTCGTCGACGGCGCGCCGGTCGTGAATCTCGGGATCAATGCCGCGTCCCTCTGCTCCCTGGTGATGGCGGACGCCGCGTGGTTCATTATGAGCGAGTGGTTGGTCCGGGTCAGCACCGTGTCTACTGGCATGCCGCTCCACAGGTCGTCGTGCGTCTGTCCGGCAGGAAAGTAGCCCAGTATCTCGGTGCTCTCGTTGAGGTGCCGCTTGAACGCGTTGTACTCGCTCGTCATCGCCCGAGAAACCTTTTTCGCGACCAGGCCGCTGTGCTTGCCGCCCTCGGTCGCCGGGGAGTAGTGCTGTTCCTCCGCCGCCATTTTGTGTCCTGTGCATAGAAAAAAACAATGTCCTTCGCGACGGTCGCCATGCACTCCGTCCTGATAGTCCTGCTGATTGGCACTCTGTGGCGCGTGTGGGTCCTCTCGAAGAACGTCGCCAAGGCCACCGAGGCCGCGGAGAAATCTAGGGGACGTCTCTCCGAAAGCTCGGCTTCTCCAAACGCGGTCGTTTACCCGGTGGACATAGCCGACGGATCGCTGAAGGAGTCGTTTCTCATCCGGAAAACGTCCTCGTCGGACGACGACGGCATTTACGCCAAAGCCGTATTCCTCCAAGACAGCCAGGTCGCGCACCAGCTCGCCAGGGACGTTGCCGACGGGGCGGTAAAGGTCGCGTACATCGCGTCCGAGCCCTACGAGCTGGCCGCCGCGAGGGACTTCTCGGCGGTCAACCCGGACGTGGTGTTGCGTCAGAGGCGGAACGAGTCCGACGTCCTCATCTGGGCGACCCGCGTCGACGAGACGGAAAACAAAATGCCCCTGCCGTCCAAGCCCGACCCGGAGCGAAAGACGACGGGCGGCTACTTCAAGGCCTACGTCCTCGGGTTCTGATATGCGGCGGCGGCGCGGCTCACACGGTCTGCACCTTTTTGCACTGGTCGCTCTGGGCGCAGTACACGAGCCCGTTGACGTCGTCTATCTTTATCGTTCCCTTGGCGTTCTGCGCGCTCGTCAGGTTTATGCTAGTCGTGCTCAGTGTCCGGGCAGAAACGTCCCGGGTTGCGAAGTCTGTCCACTTGGCGTACCCTTCTTCGCTGGGGTCCGGGAGATCGGCTTTCAGCAAGTAGTTGGTCGACAGGTGGTCGAACGTCGGCACCTTGGTCAGCGACGTGCCGAGCTGGTCCGCCTTCAGCTTGGCGGCGTCCGCGGTCTGCTTGGTCTGCGTCAGGTTCGTGTCGATCGCGGTCAATTTACCGGTAAGCTCCGTCACTTTTAATTCGGCAGCCGCCCCCTTGGCAGCCACTCCCTCCGTCTTCTCCAGCCGGGTTGTTGACCGGACGTGCGCCTGTTGTACCCCGTGTGACAGGCTGTTGACGTGGTCTATGATTTTGTTCAGCTCGGAAACGTACGCCGCCTCCGTCTTTAGCTTGGACACGCTGTGCACCAGCCAAGCCACCACTATTACCAGAGCCAGAACGACCGCCGCTCCGATCAGTATAAGAGCGAGCATATCTTTTATTTTGAACACACAATAAGAAAAATGGGTGTTAGCGTCTCCAAGATGATGTGCCATCGCAGGATCAAGTGCCTCGACGACGTCGACCTCGAAAAACAAGAAGTTCCCACGACCACTACCGCAGAAGCCGTCGGCTTTCCGGTCGTTGATAACAAGTTCCAAGAGATCCAAGCCAACCCTTACCGCGGCGTAGGGACGAAGCGGGCGACCGTCATCGCGTGCATCTGGGACGACACCAACGAGCTCGAAACCAATCAGAGGATATACGCTCGCTCCAAGCTGCTTCACGACACGAAGACGTGGGTAGAGATGGTTTGATTGTTTTTTAAAATATTGTAAATCAATCAAAGATGCCTTCTGCTTCTACAAAAAGGTGCCTCGTTTTCGTGCACGGCATCGACGGCAGCGCGGCCGGGTCTGATGAGGTCGTGTCGTCGGCGTTCGGTAGGCAATATCGCACGCTCACGTACGACCTGCTAGGGCGCGGCAAATCGCTCGGCACGCCCGTTCCCAGCCACTCGGTCGAAGCGTACGTGGAGCAGCTCTTGACAGTGACTCGCGGCATCAAGGGCCGTTTTTTTCTCGTCGGGTACTCGATGGGAGGCGCCGTCGCCGCCGCGTTCGCCATGCGATATCCGGAAAGAGTAGAGAAAGTGGCTCTGGTGTGCCCCGCCGGGAGGCTGTCGTGGATCGGTAAATTTGCGTCTTCTCTCCCGTTTGCGGCGTGGAAAGTGGCGGTGCCTCCTGTTTTGCTCGGCAAAATGGAGAAGGCGTTTGAGGGCGTGAAGAGGTTTCAGGGCACGATTCAGCGCAAGAGGGATCTGTACAAAGACGACCGGTTTCTGCGCGTGCTGTACGACACGTTTAGGGAATTCCCGTTATCCGATCTCCCTGTTTCCAAGCTCAAGGTGCCGTCGCTCATCGTCGCGGCGTATTCAGACACGGTGGTGAATCCGGCGTCGGTCGAGCGTCTCGCGCGGGAGCTGGGCGCCACGTCGGTCGTCGTCATGGACGGCACGCACGCGCTTCCGGTAAGGAGGCCGGCAGCTGTGGGCGCGGCCATTCGCAATTTTTTCTCGGCCACGTGAGTGGTACTGTAGAATGTGTTTGTGTTATTTTAACAATGGCGCGTCAAACATCGTATGTGAAGACGGCATCGAAGCATGGCAAACTCGTCGTGTACACAAGGAACGGAAAGTATTACGTGCGGCGGAAAAAGAAAGACGGGACCTTTTCCATGCGCAGAATAGACACACGCGGCGGAGATAAGCATGATGAATTGATCGATATGTTGTCTGGTCCTCTATTCGCGCAAAAAATAGAAAGACAAGTCGATACCAAAAATGTCGATACAGCTCCGGAAGAAATGTTGTTTCCAGATCTTTTTGACTCGCGTGGTAACGTGTCAAAAAAATACAATGAGACAATGGAATTTATTACGGTAACATGGAAACTCATTCTAGATGACAATCGAGCCAAAATCAAAATGTATATGAAATACAATCATGCTGATATGGCGTTGCTATCGCATCTTTTGGCTCAGGTGTACGACGCTGAATTAGATTTTAGTCAGACAATGGAAATAGGCAAATTATTATCCAGTCGTAAAAAAGATGCTGTAGAAAATAAAAAAATAAAAACAACAACACATACAAAATCGGGGTTCTTGTCGTCAGCGAAAAGATTTGGAGGCTCTAAAAAAAATGGGTTCTTCGACGTCCCTATCCTACAAGCAAATATATGGTTTAGGAAGAAATGTAACTTTGAACCAAACAAGTATGTAAATTATATAATAGATCTGCTCAATATGGGATCAGAATTATCGAACTTTAAACTTGTAGAGTATACTTTAAGTTGGATATCACGAGAAGACGATGACGAATTGTGTAAATATACCAACCAAATTACAAAATTGACAACGTACAAAGAAATACAAAACAGTAAAATTACAGAATATAAACAAGTTTTTTTCTTACAAATCGTCATGAATAAGTCAAAAAAACTGATCAACAAACGAATGCGATTTATAACAAAAATGAACGAAAACACATCGACACAAATATCAATTGATAAAGTATACAGCGTTGTGGATAATAATGTAGACGACATCAGTATGCGCAGTGTTTTAAATTTAAGTTCCAAACTAAACAGTTGCGTCGCCGAGTCCGGCGTGGAAACAAAGTATATATTCACAATTGTAGAAAGATTGAATAAATCTTTCGTCATTTGTAAGAGCGAAAATGACAATGAAAAATACATATTCCATTCTAATAATATCAATGATCCAAACGTGCCTAGACTAAAATACTTCAAATGTGCATTTATTGAACACCTCAGACAAGACTGTGGTTTCTCGGTTTTCTACTGGTTGGATGATGAGCGGTTTGCCTTCACAAACATTTGGTCATACAGGATAAAAGCTTCTGGCGCTTACGGTAGCGTGTACACAATTAAAATAAATTTAGCCGGAGATAGGTATGCATTTAAAATATTCGACTCGCAGTATGACAAGAAATGCGAAACTCGATCCCACCTTATAATTCTAACAGACCTATTATTAATATATAACGACCCTACGTGGTCGCCGATTAAGGATTTACTATGTGTCGAAGATCAAAACACAGAAGTCGCGCAGATGATCATTCAAAACGTTAGATCCAACATGAGGAAATCGTGCATCGTGATGAAGACCCTTCCATCGCTGCTACCAACGCTCCCCAAAAATCCATTAATCTTGATCAAATTTGTTGTCGATATATTGACTTGCTGCGCTTATTTTTACGTCCGTCATTCCGATCTTGACTACAAAGACTGGAAATTATGTAACACAATATGGAATTCGAAGCGAATTATGTTAGTGGATTTAGATCTCCTTCATGGCATGTGTACACCCGCATCTTACATGTCGAGAAATCAAGAGATAAAGCTCTATATAGATTTAAAAGATGTATTTCCTACATTAACGGAAAAAGATATTATAAAAATGTTAACTTTACCCGAATCTGTTTACGTCTCGTTGGTAGGCTGCTTGAATTTATGCTACCACATCATTTCGAACTCGAAATCAATCAATGACGACATCAATAGCATGCTTGAAACGTTGAAGATATTTGCCATTCGGGGAATTACAACAAAAACTCGTGGTGATCGTGATATAAGAATTTCGAAAGAGAACATCGGCAAGCGAATCCTGGAAATATTGAATACTCGCAAACAACCAATACAAGCAGAAATACCGTATACTGAAACGATTCAACAACCAGTTAAACCGCCGCATAAGAAAGACGGAGGATTAGAGTGGAACAAAATGCAAAAACAGAATTTGGAAAAACAGAATCCGACAATACACGACACCATCGAGCTGAATCGCACGATAAGAACAGTCGAAGATGCGTTCGCAGATATAGATCATACGAACCCAACCTCATTTACATCAACGCTGAAATCGCTTCCCGGTAACATTCGTAACCCATGTGACTATCCTTATTCGGAAGGATTCGACCTAACAAAAATATCGTATCATAAGATACACAAAAACCCACAACATGTACCTATCGTCGATTTCTTTAAAACGACCGGAAAAATACACATCTACAATTTTACCATCATGCACACGATTGATTCGACGTATATAGTCAAAGGGTACGTCGGGTCTGCAACCGAATTAATACATGACAGATTCGAAGGTCACGTATTTGACGAATCTGGTGTGAACCACGGCGATCTATGTCAGTCGTTTATACACACATCCAGCGGCAATACAAGCGAGTTGTTTCGCAGCTTCTCTGGACATATAATAGTTTACAACGATTCTCGGACATTCACAGTTAACGCAATGTCAGGTCGATGGAAAATATTGGCAGATAAAATCGAGAAACGGAATAAATTACAACCACTGTCTAATTTGAATGCGCGTAATACAAGAGTCGTCGCTTTGGTCGTTGCAAATTTGTCTGGATACAAGTGCTCGAACTTGGAATGCATACCAAACAAAAACGAGATGGTGTTTGACCCGAGAATGTACAAAAAAATTAAAAAATAAAATATCGTTTAAATTTCAATGGGCGATTCTGTCAGCAAGCTGGCCGGCAAAGAATGTATCAGCCGCGAAGTCAGAAAGCACGTCGAAACCGCCCTCGCGAAGGCCGGTCCGCACAGGGCGAGGCCTCGGCGTTTTTGCAGGTTCTGGTTCGGCATCGCAGACACTTTTTTCGCGATCTGGAGAGGCCGATCGGTAACTCTCCCGGATTTTGTGAAGAACGAAGAGACCGTCTTGTTTCGGTGCGTGCCGTCGGACAGGCTCCTGGTGGTGGCGCCCCCCATACGAGGCGACGAGAGGTCCGCCAACGTCCGTCCCCTCGTCGTCGCGGCGCTCTCGAGAGGATGGAGCGTCGCCGTTCACAGCCGCGACCGGAAACATATATTCGACGAACACTCTCTCCGGGTGTGCGTGGAAAAGGCGAGGACGACGACGGGAGCGGCGGCTTCGAAAACGTGCGTCGTCGGTCTCTCGATCGGCGCTTACGAGGCCTGCAAGGCGCGGCTTCCGTACCCTCTGGTTTCGATATCAAACGGCTACGACCTTGAAACGGCGAAACAGGGTCTCAATCGCTTCGCGCGACGATACGTCACGAGACTCGCGTCTTCGATACGATCCGGTAACTTGTCTTGCGTGGAAGAGCTCCTCTGCTGTTCTCGCCCCACGCTCCTGATCAATTCTCGAAACGATCCGGTCGTTCCGAAACAGTGCCTCGACATCGGCGACTCGATCGCGCACGCAAACCCCCACGTCGCCAGCGTGACGACGGCGAGAGGCGGGCACCTTGGCTTCGTCGGCGGCGACGGCAAGCGCTGGGCGTACGACGTCGCCCTGGAGTTTCTGCAAAGCGTCACCATCCGATGAGCTTCACAGAAAAAAAAAACAAATGAATAAGGAAAAGGTATGAATGATATTGCAGTTGCTATCATCATCGTCATCATTGCGTTTGTTTGTTGCACGGCGCGCACTTGCGTAGAGGCTTTCAGCACACCAGCACGGCGACTAGCACGCCCGCGAGCACCACGGCCGACACCAAAGGTACAGATACAACGGGTAGCACAAACGCCAGTAACACGTCCAGCACCACAGCCAGCAGCACGACCAGTCATACAGCCAGCAGCACGACCAGTCATACAGCCAGTAGCACGACCAGTCATACAGCCAGCAGCACGACCAGGAACACAACTGGTGGCACAAAAGCCAGTAACACAGATACAACGGGTAGCACAAACGCCAGTATCACAGGCAGCACGATTGACACTATCACATGCGAAAGCTGTGCTTGATGCACAAAAGGCTGCGGCGGATAAAGCGAAGGTGGCTGCTGATATCGCGAAGGCGGTGGCAGATGCGAAGGCGGCGGTTGAAAAGAGGAATGCTGCTGCGAAAGCTGCGAAAGAGTTTACAGATCGGAATGCCGCTCTTTTGAAAGCTGCTGCAGATCGGAATGCTGCTCTTTTGAAAGCTGCGGCGGATGCGAAAGCTGCGGCGGATGCGAAAGCTGCGGCGGATGCGAAGGCGGCGGCGGATGCGAAAGCTGCGGCGGATGCGAAAGCTGCGGCGGATGCGAGCAGAAACGCTCCTGCTCCTGCGTCGACGACGGCGGCTGCTCCAGACAGCTTGATTCAAGATTGGGGGGTCTGTACAACGTCAGAGTCGATTCCGTTGCAGACGAGGTACGACGCTTGTAACCGGGTTCACGCGAGCCTAAAAAGTATGTATCCAAAGTACGGGGAAGGAGGGTTTCACGGTACCGTCGCGAATGCGTATCATATTACTCAAGGCTTTAACGGAGCTAACCCGTCGTCCGGGACATCTACATACGTGATGTATCAAAAATATACCGATTTTTATATCGACGGAACGATTGATAAACTGGCGATCAATCAAGGCAATTCGCCCGCCCTTTCCGCGCACGTTCAGCTGGAAAAAATATCCAGCGCAGGAAACGACTACCGGATAAAATTTATCGCGAATAACAAGTATTTGGCGACGACTACGGAGGGTTACGTCGTTCTAAGCGGAAATCCACAGGAATCGGGTTTGACGTTCGCCAAGGCGGAACAGAACGGGTACTATGTTTACCTGCAATCGACCAATAAACCATTGGTGCTGATTAAGAACGACATTTTTTTGAAATTTGAGTTCGACATCTTCAAAAAGTTCAACGGAATGGCCACAATTTGGGAGTTTAAAAAGGTGTTCGAGGAAGGAACCGTTACCCAGACATCCACCGCTAACCGAAGTAATGTTACCGCAACAAACTCCGCCCCCCAACAGTCCACACCCGTTAACCCAAGCGGTACAGCACCCGTTACCGCAACAAACTCCGCCCCCCAACAGTCCACACCCGTTAACCCAAGCGGTACAGCACCCGTTACCGCAACAAACTCCGCCCCCCAA
>Ga0315906_10004598_pt1 | contig 17671 bp, 15 predicted proteins | sample LakEriMetagenome_4_FD_203526 | JGI IMG/M metagenome (GOLD analysis project Ga0315906, IMG submission 203526) | Freshwater fungal communities from buoy surface, Lake Erie, Ohio, United States - Buoy 2 MA122 | ecosystem: Environmental > Aquatic > Freshwater > Lake > Lake biofilm | place: USA... | reverse complement strand
AGCGAAAAAGAAGCCAATAGAAGAATTGACCCCGGAGGCTCTGGGAGTGGACGTTGTTTCCCGGCTGCAAATCATCGAAACAAAAGATCCGCCAGCGAGAAAAGCTGGCGTAATCGTGTCAAACGTATCTGAGCTCGTCGAGCGCTTACAGACGGAGGCGGGGGTGCTCTCATGACGACCCTTCTCATTGCCGACATCAGAAATGGCGCAATGTCGGAAACGACAAGAAGCGCAGCAGCGTGCGCATTAGAAGTTGGCGGTCCAGTGCATGCGCTGGCCTTAGGCGATTCGGCTTATGCGATCGCAGCTGTCTCTCGGCTAGATGGTGTGGAGAAAGTTCTGCACGCAGCTGAAGTAGGGGAGAGTTGCACCGATGAGACGCTAGCGTCACTGGTGCTTAGCATTGCCGAGGACTATGACGCCATTGTGGGATCCGCCTCATCACTCTGCAAGAGCGCCCTGCCGAGAGTGGCGGCGATGTTAGATGTGATGCAAATCTCGGAAGTCACCCGCGTCCTCGGGCACAAGCGCTTCGAACGTCCGGTCTATGCGGGAAATGCTATACAGGTGGTAGAGTCGAAAGATGCCAAGCTGGTGATCACTGCCCGCACCTCTGCATTTCCACGCGTCATCGACGGAGAAAGGGGCGCGCCGATTGAGGCGCTAGCTTGGTCGGACCCGTCGCCACTTAGCCTCTTCAAGGAGGAAATAGCATCCCAATCCACACGACCCGATCTTTCCTCGGCCAAGATCGTGATATCCGGTGGAAGAGGTCTACAGAGCTCGGAGAACTTTGATCGGTTCATTGGCCCTGTCGCCGATGTCCTTGGCGCGGCCATCGGCGCGTCACGCGCAGCGGTTGACGCCGGCTACGCACCCAACGACTTGCAGGTAGGCCAAACAGGAAAAATCGTCGCGCCAGATTTGTATTTGGCTGTGGGAATCTCAGGAGCCATCCAGCATTTGGCCGGCATGAAAGACTCCAAAGTCATTGTCGCCATCAACAAAGACGAGGAAGCCCCGATTTTCCAGGTCGCGGATTTTGGACTAGTGGCGGACCTCTTCAAGGCCCTGCCTGAGCTAAAGGAGGAGCTCTCCAAGAAGGTCTCGCCGTTGGCGGCTAAGCATTCCTGACATATGATGATTCGGAACGTCCGTCCTTCCAAGCGCGGTGGCTATTATGTCTTTGAATATCAAAAAGATAGGCGTTGTCGGCGCCGGCCAGATGGGGTCGGGCATAGCGCATGTCAGCGCAGTGGCGGGACTTCAGGTCGTCTTGAACGATCTTTCCGAGGAACGGGTTCAAACGGGTCTCGCCACAATTAACGGGAACTTGGCGCGACAAGTGAGCAAGTCGCAGCTGTCTGAGGACGATCGCAAAGCGGCTCTCGAACGGATCACGCCTTCGACGGATTATTCAGATCTTGCTGATTGCGATCTCGTGATCGAAGCGGCGTCGGAAAATGAGGACCTGAAGCGGAAAATTTTCGCGAAACTTTGCCCAATTCTCTCCCCTGACGCGCTTCTTGCCTCAAACACATCTTCCATTTCAATTACACGTCTTGCTTCCGCAACTGATCGTCCTGAGAAGTTCATCGGCATTCATTTTATGAATCCCGTCCCCGTGATGCAGTTGGTCGAAGTCATTCGAGGCATCGCAACAGACGATACGACTTTTGAAGCCGCAAAAGACCTGATCGAACGACTTGGAAAAACCGCTACGGTCGCGGAAGACTTCCCGGCATTCATAGTCAATCGCATCTTGCTGCCCATGATCAATGAAGCGGTCTACACTCTCTATGAGGGCGTAGGCTCGGTCGAGGCGATCGATACAGCTATGAAGTTGGGCGCGAACCATCCTATGGGGCCGCTTCAGCTCGCTGACTTCATCGGGCTGGATACATGCCTATCCGTCATGCAAGTTCTCCATGAAGGACTTGCGGATTCGAAGTACCGCCCATGCCCACTTCTTGTGAAATATGTGGAAGCAGGCTGGCTAGGACGAAAGACCAAACGTGGATTTTATGACTACCGAAGCGGCGTGCCTGTGCCTACCCGCTAGCAGAGCTGCACACTAGCGGAAGCTGGGTGAACGGCGCCTTCGACTCATGAATATGATCGAGGAGTGTCGAATTTGACGACGCATTTCCAGCCTAACGTGTCGCCGGAGGCTTGTCCTGCGCTGGTGCTGAATGCGGACTTTCGCCCGCTGAGTTACTTTCCCTTATCTATCTGGCCTTGGCAGGAAGCTATCAAGGCGGCATGTCTCGATCGCGTGAACGTGATTTCTGAATATGATCGGAAGGTCCGCAGTCCCAGTTTTGAAATGCGATTGCCATCTGTCGTATCGCTAAAGACCTTTGTGAAGCCTGCCAGAACGCCTGCGTTCACGCGTTTCAATGTATTCCTGCGTGACAAATTCATGTGTCAGTATTGCGGCTCTCCGGAAGACCTTACGTTCGATCATGTCTTACCGCGCTCAAAAGGCGGGCTTACCACGTGGGATAACGTGGTCGCAGCCTGTTCGGCATGCAATATGCGAAAAGCGGACAAGCTTCCTTCCGAAGCGCTCATGTGGCCTGCTCGGAAGCCATTTCAACCGAGCGTCAGCGATCTAAACCAGAACGGACGGCGTTTCCCGCCCAACCATCTTCACGAGAGCTGGTTGGATTACCTTTACTGGGACAGCGTCCTCGATCCATGAGCGTCAGAAAGCTACGGCGCGCTCGCCGCTAAAAGCCTCAAGACGTATGGCGTAATGTTTTCCACGATACGACGCACGCCGGCGGAGTTTGGATGTATGCCATCCTGAAGGTTGAATTCCGACTGCCCAGCCACCCCTTGAAGGAAAAAGGGGTAAAGAAGCACCTCGTGCTTCTCGGCCAGCCTGGTGTACAAAGCGTCAAACGCGTCCCTATATTCGGATCCAACGGATCTAGACGCCTTCATGCCGGCCAGAAGCACCGGAATTTTTCGCTCCTTAAGCTTGCTAATGATTCTGTCGAGAGCTCCATACGTCACTTGAACATCAATTCCCCTCAACATGTCATTTGCGCCAAGCTCAACGATAACAGCGTCGGCGCCTGAGCCGAGTGACCAATCAAATCGTTCTAGCCCCGCGGATGCTGTGTCTCCGGACACGCTGGCGTTAACGACCTCTACTGAAATGCCTTTCGCCCGCAGATTTGCCTGCAAAACGCTTGTGAAGCCATCCGCCGCGGGTAATTGATAGCCCGCCGTAAGGCTGTCGCCGAGAACAACGATTCTTTTGGGAGCGTCTGATTGCGCTGATGTTGACGTCGTCAGGCCGAATACAAATGTAGCTAGGATGGAGAGCGCTGCGATATTCCAGCGCCATAAGACTCTAATGGGGTAAGAGAAATGAGCTTTGCGATCGAGGTTCATGATGTGCATCTCAGCCTTGGCTCCGAAAGCTCACGCGTCCATGTATTGCGGGGCGTAACCATGCAAGCTCGCTCCGGTGAATCCGTTGCGCTCGTGGGGAAGTCTGGATCGGGAAAGTCCACCCTTTTGATGGCCATGGCCGGATTGGAAAAGCCTGATTCAGGTCGCGTAAGCATCGAAGGTAGGGACATCACTTCGATGAGCGAGGATGACGTCTCTCGATTTCGCGGTAAGCGAATTGGTATCATCTTCCAATCTTTTCATCTCGTGTCCACGATGACGGCTTTGGAGAACGTTGCTATTCCCCTCGAATTTAATGGCCATCCCGATCCATTCAAGACCGCGCTTGTAGAGCTTCAGGCGGTTGGCCTTGCAGACAGAGCGCACCATTTTCCCTCTCAGCTTTCAGGAGGCGAACAACAACGCGTCGCCATCGCACGCGCCTTGGCGCCCGCTCCGGCTATCATCCTCGCAGATGAGCCTACTGGAAATCTCGATGAAGAAACGGGCAAGACGATCACCAACCTTCTCTTGCGTCTACCCCGTGAGCGAAACACAAGCTTGGTGCTGATAACGCACGATCTTTCACTTGCGGAAGCCTGCGATCGGACCTTCCTGATAAAGTCAGGCGTGCTTGAACCTTCTGCATCGGTGACGCAATGAGCCAAAACAATTTACGCCGTGGAGCACGCAAGATTTTTACTCTTGCATGGCGGGATCTACGAGGCGGCCTCGGAAGCCTCCGGCTTTGTATGGCGTGCGTCGCGTTGAGCGTTTGTATGATTGTCCTAGTTGCCTCTCTCTCCGAAAGCATTTCGAATGGATTACGCAAACAAGGCCGGGTCATACTTGGCGGAGATTTTTCGCTAACGGTTGTGCATGCAGATATAAGCAGTGAAGAGAAACTTCTCATTTCAAAGTTAGGCGCGATATCAACGGTCGCGCTGACAAGAGCAATGGGCCGCAGCAACAAAGGAGAGTCGACGCTCGTCGAGGTGAAGGCTGTCGATGACGCTTATCCGCTGACGGGTAAGTTTTCATCGGTTCCAGACGCGCCTCTCAGGAGCCTGATCAAAAAAAACGAAATTTTCGGGGCTATTGTCGAAAGGAGTCTGTTAGAGCGCCTTGGCGTGAATATTGGCGATAAAATATTTATCGGCGACGGTCAGTTTGAATTACGAGGAACCATTGAAGCGGAACCTGATCGATTATCATCGGGAATTGGTTTCGGCCCAAGAGCGATCATTTCTCTAGATGGCGCAAAGGCGAACGGATTAGTTCAAGAGGGATCTCTAACGCGCTGGATTTCTCGGGTTGCATTACACGATCAAACCGTTCTTGGATCCACGCTTAAATTGATGGAAAAAGAGTTTCCGAATGCCGGCTGGCAGGTGCGGACCCGAGATGATGCGTCACCAGGCGTACGTAGAAATATCGAGAGGTTCGAGACCTTCTTAATTGCTGTTGGGCTTCTAACGCTCGTAATCGGAGGCATTGGCGTCGCCAATGCAGTACGCCTTTTTCTCGAGAAACGGACAAGAGATTTCGCCATCCTTAAATCTCTTGGCGCAACGGGGTCGTTCATTTTCATAATGGCGCTTTCTGAAGTAGCGATAATCGCCTTTTTCGGCGCAGTGATTGGCGCATCTATAGGCGTGGCTGCGCCATTCTTTATAGGATCTTTCATCTCAGATCTTATTGGACTTCCTTTAGAGCCTGCGGTTTTCGCAAGAGAAGTGCTCTTGAGCGTATTGGTTGGCGTATTTGGTGCGAGCGCGTTCGCAATCCTTCCACTCGGAAGCGTGCATGATTTATCAACGACACATATTCTACGGGCGGACTCCGAGAGAATAAAAAAACGGCTTAGAATACGCTATTGGGTGAGCGCGGCAGGGGCCTTCGCTGTCACTCTTCTAACGGCTCTTCATCTCTTGAATTATGCGAAGCTCGCAATCTATTTTCTTGGCGGTTCCGTCGCTTGCGTTGTCCTGCTCATTTTGCTCGGCGAGCTAGTGAAGTTTCTTTGTGGTCGCACTCCAAGATCGAAAAATTTTCTCGTTCGTTTCGCGATGGCGAACGCGGCTCGACCGCGGTCATTGACTAGACCAGTTATCGTGACATTTGGGTTAGGCCTCACGATGCTGTCTATGTTGACTTTCGTGGACCATAATCTGCAAGGGCAATTGACTCGGGGGCTCGCAGCGAAAGCTCCTGACTTGTTTCTCCTCGACATACCAATTCGCGAGGCTGAGCGCGTAAAGAGCCTTCTACTCAAGAGCGCGCCAGACGCAGAGCTTGAAATGACTCCGATGATGCGCGGTAGATTAACCGGTCTTAACGGAGAGGAAATCAACCGGAAACAAGTGCGGGAGAGCGCCGCATGGGTCCTGGAAAGCGATCGCGGCATTACCTTCGCAGAAGAGCTACCAAAAAACTCGCAGCTTGTGGCTGGAGCTTGGTGGAGCAAAGATTATAGAGGACCTCCGATCGTTTCAGTGGACGCCGAGATTGCGAAGGGACTCGGGGTAGATTTGGGCGACCAAATCACCATGAGCGTTATGGGCCGCAACGTCACGGCCACGATCGCTAGTCTCCGGAGGCTTGAGTGGAGCTCAATGGGGATCAATTTTGTCTTCGTGTTTTCGCCCAACACATTCGCTGGCGCGCCCTTCATGCAGATCGCAACGGTTCATTTCCAATCGGATTCAAATGCCCAGCAAGGGTTCATTCGTTCGCTTGGGCGTGAACTGCCTGGCGTTGTAAGCGTCCAGGTCAGAGACGCGCTGGAGCAGCTCGCCCAAGTCGCGAGACGTTTGCGGACAGGAGTTTTAAGCCTCTCTCTGGTTGTGTTCGCCTCGAGCGTGCTCGTTCTGGGTGGAGCGTTAGCCGCAAGTCAGGAATCGCGTATGCGGGAAGCCGCGATACTGGTCGCGCTCGGAGCTACTCGAAGGAAGCTGCTCCTGGCTTTCGGGCTTGAATTTTTGATCTTAGGACTGATCGCTTGGGGGGTCGGGCTTCTTCTGAGCGGGGCCGGAGCATGGACGTTGCTTTATAAGGCCTTCGAGGTCGAAAGCATGGAGTTGCCGCTCGCTGCGCTGCTTGGCTCTGGAGCAGGCGCGGTCGCGCTCGTGACCTTGCTGGGCCTATCCATGACTTGGCAGGGGCTCAAACGGCCGTCGCTACGCCTGAAGAGCCCGCAGTGACTCTCCGTATTTTTACGTAGAGCATTGAAAATTCGACCTTTCTGGACATCGATTCGGCGGCCACATCGGCTCAATCCTCTTGTGCCAGCTCGTCGATGAAGCCATATTGGTGTCAACCGTCCCATTGGCGGTGAAGCTATGAGAGAGGGAACAATGTCCGACTTCGATCGTAACGTGACCGCCCGCTGGGGTTCTGGCGTAGCCCGGTCCGGCGCAGCCGAGATCGACCAAGGCCTGCGCTCTTACATGCTTGGCATCTATAACCACATGACGTTGGCGCTTGGTATTTCGGCGCTGGTCGCGATTGGCGTGTTCATGCTCGGTCGCACCAATCCTGTCGTGCAGGCTCTGTACGGCTCGCCGTTGCGCTGGGCGATCATGCTCGCGCCGCTCGCTTTCGTCTTTGTGCTCTCATGGCGTTTCGAACGCATGAGCTACACGTCCCTGCTGGCGACCTTTTGGGCGTTCGCGGCGGTGATGGGCCTTTCGCTTGGCTGGATCGGCCTCGTCTTCAAGGTGGGCAGCATCGTGAACGCGTTGTTGGTCACAACCATCGCTTTTGGCGGATTGAGCCTCTACGGCTACACCACTAAGCGTAGCCTCTCGGGAATGGGCTCTTTCCTGGTCATGGGCCTTATTGGCCTCGTGGTTGCTAGCATTCTCAATATTTTCTTGCAGTCAGGCGTGCTTGGCTTCGCTATCAGCGCGATCGGCCTGCTCATCTTCGCGGGGCTCACTGCTTGGGACACGCAGCGCCTGAAGGAAGATTACGACTACCTGTCTCAGGATGGAGCTTTGCTGCAGAAGTCGTCAGTGATGGGGGCGCTCAGTCTCTACCTGAACTTCATCAACATGTTCCAGTTCATACTCACTCTGACCGGATCCCGGGAGGAGTAATGGAAAGGGCCCCGCAAGGGGCCCTTTTCACTTCAAACGTTTCATAGGGCGCAACGCTAGTAAAACACGCGCAAGTTCATGCCCACGCCGAAGGGTGACGCCGCGTTGATCAACGATAGCATAAGCGCCCTGGCGGTTAGCAAGCGCGGGCCTCTTCTCAATGCGAAAGAGGGCCGCCTCGGCGGAACGGCGAAAGATCGAAAAAACAGCAGCGTGTTTTGTGAAATCGAGCGCGTAATCTCGCCAATCTCCCTCTGCTACCCCTCGTCCATAACTTTGCAATAATGCGTTTAACTCGAGTCGTGTGAAGACCACCGGCGCTGAATCAGAGTTTCTGACGGGAAATAATGGGGTCACGACGCTCGTGGACCCCTGCCGCCGCTCTGACATTCGTCCTACCTCCGTTTTGGGAAACTTTACCAGAATTCATGATTTCGCCGCCATTGAAACTAAAGCGCGCCGATTTTTGCGGCGAGATTGACCTTATCGCTCTTCGAGTGGCGGGTCGTTCTGGATATCGTCAGCCCCCCAGCCCCCCAGGACGGCGCGGTCATCGAAGGAAGAGCGGTTTGGCCGGTCGGAGCAAGTCTCCGGCCGGTCTTTTTTCTTGCAACGACTCAAGCCGGAGCGCACTGAAGCGCAAATTGGAGTTCGCAACCATTGCACCTGCGCATTGAAGAGGCTTTAGCTGCACCATCGCTCGTGGGCGAAGTTCGCCTAAAGCTGACAGAGCTCTTCGCCGCCAATGGAGTTCCTGAGGCCGCTGAGAGCGCAAAACTGCTTGTGTGCGCCGCCGCGGATTGCCGACCAATCTCGTTGATTACGGAGCCGGACAGCGCGCTGTCGGACGCCGCCGTTTTGAATCTGCGGGAAATGGTTCGACGGCGGCTCTTGCGGGAGCCTGTCTCCCGCGTAATAGGGCGCAAGAATTTTTGGGGGCACGAGCTAGTGATCGGTCCCGCCTGCCTTGATCCCCGGCCCGACACGGAATGCCTGATCGAAACTTGCCTTGCATGGCTGGGGAAAAGAACAGATCAAAGCCTAAGGATATTGGATGTTGGCGTCGGCTCGGGCGCTATCCTGTGCGCGTTGCTGTCAGAACTGCCAGAGGCGCAGGGCGTCGGGATAGACGTGAGCTCCGAAGCTTGTCTATTGGCCCGAGCTAACCTCGATCGGGTGGGCGTGGGCCAGCGCGCGACGGTTCACTGCGCCGATATGCGGGATTTTCACGCCGGGCCGTTTGATCTTGTGGTGTCAAATCCGCCATATATTCCGTCAGACCAGATCAGCTTGCTCGACGACGAAGTACGCCTTTATGATCCGCGCCTGGCCTTGGATGGCGGACCGGACGGGCTCGATCTTTATAGGTCTCTGATTGCGATTCACGGCGGATGGCTCAAAAATGGAGGTCTGTGCGCCGTCGAAATCGGTTATGATCAAGCCTCAGGCCTATTGGAGCTCCTCGCTCGGTCTGGAGTTGTTGGAACGGTTCGCAAGGATCTTCTTGGCCATGACAGGGTCGTTTTCTGGGGCGCTGATAAATCTTGAAAGTCGCCCCTTGGCTCGAGAAGCAAAAGTGATTAGGTTGGATCGAGCCGCTCGTGTCCTGATCGCCTATAGCGCTGGTCTGCGGCTTATCCGAACCGTGTAGCTTCTAGCTGGTTGCGGGTTTTTGTGGCTCTCGGAATGGCTTTGGATAGGCGTTCTGCTCTGCAGTACTAGCCCCGGCCTTCTGAAAGCTCTTCTTCACGCTCGAAAAATTTGGAACGGTCGAGGCGATGCACGGCTCTGCGTATAAGGAAACTCTATGAGACCTGGTCAAAACAAGCGCATGCGGGGCCGCAATAATCGGAAGGGCCCCAACCCGCTCACCCGGACCTACGAATCAAATGGGCCAGACGTCAAAATCCGAGGAACAGCGCACCACGTCGCAGAGAAGTATCTGCAGCTGGCGCGGGACGCCCATTCGTCCGGCGACCCTGTGATGGCGGAAAGTTATCTTCAACATGCAGAGCACTACTTCCGCCTGATCGCAGCGGCTCAACTGGCGCAGCAACAGGCGCAGAACGGCTTCATGCGTGCGCCTGATCAGGCCGAGCAGGAAGAAGAAGATGACGAGGACGATTTCGGGGTTGTGGACCGATTCGCATCCCCCCAGGAGCGTCCGCAGCCCCAGCCCGTCTTCAACCAGCCACAGCCTCAAGCGCATTTCCCAGCCCCTCAACAGCCGTATGCGCAGCCCGATCGCGGACCACGCCCGGAAAGACAACCATTCCCTGACCGTGGCGGACAGAATCGCAACCGTCATGGTCGTGACAATCGGCGCGACCCGCAGGAGCAACCTCGTTTCGAGCAGCGGCCGATTGAGGGCGAGGCCCCGTCCAATGGACTGCCTGCCTTCATCACTGGCGGCGGAGCCAGACAGCCCGCCTTGAATGCGCCGCAGCCTGGCAACGCCCCCGCCGAAAACGAACATGATTCGGCTAGCTACCATCTGCGGAACCGGCGCCGGCGTCGTAGAGGGGAAGGCCCTTCGGAGGGGGACGGCGCTCCCGAAGTCCCAGCGAGCGATCTCGCGCCTGGGCAGTAAAAAGTGAGGGCTCTCCTCCCAGGAGGAGAGCCCTTCACATTTATCGAGACCGTCCTTTTATTGGATGGAGGACCAACCTACATAGGAATCGAGCGCCTTTAAGGGCTCCGTCATCAAGGATCGCCCCAATAGGGAGTCCTTGTGTCAGGAGGTCTCAATATGAATCTTGACAGATACACTGAACGTACACGCGGCTTCATCCAAGCGGCGCAAAGCCTCGCGCTGCGTGAGTCGCACCAGCAGTTCACCCCCGAGCACGTTTTGAAATGCTTGCTCGACGATGAGCAGGGACTGGCGTCCGGACTTATTGAGAAGGCGGGTGGCGTTGCTCGCGAGGCGCTTGTTCAAACAGAAATTGCGCTCTCACGACTTCCCAAGGTGCAGGGCGCTGGCGCAGGTCAATTGTATCTTGCGCCCACCACCGCCCGAATTCTAGACAATGCAGAAAAGCTCGCGCAGAAGGCGGCGGATTCATTCGTAACCGTTGAGCGACTTCTGCTCGCGATCGCTTTAGAAAAAAGCAGCGAAGGGGGAAAGATACTTAGTGCTGCGGGCGTATCGCCCCAGGCTCTGAACAGCGCAATCGAAGCTCTTCGCAAAGGCCGCACGGCAGATAATGCGTCAGCTGAAAGCAGCTACGACGCGCTCAAGAAGTATGCCCGTGACCTTACCGAAGCCGCTCGACAAGGGAAGCTTGATCCGGTCATAGGTCGCGACGAAGAAATAAGGCGTGCGATTCAGGTTCTTTCGCGTCGAACAAAGAATAATCCGGTTCTTATAGGAGAGCCCGGCGTCGGAAAGACAGCAATCGTGGAAGGATTGGCGCGGCGGATCTTCGAAGGTGACGTGCCCGAACCACTCAAAGATAAACAACTACTTGCGCTTGACATGGGCGCACTGATCGCAGGCGCAAAGTATCGAGGAGAATTCGAAGAGCGCCTCAAAGGGGTTCTGTCTGAGGTTACAGCATCCGAAGGAAGCGTCATTCTGTTCATTGACGAAATGCATACAATCGTAGGAGCGGGCAAGGCGGATGGCGCAATGGATGCCTCAAACCTTCTTAAGCCTGCCCTCGCACGAGGCGAGCTTCATTGCATCGGCGCAACAACGCTAGACGAATATAGAAAGCATGTAGAAAAAGATGCCGCTCTTGCACGCCGCTTTCAGCCCGTATTCGTTTCAGAACCAAATGTGGAAGATACTATTTCCATATTGCGCGGTCTGAAGGAAAAGTACGAGCTCCACCACGGCGTACGCATCGCAGACGCCGCAATCGTCGCCGCAGCTACACTTTCCAATCGGTACATTACGGACCGTTTTCTGCCAGACAAAGCGATCGATCTGATTGACGAGGCTGCGGCTAGATTGCGGATGCAAGTCGATTCAAAGCCGGAAGAGCTGGATGAGCTTGATCGGCGCATCATTCAGCTCAAAATCGAACAGGAAGCCTTGAAGAAGGAACACGACAAGGCTTCAATTGATCGCCTTTCGCGCATAGATTCTGACCTTGAAGAGCTTGAAGGACGCGCAAAGGATCTCTCAGAAAGGTGGAAATCCGAGAAAGCGAAGATAGGTCTAGGTCAGAAGCTGAAGGAAGAAATTGAAAAAGCACGTAACGAACTCGTAATCGCGCAGAGACGTGGCGATTATGCGGAGGCTGGGCGTATCGCCTACGGCATCCTGCCGGACCTTGAATCAAAACTTCGGGACTCCGAAAGCGCGGTGGAAGACGGCGTTCTATTAAACGAGGTCGTGCGCTCCGAAGACATCGCGCAGGTCGTTTCTCGATGGACCGGCGTTCCCGTTGACAAGATGCTGGAAGGTGAAAGGGAAAAGCTTCTTCAAATGGAGGAGCATCTTTCCAGACGAGTCGTAGGTCAATCCGAAGCAGTCCACGCGGTTTCTACCGCGGTCCGCAGAGCCCGAGCAGGATTGCAGGATCCGCAACGCCCGATTGGCTCGTTTATGTTCCTGGGCCCAACAGGCGTCGGCAAAACTGAACTAACCAAGGCGCTTGCTGGATTCATGTTCGATGATGACGCTGCGCTTTTGCGTGTAGACATGTCTGAATACATGGAAAAACACGCAGTTGCCCGGCTCATTGGAGCCCCCCCGGGCTACGTCGGCTATGAGGAAGGCGGCGCCCTAACGGAAGCCGTCCGCCGCCGGCCCTACCAAGTCATCCTTTTCGATGAGATCGAAAAGGCTCACCCAGACGTGTTTAACGTCTTGCTCCAAGTTTTGGACGATGGACGCCTTACGGACGGACAGGGCCGTACTGTCGATTTTCGGAACGTGATTATTATTATGACATCTAATCTTGGCGCGGATTTGCTGGTTGGGCAAAGAGAGGGCGAAGATTCACACGCACTCCGACAACAAGTCATGCAAGCGGTGAAAAGTCATTTTCGACCGGAATTCCTTAATCGTGTGGACGAAATAATCTTGTTCCATCGTCTTAAGCGCAGCGATATGTCAGCGATCGTCGATATTCAGCTCTCGCGTCTTGAGCGTTTGCTTGAGGATCGCAAGATCAAGATCGGGCTAGATGGCGCAGCCAAAGCCTGGCTCGCTGAAAAAGGTTATGATCCAACATATGGAGCCCGTCCTCTCAAACGAGTGATCCAGAAAAACGTCCAGGACCCACTCGCTCATCTGCTCCTCAGCGGCGAGGTTCAGAACGGCCAGACCGTAACAATAAGCGTAGAAAAAGGCGGTTTGTCGATCAATGGAAGAACTTTCGGAGAGATAGTGGAGGAAGGAGCGGTCCCCCACGGCACGATTGTTCATTTCCCAAAGAACAGTTGAGCCAAGCGAACGGCAGAGGCAAGATTACTTACTTCTGTCGTTTTGCATGAGGTAAAGCGCTTATTGTAGCTTTCCCGCTTCTCTGGGCGAGGCGAAAGTGATTCGGTTCGAAAACGTCGGGCTTCGATACGGGTCGGGCACAGAAGTCCTCCATGACATCAGCTTCGATCTTGAGGGGCGGTCTTTCCAGTTCCTCACGGGACCATCGGGCGCTGGGAAGACCACGCTGCTGAAGCTCATTCTAATGTCGCTTAGACCGACACGTGGGCTTATTCAATTGTTTGGCAAAGAGACCACGTCACTATCACAAGAGGAAGTCACATCATTCCGACGTCGGATCGGAGTTGTCTTTCAGGATTTTCGACTGCTCGATCATTTAACGACGTATCAGAACGTCGCCCTTCCGCTATTTGTTCAGGGCAAAGACGAGCTTAGCTTTAGGTCGGAAGTGATCGAATTGCTGCGTTGGGTAGGGCTGGGAGAAAGAGTGGACGCATATCCGCCAATCTTATCAGGCGGAGAGAAGCAACGAGCGGCAATCGCCAGAGCTCTGATTGGTCAGCCGGAGATCTTAATTGCCGATGAACCTACCGGCAATGTGGATCCAAGTCTTGCGCGGCGGTTGCTTAGACTATTTATAGAACTTCACAAATCCGGCACCTCAATCATTATCGCCACCCACGATCTGAATTTGATGGATCAATTCAGTTTCGCGCGACGCCTCGTTCTCGCTGAAGGGCGATTGCAGGTCTATGAATAGATTCGCGAGATTTCCCATCGATTTCGTTTTGACGGTCTGGAGCGCAATCAGAAGAAGCGCGCCCGTGCCAGACCTACGCGTCGTGAACACTGACTCGGTAGCAAATAGAGCGCTCATCACCGTGATCGCAATAATGACATTTCTTGCGGCTTTGGCGGGAGGCAGCGCCTCCATGATGCGAAGCGCTTCTAAAGAGTGGAGCGCTTCACTCTCAAACGAAATCACAATTCAAATCAAGCCGGCTATTGGGCGAGATGCTGCGTCGGACCTTTCAATTGCTGAAAAAATTGTGACGCGCTTCCCAGGCGTGGAAAAAGCGTATGTTTTATCACAAGCAGACTCTACCGAGTTACTGCGCCCCTGGCTTGGGTCTGGTTTTGACCTGAAAGATTTGCCCGTTCCCCGTTTAATTGTGGTTAGGATCAAATCACCCGAAGATCTAAACGTGGGCGCGCTGTCCGACGCAATCAAACGCGAGGTTCCGAATGCTCTCGTCGATGATCACAAGACGTGGCGCAATTTGCTCGAAAGGATGTCGGACGCACTAATCGGCGTCTCATTCTTCATTCTATCTCTATTCGTGCTCGCCATGGGATTGGCGGTCAGTTTTGCTACGAGAGGCGCAATGGCGAGCAGTCGTGAGGTTGTCGAGGTTTTGCATTTTGTTGGAGCGTCGGATGCCTTTATTGCTCAAGAATTTCAGCGGCACTTTCTAAAGGTTGGTCTAATTGGAGCCACTATGGGAGCCGCGGTCGCGGGAGCGCTTATTTGGTTTGCAGGCCGAATGTCGGAACGTATGCTATCGACTCGTTCCGGCGAACAAATAGAAGCGCTTTTCGGGCGTATTGAGGTTGACCTCGTGATGATGGCTATCATGTTGCTTGTCGCGCTCGCTATGGCCAGTGTCACTGGCATCGTCTCACGCGTCGTAGTGATGCGCTTGCTTAAGGACGCACGCCTAGCTTGAAGCTGGTTGCTAGGGTGTTTTTTCCCTGCCAAAATTAGGCGCCGACGTTTCTTGTCCTTGTTCGATGATGCTGCGCCTAATTGCACGTGTCCGAGTGAACAGATCGAAAAGCCCTTGTCCGTCGCCCCATCGTATCATCCTTTGAAGCGCGAGTAGGTCTTCATTGAATCGTCCAAGCATTTCTAAAACGGCATCCTTGTTGTTCAAAAAAATATCGCGCCACATCGTTGGATCAGATGCAGCAATTCTCGTGAAGTCACGGAAGCCGCCCGCCGAAAACTTGATGACCTCCGACTGGGTGACTTCTTCGAGATCGGCCGCAGTTCCAACGATATTGTAGGCGATCAGATGTGGCACATGACTTGTAATTGCAAGTACAAGATCATGGTGCTGAGCACTCATGAGTTCCACGTTTGCTCCGCATGCGGCCCAGAAAGCGCGAACTTTCTCGACGACGTCGGGGGAAGCATCGCTCGGCGGAGTGACAATGCACCAACGGTCACGGAACAAAGTGGCGAAACCAGCGTCCGGGCCGGAATACTCGGTTCCGGCCACGGGATGAGCGGGCACGATATGAACGTGCTGAGGAAGGTTTTCAAGGAAAGCTTCGTAAACCGCCGATTTCACAGAACCGACGTCTGAAATAATGGCGCCGGGCTTAAGATAATCGCTCATTGCGCGCGCTACGCTTGCGGTGGCGCCCACAGGAACGCAAACGATCACAAAGTCAGAGTCTTGGACCGCCGTTCCGATGTCATCGGCGATCCAGTCGGAGATGCCGAGTTCCTTAACGCGGGCACGGACGGCCGTATCTCGGTCATAAGCGACGACGCACTTCGCTAGGCCATAGGATTTAGCCGCGCGCGCCAAAGATGAGCCAATGAGGCCAAGTCCAACGATGGTGAGACGATCAAACATCGATTAAATCCATCCACGAAACATGCGCAACAAAGTCAATTGTGCGCCATAAACTCCTTAAGCGCAGCAAGCACTGCCTCGTTTGCGGCCTGTTCCCCGATAGTAATCCTAAGAGCGTTTCGTATCCTGTAAGAGGCGACTCCTCGCACAAGAATACCTCTTTGCGAAAGGAACATCTCTGCGCGCTGCGCATCATCACCAATTGCATCGGGAAACTGAACTAGAATGAAATTGGCGACGCTTGGAGTGACTTTCAAACCGATGTCCTGCAATCCGCTTGTCAGCCAGTCTCGCCATTTCTGCGTATGATCGATGGAGCTTAACACATACAGCTCATCGCCGATCGCGGCGACGGCGGCGGCTATGGCAGGACTTGAGACATTGAATGGCCCGCGGATCCTATGAAGGACCTCACAAATGTGCTCAGGCGCAAAGGCCCAACCCACGCGTAAAGATGCGAGACCATGGATTTTAGAAAATGTGCGAGTAATGACTACATTCTGTCTTTCGTGTACGAGTTCCAAGCCAGAAATGTAATCATCTGCCGTCACGTACTCGGCGTAAGCTCCATCCAGCACAAGCAATACCCGTGACGGTAGGAAATCAGCCAGTCGAACGATTTCGGCGGCGGGCAGATAAGTTCCCGTTGGATTGTTTGGATTGGCGAGGAAAACGATCTTTGTGCGCTGCGTGACGCACGAAAGAATTTCATCCACCGAAGCGGTCAGATTATGTTCACGCGCGTAAATCGGGCGTCCACCTGCAGCTTGAATTGCTATTTGGAAAATTTGAAATCCATGGGCGGTCAGAATCCCTTCGTCGCCTGGTCCAACATATGCGGCCGCGAGCAAATGCAGAAGATCGTCAGAACCATTGCCGCAGACAATGCGCCTCTGATCTATCCCAAAGCGCTGCGCGATCGATTCCCGCAGGCTGTGAGCAGACCCATCGGGGTAAAGCTCTAGGCTAGACGCAGCAGCGAGAAAGGCATTCCGGGCGGCGGCGGAAGGCCCAAGCGGGGTCTCATTGGACGACAATTTGTAAACCGGACCGCCGCGCTGAGACGGGTTTTTTCCAGGCACGTAGGCGTCGATTTCCATGATTCCAGCGCGAGGCGCAGGCCGATCATTCGACATCGAGAATGCTCCGGAATTAGTTCGTGAATGCGCGGTTACCGTGCGCTGTCCTAATAACAGGGCTAGCGGCCCTAGCAAAACGCACAAGTCCAGGCATTGACGCTCCTAAGCAACCGCTCCTATAAAACGCACGGATCGTTCGAAAAATCGAACAAAGAGGGCTGCAATTGACCGCCTCCCACGTATCCCCTTGGGCCGGAGATGAGGCCAACGTCCCAAGCAGCAGGGTAGTAAAGCTTGAGCCTCTCGGTGGCCTCAAGATGGAGTGCGGCGTGGGCCTGCCCCCCATTCAAGTCGCTTACCAGACATACGGCACACTTAATTCAGATCGTTCAAACGCAGTTCTCATCTGCCATGCTCTGACGGGGGACCAGCACGTCGCGAATGAGCACCCGATCACGAAAAAAAGCGGGTGGTGGGAAGTCATGGTTGGGCCAGGACGGCCAATCGACACGAACCGCTTCTTTGTTATTTGCTCAAACGTGCTCGGCGGCTGCATGGGCACTACGGGGCCGGCGTCGGTAAACCCCACGACTGGTAAAATCTTCGGCCTTGATATGCCAGTAGTGACGATCAAGGACATGGTGAAAGTCCAGGCTCTGCTGCTCGATCACCTAGGGATCGAGCAATTGTTTTGCGTGGCCGGCGGCTCAATGGGCGGAATGCAAGTTCTGCAATGGGCCGCGCTCTATCCTGACCGCGTATTCTCTGCATTGCCGATCGCCACTGCCGCACGCCATTCATCGCAAAATATTGCGTTTCATGAGGTTGGTCGACAGGCGGTGATGGCTGATCCGAATTGGCGAGGCGGAAAATATGTAGAAGCTGGCGTGCGCCCAGAAAAAGGACTAGCGGTCGCACGCATGGCGGCGCACATCACATATATGTCAGATGATTCTCTTCATCGAAAGTTTGGCCGTAAATTTCAAGGGAGAGAGGCTCCGACCTTCTCTTTCGACGCTGATTTTCAGATCGAGAGCTACCTGA
>Ga0315906_10004593_pt1 | contig 17691 bp, 12 predicted proteins | sample LakEriMetagenome_4_FD_203526 | JGI IMG/M metagenome (GOLD analysis project Ga0315906, IMG submission 203526) | Freshwater fungal communities from buoy surface, Lake Erie, Ohio, United States - Buoy 2 MA122 | ecosystem: Environmental > Aquatic > Freshwater > Lake > Lake biofilm | place: USA... | reverse complement strand
CCATAAAATCGGCGGTCCAAAGTCGTCATATGCCGCCATGGCCGCCTGATCCGTCCTATACGAAGTTTACGGATCAGCGTGTGTTGTCGGCGGGACAAATCAGTTCTATAGTTAATTGGGTCAATAATGGAGCGTCAAGGGGAAATGTAACCAATGAACCTCAGCCCCCAACATCACCCAAAAATAATCTGGGCGCTCCGGATAAGACGATGAAGATGCCTGATTATGTAAGTAAAGCACAGGACAAGGATATCTATATGTGTTTTGTATTGCCAACGGAACTTACTCAGGATAAAATGGTATCAGCTATAGAAGTCATTCCAGGTAACGCATCCATAGTTCACCATGTGTTGGTTTATCAGGATACGACTTCCCAAAAAAGAGCCAGACAACTGGATCAGCAATCAGTTGAGCCTGGTTATGTAAGTTTCGGAGGTATAGGTGTATCCAGTGCGATTTTTTTAGATGCCTGGGTGCCGGGGGCAGTGACACGTAAACTTCCCACGATCTTCGGAAGAAAATTATATAAGAACAGTGATATTGTTATTCAGGTGCATTATCCGGCCGGTAGTGTAGGGAAGACGGATAGTACAAAAGTCAAATTGTATTATAATTCGAATCAGCAGGCCAGAGAAGTGAGTTTGGCTCCTGTACTGAATCATTCCGGGTCACTCACCAATGGCCCATTATTTATTCCGGCCAATACCATCAAAACCTTTGATGCCTTATTTACAACCCCTCCGGTAAATGCAACAGTTTTATCTGTTTCACCTCATATGCATCTGATTGGTGAGTCCATTAAAGTATGGGGCAACAAAGCCGTAACCAATGATACTATCCGTCTGATTGATATTCCACATTGGGATTTTCACTGGCAGGGTTCCTATGTCTTTCAGAAACCTGTTATTCTTCCTCCTCAAACAAAACTGCGGGCCAAGATTACCTATAATAATACTAGTTCCAATCCGCATAATCCCTCTTTCCCACCGGTAAATGTTAGTTTGGGGGAAGAAACAAACGACGAAATGATGCTGGTTTATTTTGCTTATACTGCATATCAGCAGGGGGATGAGAATATTATTCTGGACAGTACGTTACTTATCACTCCCGTCAATGAATGGGAGCGTCAAGTTGGAACATTGCATGTCTTCCCTAATCCGGTATCATCCTATATACAATTCATGAATCCTGAGCAACATGAAGAAGCGATTGTTTCTTTGTGGGATATGACAGGACGAAAACTAATGGAGCGTAAATTATCTCATCAGTATTTTGTCCAGTTACCAACGACCAACCTTCCAAATGGTTTGTATAGAATTTATCTGAAAAATAATAAGGGAATCCGGACTTCGCAGATACTGATCAAAAAGTAAATTTATTCAAAGGTTCAAGATGGTATATCCGCTCATTGAGGGTAACCTGGGGTAGGTTTTAGAGGGACTGACAATTTTTTGTTGTCACTTATAAATTTTCACTATTATCTTTATCGAATTCATTAATTTTAAGTAATTTATTTTATTATTTAATCCAAAAACTAATTGATCATGGGGTTTATTCAGGACTTTAAGAGTTTTGCATTGAAAGATAATGTCATTGAACTGGCTGTTGCCGTTGTTATAGGTGCAGCATTTGGAGATATTGTCACTTCTTTGGTAGATGATGTTATTACGCCACTGATATTAATTCCGGCAACAGAAGCTGCGGGTGTTGCAGATATTCATGAGCTGCAGTGGAAAGCCGTTAAGTATGGTAAAGTACTATCGGCTACCATTAAATTCTTAATGATCGCTCTTTCTCTTTTTATTGTAGTTAGAGCCGTGAAAAAAATTGATGCGGCCAAATTGAATAAGCCCGCCTAAATAGTCTGAAAATTTTGTGCTCCATGAATAAACAACCTTTTATTTGTCTTTTTTCTCTGTTGATTTTTTCGTTGAATTTGAAAGGGCAGGCCAGAAATGAATATCTTTTTTTAAAAGGAAATGTTGGGTCTGCTCAGGTAACGATGCATATATATAAATCGGCTGATACCTATACCGGACACTACTATCAGGAGAAATTTCAAAGAGCCGTTGAGATTCGCGGTGTGGATTCTTCTATGACAGGTAAAATAAGAATGCTTGCCACCTATAAAGGAAAACGGGAGATATTCACGCTCGATCGTATTGATAAAAAAATCAGCGGTTCGATGGAAATCGAGGGAAGCGGCAAGACTGTTCCAGTAATATTACGCGTAGCTAATCCACCTATGAAAATGAGTTATATATTCCATGAGGATTCCGTAAAATTGCTTGACTTGCCATCCAATTATCCCTTCTGCAAAGTAGTCATGTCTTCCCATTGGCCAGATATTAAATCCGATGAATTTGACTGGCTGAAGGAAGATATCAGAGAAGTCTTTACGGGTGTAAATATTTATAAAGAAGAAATGCAGCTGCTCTCTAAAATGTTAACAGACAGGCAGCTGAAAAAGTATAAAACCGATTATTTAAGTATCAGTGAAAAAGAATTGAAAGAGTCACCCCGGACTTTTAGCATTGATATTAAAAAGGAACTTCAGATATTATACCATACGCATAAATTCATTTCCTTCTTTTATAAAGAATATAATTATTCGGGAGGAGCTCATGGGAATACCATCGGTACATTTTTTACTGTGGATAAAGAAAGCAAGAAAAAAATATCATTAAACGGTCTTTTTAATCGTACGGCTTTAGAGGACTTACTTCCGATTCTGGAAAAATGGTACCTGATCGAAAAAGGCTTGAAACCCGGTTCGAATCTGAAAGAGGCCGGTTTGTTTGAGAAGAATATTACAAAGAATCCAAGTTCCTGCTATATAACCGATAAAGGAATTGGTTTCCTGTATAATCCCTATACCATAGCGCCCTATTCAACAGGCATGATACATATTTTTGTGCCCGCTACCGATCTGACACCGCTTATAAATAAATCTTTTGCCAAATACATGAACTGGCTTTGATGTTTTGTATGAGTTTGAATTTGCAGGTATTTGGGTTTACTGATATCTTTGTATGGTTATAAGAATTTGGTTCAGCCTGCTACTGTTCCAATAATCTGTTTATGATTATTTATTTGTCTGCGGAAGGCAAGTACAAGTTCGATTCTATGGCATCTCTACACAACCGTATCTCCCGGAAAGAACTGAAGGAGAAAATGGAAAAGGATCGTACGCCTCGTACGACGATCTCGTTTTATCGCTATATATCGATCAGTGATCCACAAGTTTTCAGAGATGATCTGTATAAAGCTTTTAAAAATTTGCAGGTACTCGGTCGTATTTATATAGCTTCTGAAGGCTACAATGCGCAGATCAGTGTGCCAACAGCTAAGCTTGAACATTTTAAAACTTATCTGGATTCAGTACCTGAATTATCCGGTCTTCGTTTGAATATAGCTGTCGATGATGACGGGCATAGTTTTTTTGTGCTCGATATTAAAGTCAGAAAAAAAATTGTTGCGGATGGTATAGATGATCCGAATTTTTCCATGGAAAAAAAAGGAAAATATGTTACGGCCGATGAATTCAATCGAATGACAGAATCAACGGATACGATTGTCATCGATATGCGAAATCATTATGAGTATGAAGTAGGTCATTTTAATAATGCGCTGGAGGTTCCATCTGATACCTTCCGGGATCAGCTGCCCATGGCGGCTGATATGATGAAGCCACATAAGGAAAAGAATATCATCATGTATTGTACCGGCGGTATTCGTTGCGAAAAGGCAAGTGCTTATTTGTTGCATCAAGGATTTCAGCATGTGTATCATCTGGAAGGTGGCATCATACATTATGTGAATCAGGTAAAAGAAAAGGGTATTCCCAATAAATTCATAGGGAAGAATTTTGTTTTTGATCAGCGATTGGGCGAAAGGGTTACAGAGGATATTATTGCCCAATGTCATCAATGTGGAAAACCGGCCGATACGCATACAAATTGCATCAACGATGCCTGTCATTTACTATTTATTCAATGTGAATCGTGCAGTGAAAAATGGGAGGGATGCTGCAGTGATGAATGTCGGAGTTATATTCATCTTTCACCTGAAGAACAAAAAGAAAAAAGAAAAGGCATGGATCTGGGAAGAAATATTTTTAATAAGTCAAGAAGCCGGAAGCCTTTGAAGTAAACAGATATTTAATTTGTTTTCAAACGTTGCAGACTCTCTTCGATTCGTTGTATGGTTTCTTCATCACTGATAGATGCAGCCTTAAAAGATTCCCCTGTCAGATGCTCATACAGTTCTATGTATCTTCCGGAAATAGTTTCTACCCATTCATCAGTCATCTCAGGCACTGTCTGCCCTTCTTTACCCATGAAGTTGTGGCTGATCAGCCATTCCCTGACAAATTCCTTACTCAGCTGTTTTTGCTTTTCACCTCTTGTCTGTCTTTCTTCAAAACCTTCGGCATAAAAATAACGGGATGAATCGGGTGTATGTACCTCATCCATCAGCATGATCTCCCCGTTATGCTTTCCAAATTCATATTTGGTGTCAGCCAGAATAAGTCCTTTCTCGCCGGCGAGTTTTTTCCCTCTTTCAAAGAGGGCCAGTGCATATCGGCACATGATTCCCCAATCCTCTTTTGAACATAAGCCACGTTGCAGGATTTCTTCCGGTGTTATATCTTCATCATGTCCTTCCGCTGCTTTGGTACTTGGAGTGATAATAGGAGTAGGGAAAAAGTCATTCTCTTTTAAGCCATCTGCCAGTTCAGCGCCGCATAAATTTTTTATGCCTGCTTGATACGTTCGCCAGGCGTGTCCGACCAGATTGCCGCGTACAACCATTTCAACGGGTATGGGATTGCATTTCACGCCAACGGAAACATGCGGAATAGGGACATCTCTCAGCCAGTTTGGACAGATATCCGTAGTCTGCCGAAGCATAAAGGCAGCGATCTGATTCAGTACCTGTCCTTTGAATGGTATAAGTCTGGGGAGAATGACATCAAAGGCTGAGATGCGGTCGGATGCTACCATCACCAGCCACTCACTGCCGATGGTATATACATCTCTTACTTTGCCTCTGTAAAAATGGGTCTGATTTTTAAATTGAAATGACATAAATATGTGCGTTGTCAGGGGAGCCGCAAAGTTTTGTACTATTCGCCGGTTTCCCAAAATAAATATTTGATTTTTCCAGGATTATTTATCATATTTATGCCAACTTTACCAAAATTTCTGATTATGAGAAAAAGCTTACGCTTGCTTGCAGGATGGGTTGCCGTCTTCCTGCTCTCTAATTCTGTTCAGGCTCAACAATCCACCATTACAGGTAAAATTAAATCTGCAGAAGCTACACAGGAAACCATCTCTGCGGTATCCGTTGTGGTGAAAGGTACTTCCCTTGGAACATTTACCAATGAAAAGGGTGCTTTTAAACTGACCGGTAATATAACATACCCGGCCGTGCTGGTGATCAGCTCTGTGGGGTATGAAATGACTGAATACACCGTAACATCTCCCGGTGCATCGGTTGATATCTCTTTGAAGCCGGCTTCTAAATTAGGTCAGGACATAGTTGTTTCCGCTACTCGTGTGGCTACCCGCATTCTTGAGTCTCCTGTTTCTATTGAAAGAGTCAGTGCATCGGCCATTCAAAATGCGCCGGTCTCCAATTATTATGAAGCGATCACCAATCTGAAAGGAGTTGATATGATGGCTTCTTCTTTAACATTTAAAACACCCACTACGAGAGGCTTTATCAGCAGCGGTAATCTTCGCTTCAATCAGCTGACAGATGGTATGGATAATCAGGCACCCGGTCTGAATTTTTCCGTGGGCAGCGTGATTGGTCTTTCCGAACTGGACGTGGATAATATGGAATTATTGCCCGGTGCTTCTTCTGCGTTATATGGACCCGGCGGAATGAACGGTACATTGCTGATTAATAGCAAGAGCCCTTTCAAATATCAGGGATTGTCTTTTCATGTGAAGCAGGGGATGATGCATGTCGATAATAAATACAGAAATACTTCTCCTTATTATAACTGGAGTGTACGTTATGCCCAGAAGATTGGAGAGCGAGCTGCGTTTAAAATCACTTCTGAATTTGTTCAGGCACAGGACTGGCTGGCAGGGGATGAGCGAAATTTCCTGAGAACGGGTGCTACCGGACAATTAATCAATGGTACCAGAGCAACAGATCCCAACTATGACGGTATCAATGTTTACGGTGATGAAACAACTGGAGATTTAAGGCTTGCACTGGATGGAATCGCTGCTCAAGCTCCTTTTCTTGCACCTTTCATAAATAATATCAAAGCAAAAGGTCCTATTAATGTTTCTAGAACCGGTTATCATGAAAGAGATATTGTAGATCCCAATACGGTGAATTTTAAAATCGGCGGTGCATTTCACTATAAAATCACTAATGATCTGGAGGCAAGTGTTATGGGTTATTTTGGTACAGGTAATACCGTATATACCGGCTTGGGTAGATATTCTCTGGTGGGTTTGAAAATGGCGCAATATAAATTTGAACTAAATGCCAAAAACTGGTTTGTGCGGGCCTACACCACGCAGGAGAACAGCGGAGATTCATACAATATTAATGTAACTACACAATTAACCAACGAGCGTATTAAGCCTTCTCGTAATGATGCTGATCCTACAAAAGGTTGGTATGCGCAATATGGTCAGGCATTTCTTGGTGCACTTTTAAATGGTTCTAATGATTTCGATGCACATACTGTTGCAAGAGCTTTTGCAGATCAGGGCAGACCGGCTGCAAATAGTCAGCAATTCAAAAATTTATTTAATGAAGTTAGAGGGATACCTATTAAAGGACTATCCGGCGGCGGATTGTTCCTTGATCGCACGGATTTATATCATGTAGAAGGACAATATAATCTTTCAAGCTTCACTAAAAAATATGCGGATGTCCTGATCGGCGGTAATTTCCGTCGTTTTGTGCTGAACTCTCAGGGAACTTTATTTGCTGATTCTGCCGGTGTGATCGGTATCAATGAATTTGGTGGATATGTACAAGCCAGCCGTAAAGTCATCGAACCTTTAACCATTACAGCTTCGGTTCGTTATGATAAGAATCAAAACTTTGAAGGTCGTTTTACACCGCGTGTGACGGCTTTATATAAAGTGAAGGAAAATAAGAATATCCGTTTTTCTTATCAGACAGCTTACCGTTTTCCATCCACGCAGAATCAGTGGATCAATTTAGATGCAGGGTCCAATGTTCAGCTGATTGGAGCTTTGCCAGCATTTAAAGAATTTTACAAATTTGATTCAAATCCTGTATATTCATTGGAGAGTGTGGTTGCCGGTGCTCCGAAGGTTGCTTCTCTTCCTGAGTTAAAACCGGAATCAGTAACTTCTTTTGAATTGGGTTATAAAGGGCTTCATTTCAACAATAAATTACTGATAGACTTATATGGATATTATGGTAATTATCAGAACTTTATTGTGACCCGTCAGGTAGTTCAGGCAAGAAATGGTAATCCGTCCTCTTTAAGAGATCCAAGAGATGCTACAACAGCAAAAATCTTCTCTTTGAATGTAAATGCATCGGAAACCGTTTCTACTTATGGGTATGGAATTGGACTGGATTACAAATTGCCCCGCAATTTCAATATGAGTGCCAATTATTCATCGGATGTACTGCAGGATCTTCCCGCCGGATTCATTGCATTCTTCAATGCACCGAAACACAGAATGAATCTGTCGTTGAGCAATAGCGGCTTGTTTAAAAAGAAACTGATAGGATTTAATATTACCTACAGATGGCAGGATGAGCTTTTCTATGAAAGCACTTTTGCTACAGGCATAGTTCCTGCATTTCATACAGTAGATGCACAGATCAGCCATAAATTGCCAAAGATCAGATCTATAGTAAAGCTGGGAGCGAATAACTTGTTGAATCAGTATTATATCCAGGGTCTTGGCAATCCTTCCATTGGAGGTTTGTATTATGTAAGCTTTACGTATAATGTGTTTTAAATAATTAGTAGTTAATAATTAATAATTAATAATATGAAAAAGAATTTATGGTTGAATAAAATGGGAATACTGGGTATCCTGTTTTCAATCGTCATCATCTCCTGTAATAAAGATGTGGATGCGCCGATACCCAATACTTTTGAATTGCCCAAAGGACCTACAATAGGTGTTGAGTTGTCTAATGATCCGTCATATTCTCTGTTACTTGCTCTGGTAAGTAAGGTTGGTCTCACACCTTCATTATTGGATTCTAGCAAGATATATACTGTTTTTGCGCCGGATAATGCAGCTATTAAGACTTTTGTAAGTGCTGTAACCGGTGGTTTGATTCCAGCTGCTGCACCAGATCAGGTTTTTCTCGGATTTATTAATGCTGCTGATCCTGCAACAACAGCAACCCTCAGAAGTATTGTTAATTATCATATTCTTCCGGGTCAGGCACTCCGTTCTTCCAGTATAGGGGAAGCTTTTGCAAATACACAGTATCCAACCGGCTTAATATTCCCGCCACCCAATACCAATCCATTAGCAAGATTTACCACTTTTGTTTCCAGAAGACAAAATTCGTACTGGGTTAATAATATACCTGTTGCAAAACCTGATTATAAGATTGCTTCAAATGGATTAGTTCATGGAATTTCAGCCGTTTTAACACCTCCAACAAGAATTTTATTGGATACCATTTCAAAGGATTCTGACTTTACTTATCTAGTTGCTGCTATCCAAAGAGCCGATTCCGGCCTGAGTACGACTGCTGCCCCCAGTTTTCAATATTTTTTGAGTAATCCTTCCATTGCACCCGCAGCTAATTTTACAATATTTGCACCTACGAATCAGGCTTTCAGAGAATTAATTGCTGGATTAATTATATCAAAAGCAATGGGTGATACTGCCAGAATTAATCCGACCAGAAATTTAACCAATGCTGATACGTTAAGTGTTGTAAATGATGTAAATAGGGCTATAGCAGCCGGCCCGGCTTTTTTAAACACCAATAATGTCACTACCAATACAATAAGAGGTATTTTGGCTTATCATGTCATAGCGAACAGGAGAGCATTCAATGTCAATTTTGCAACTACTGCTACCGATTATCCAACTTTTTTAAATTCAACTATTCCAAGTCATCCCGGTGTGAAAGTGACGGCTACTATTCAAAATGGATTTGGTGCTGGGCTTAAAATAAAAGGATTGGTTAATGCAAGTGAGGCTACTGCCGCAGGCACTGCTTTAGGTTTTGACAGGCACGCTGTTAATGGAGTTTTTTATAAAATCAATCAAGTTTTATTACCTGTTTTTCCGCCTTCCATTGTTTCTTTTTCTCCTATGAATGCAAAAGAAAACGATGTTGTGACCATTACTGGAATAAACTTATTGGGTACAACTTCAGTCAGATTTGGTGGAATTCCTGCGAAATCTTTTGAAGTTGTTAATGAAACGACTATAAGAGCTATTGTAGATAAGGATTCAGAGAGTGGGAATGTTGATTTGCAGTCTCCCCGAGGGTTTGCTTTTAAATTCGGGTTTACATTTACTCCATAACATGTTAAGCCGGCTTTATAGCCGGCTTTTTTTATGCTCCTTTCTTTCGTAATTTGAGCGCATGCGATATGTTTTATGCGATCCCGAAGAAAGAAATGTACTTTATCCGTTTTCTCAACTCAGATCTTTTGCTGAGATTCGGATTGGGTTATGGACTATCAGAGAGCGTTATGAAAATAGTTTGAATGATGTTGGTGCCCATGAAGACAAACTGACAACAGATGAATCTTGTATTTTTATCAACAGTGCTGTTATTCCTGATGAAGATTTGATTTCACAGATTGTAGCATTGAAAGTGAATGAAGCGATTGCTTATAAAAACGAAATAGCAGCTGTTTGTATTTCTGAAAATGATTTTAAGGGGTTTTCTTCTTTTAACTATGATTCACTCGAATTCAAGCAAACAAATAATCCGGTATTTATACTAAGAAGTCCGTTTGATATCGTACGATTCAATCAATCACTACTTGCAGAAGATATTAATCGCTTGAATCTTCCTGATGCGTCGCTTCAGTTTACCAATAATAGTACCATCATTGGATCAGGAAAGATCATCGCAGAAGATGGAGTGAAAGTATCCGGTGCTTTGCTGAATACTGAATCCGGTCCGATCTATATCGGAAAAAATGTACAGATCATGGAAGGGGTTTGTATTCGGGGGCCGTTTGCAATTTTGGATGATAGCATTATCAAGATGGGCGCAACCATTTACGGAACTACGCTGATCGGAAAGCAATGTGTCATAGGAGGGGAGATCAAAAACGCTGTTTTTTTCGATTATTCGAATAAAGCGCATCACGGATATATTGGCGATTCAGTGATCGGTTCCTGGTGCAATATGGGAGCGGGGACTTCCTGTTCGAATGTAAAAAATAATGCCGGTGAAATTTTTTTATGGAATCCTTTGTTAAGAAAGCCGGTGCATGCCGGAGCTAAATGCGGGGTAATGATGGGCGATCATACCAGAACGGCCATTAATACTTCCCTTAACAGCGGTTCTGTAATTGGTATTTGCTCGAATATTGTCAAGCATGGATTTCCTCCTAAATATATTGCTGATTTTACGTGGGATGTAGATACCGGGGAGATCTACCGGGAAGAAAAATTGTTAGAAGATGTGCATAACTGGATGAAAATGAAGGGAGAAAAGTTGGACGAAAAGAATAAGAACCTACTTTTGCAGCTTCATAAGGAAAGAAAAACTCATACACCATGATCAGAAAACAAATAGCCGCCGCCAACTGGAAAATGAATTTAAAATGGGCACAGGCAGAAGCTTTATTGCATGATTTATTTAAAGTACCATTGACCATTTCATCCAATCAGTACGTGGCCTTAGGTGTTCCGTTCCCTTATTTGTCTCTGGCACTGGATTATGCCAAGCATAATATTCGTGTCGATGTAGCCGCGCAGAATTCTTCCCAGCATCAATCCGGTGCTTATACCGGGGAAACCTCTGCGGAAATGCTGCAGTCAATGGGAGTTCATTATGTGATCTTAGGTCACTCCGAGCGCAGAGAATATTTCGGAGAAACCAATGCGTTGCTGGCAGAAAAAGTGAAGATAGCTTTACAAAATGGACTTACTCCCATTTTTTGTTGCGGGGAGAGTCTGGATATACGTGAATCCGGTAATCAGAATCAGTATGTAGCGAATCAGCTGAAAGAGAGCTTGTTTGATCTGTCTGAATTTGATTTTAAAAAGATCGTGATTGCGTACGAGCCCATTTGGGCCATTGGTACCGGTAAGACAGCTACGGCCGAGCAGGCACAGGAGATGCATGCGCATTTAAGATCTGCTATTGCAGTGCAATACGGTAGTGAAATTGCCAATGGAATTTCTATTTTATATGGCGGTAGTGTAAAGGGTGCCAATGCCAAAGAGATCTTTGGTCAGCCCGATGTGGATGGGGGGCTGGTTGGTGGTGCTTCGTTAAAAGCGGAAGAGTTTTTGCAGGTGATTGCGGGGTTGAAGGAATAACTTAAAAGACAAAATTCAACACCATCAATCGTTGATCGTTGATCGTTTTTCGAAAAACGAGAAAAGAATAATACATTTTATGGTATCATGGTGTCGCGGTGTCAAAAGATAAATTTCGACAACAAGACAACGCCCCGAATGCTTTCGGGGCATGACAACAGTCCGCCCGGCTATTTAAACAGTAACGGGCGGACGCACACCTATATTTCCTTCTTCCACTCCCATTTCGCCCTTTCAATACGGTCATTAATGGCAAGGCCGATTCCTTCGTTGGGTGCGTATTCGGCGAGTATGATCTCGGCGTGTTGCTCATCAGCTTCTCTCATTATTTTAAAAAGATTTTTGGCGGCTTCGTGGAGGTTGTTTTGAGGTGTCAGGATATATTGTAATTCTTTTGGATATTCGGGTTGATACTGATGGTAATTTATCAGGATACATTTTTTATCAGGGAATTTTTTTAGCAGATCAGTGATTCCTCCGGCATGCAACGGGGTCGTGGTCGCATAATGACTCTTCTGCATGCCGGGGGTGGCCGGATTCTCCGTAATAGATTCAGTAATCCTGACTTCATGCCCTACCACTTTCTCAATCTCTTCCTTGCTGATGCCTCCTGATCGGTAAATGGTTGTATCCCCTTTTTCATCCCAACCTACAATCGTTGATTCCAATCCTACCTTGCATTCGCCGCCATCCAGTATATAAGGGATCTTACCATTCAGACCGGCATATACATGCGCTGCTGTCGTCGGACTCACATATCCCGATGGATTCGCGCTTGGTGCGGCTAAAGGAAAATCCAGTTGCTTCAACAACGCCAGCGCCAGTGGATGATCGGGCACACGTATCGCTACTTTGGAATGTCCTGCAGTCACTACATCTGGTATTATTTCTTTCTTTTCCAATAATAAGGTTAAGGCCCCTGGCCAGCATCTTTTAGCCAGCAAACTTGCTTCTTGAGGCACATGTTGAACCCATCGCAACGCTGATTCAAAAGAATCCACATGAATAATCAGCGGATTGAACTGTGGCCGCCGCTTCACTTCATAAATTTTTAATATGGCTTCTTCATGCAGGGCATTGGCTGCCAGGCCATACACGGTTTCAGTGGGAATAGCTACGAGCTCACCATTTCTTAAATGAGTGGCAGCATAGTTTGTATCTACCCCAATTTTCGTATGATATTCCCTTTGATTTATCATCTTTCAATAGCAATGCAAATTATTGAAATATCACTAATTCTTTCGGCATCTTGACCGGAAGCGGTTAATTTAGCGTGTTAATATTCATTATGCAGCTTACCAGGTCTTTGAATGGTCATGTGAAGTGGAAACTACTCGGTTTCGGCGTACAGCTGCTTGTCACTGTCCTTCTGTCCAGATTGCTGGAGGCAGCCGACAGTGGCCGTTTCTTTTATTTTATAAGCTGGCTGACTTTTTTTATACTGATCGGTAGCGGAGGTTTTGACAGCGCGATCACTTATTTTCTTGCTTCCGGCAAGATATCTAAACCCAAACTTCTGTCCATTTTGCTGCTTTGGCTGACAGGAATAATAATTGTTTTTTCGTTCACTGGTTATTTCCTTCAAGATGGATTAGTCTTTCTCCGCGATTTTCCCGATAATGGTTTTCTGTATGGCTTACTGTACATTACAGGTTTTCTCTTTATTCATTTTTTCACTGCTTTTTTTTACGGAGAACATCAATTTATTTTCCCCTCTAAATTTTTATTTTTCACGAATCTTTTTTATGCCTTTTTTCTGCTCTATTGTACCTTATTGTATTCTTCTCCTGCCCCACGAACGCTGATCGTAAAAAGCTATATATGGATGATAACAGGGCAGGGCGTGCTGATGGGAATCATCTGTCTGTTCAAAGCTAAATTTTTCCTGTCAGCTTTCAGGTTATCCAAACAAGATTTTACTCAAATCCTTACTTATGGTTTTTGGGCGTTATTGGCAAATCTTCTTTTTTTCGCCACTACACGGATTGATTACTGGTTTTTAAAAATGACCGAGCAACCGGCTGACGATTTAGGAAACTATATTCAGGTATCAAGGATCGCACAGATTCTTCAAGTACTCCCGGCCATGTTAGCGGCATATTTTTTTCCCATGACAGCATCCAAAGGGGATCAGATGATTCCTCATCTTACCTTGTTGAGCAGATGCCTTGTTTTTTTTAATTGTCTCATTATTCTGCCATTCGCATTATTCGGTCAACATATCTTCCCTTTTGTTTTCGGTCATTCGTATGATCAGATGCATATACTTTTCCTTTTATACATACCGGGTATGCTGGCGCTCTCCGTTTTATCAATTATGAGTACCTATATTGCCGGTATTAATCAAGTTAAGATCAATATGTTTATATCTCTCGCCGGTCTGATCATCGTTTGTGCTGGCAACTGGTATCTGATTCCATTATACGGAACTCAGGCGGCTGCCTTTGTCAGTAGTATGGCTTATACAAGCTGCTGCTTAATGGCTGTTTTTATTTTTCTGAAAAAGTCAGGTTTGTCAATGGCTGAAGTGCTGATCATTCAGATAAAAGATATTAATTTGGTCAAAAACACTTTATCTGCAGTTTTTCTTAATCGCTACAAATCATGATTGGTTTAAGAAATAAGATGGCAGATTAGGTCTTTATTTTTGATCGGGAAAATTCAAAGTTTGATATGAAAATTCTTTGGTTATGCAGCTGGTTCCCGAATGATCTGGATGCCTTTGGCGGTGATTTCATTGAACGGCATGCCAAATCACTAGCGTTACATCATCCGGTTGATGTCATTCATGTTGTGCAAAATCAGGCGCTTTCATCTTTAAATAATACAGGAAGTTCGGTGAAGAATTATCACGGACTTCGTGTTATGGTTCATACATTGCCTGTCTTCCGCTCAGGGATAGGTTTATTCAATAAAACCATTTTTAATGTAAGCTATTTTCTTCGTTTGAGGAGGATTCTGGATGATTACGTAAAATCCTATGGGAAACCGGACATTGTGCATGTCCATGTGCCTGTTAAAATAGGAGTAGGGGCGATATATCTTCAGAGAAAATACCATATTCCTTTTGTCATAACGGAACATAATTCTGCCTACTTCCCGCACATACCTGGACATTATCATTCCTTGAATCCATATTATAAATGGGTTGTTCGTAAATCTTTCCAAAAAGCAACAGGAGTTAGTTCCGTTTCTCAATGGCTTACGGATCGGATTCAATATCTTTTCAATCCTGCATCCATAAAGATTATACGAAATTCAGTAGATACCCTTTTGTTTTATTACTCTCCAGCAACCAAAAGGAAAAAAAGATTCATTCATGTTTCTATGATGGATTCTCTTAAAAATGTTGAAGGAATTATCAGCGCATTCATAGATATTAATAAAAATAATGATGAATGGGAACTCGTTTTAGTTGGGCCTGTAACTGATGATATGAAAATGATGATCAGGAATGGAGGCATAGAGAATAGAGTAATTATAACGGGGCTGATCCCATATCATGAAGTGGCAGCACAAATGCGGCAGGCAGATGCGTTGGTGCACTTTAGTCGCTACGAGAATCTACCCTGTGTGATCAATGAAGCCCTTTGCTGTGGTTTGACGGTCATTTCATCGGATGTAGGTGGCATTAGTGAAATCATTAGCCGGGACAATGGTATCCTGGTGAAATCGGAAGATGTCAACGGACTTAAACAAGCGATTATTCATTATCTAAATAATCATCATGCGTACGACAGGGAAAAGACAGCAATGGAAGCTTCATCAGCATTCAATTATCATACCATCGGACTTGAATTATTGAAATGGTATCAGGAATTGCTGAAATAAAAATTCCGTGACTAACTTTATATCATGTCTGTTCTCCTGATCACTCCACCATTTACCCAACTCAATACGCCGTATCCGGCTACGGCGTATCTGAAAGGATTCCTGAATACAAAGAATATTTCTTCTTTCCAGACAGATCTGGGTATAGAAGTTACACTTGAAATTTTTTCTGCATCGGGATTAAATCAACTTTTTGATGCAGCTGCGATTACAGATGAAACGTCGGAAAATGCCCGAAGGATTTATGCTTTACGTGAAGCGTATACCCATTCTATTGATGAGGTCATTTCTTTTCTGCAGGGAAATAATCCTACCATAGCTTATTTGATTGCTTCTCGAAATTTTCTGCCTGAAGCAGCGCGATTTCAACAATATAATGATGAGGCATTCGGTTCGATGGGGGTTCAGGATAAAGCTCGATATATCGCTACCCTGTTTCTGGAAGATCTGTCTGATTTTATCAAGGAATGTGTAGACGAACATTTTGGTTTTACCCGATACGCTGAACGGTTGGGCAGATGCGCCAATCAGTTTGATGAGCTCTATGATGTGTTGCATCAACCGCTATCATTTACTGATCAGATCATGACAGCTTTGTTAAAGCAGCATGTTCAAAAACATAACCCAAAACTCATTGCTATTTCCGTGCCTTTCCCCGGAAATTTACTCGCCGCTTTCCGAATAGCTCAATGGGTTAAACAGTATTATCCGGCTATTAAATTGGCCATGGGGGGTGGATTCCCCAATACAGAATTACGATCACTCAAAGATCCACGCGTTTTTGAGTTTTTTGATTTTATTACGCTGGATGACGGCGAAGCGCCTGTTGAACAAATCATCCGTTTATTTCATGGAGATATTAATGAGGATCAGCTTAAGCGAACGTATCTTTTAGTGGATGGAGCCGTAACCTATATCAACAATAGTCATTGTAAAGATTACAAACAGTCTGAAACAGGTACACCCGATTACCGAGATCTCTTGCTCGATAAATACATATCTGCCATCGATGTAGCAAACCCTATGCATAGTTTATGGAGTAACGGTCGATGGAATAAACTGACGATGGCCCATGGATGCTACTGGGGTAAATGCTCGTTCTGTGATATATCATTGGATTATATTCAGCGATACGAGCCATTAACGGCAAAAATTTTATGTGACCGAATGCAAGAAATCATCGCACAAACCGGTACCAATGGTTTTCATTTTGTGGATGAAGCAGCTCCGCCTTCGCTGATGCGTTCTTTGGCTATTGAAATTATAAGAAGAAAACTGGTGGTCAGCTGGTGGACCAATATCCGGTTTGAAAAAAGCTTTACCCGTGATCTGTGTCTTCTATTAAAAGCCAGTGGTTGTATTGCGGTGAGTGGGGGACTGGAAGTGGCGAGTGATCGTTTGCTGGATCTGATCGATAAAGGGGTAACGGTTGCACAGGTAGCTAAGGTCAATCGGAATTTTACGGAGGCCGGTATCATGGTACATGCCTATCTGATGTATGGATTTCCCACTCAAACGGATCAGGAGACCATTGATTCGCTGGAGATGGTTCGGCAATTGTTTAAAACAGGCGTATTACAATCGGCATACTGGCATCAGTTTGCCATGACAGCGCATAGCCCGGTAGGTATGAATCCGGTGAAGTTTAATGTTAAAAGAGCCAAAGAAGCGGTGATCGCATTTGCTGATAATGATGTAGAGCATATCGATCCCTCAGGCGCAGATCATGATTCCTATTCCTTCGGATTGAAGAAATCTTTGTTTAATTATATGCAGGGTATAGGACTGGATGATTCTCTGCATACCTGGTTTGAACGGAAGGTGCCGCGTACAACGGTATCTGCTGATCACATTCTCAAAATTATACAGGAAGATGAGTTGCCGTCATCAAACCCGAATACAAAAGTTGTCTTCATGGGTAAAGTTTTGAACACTGATCTGGTCACAAAATCAAAAAAGGGAAATCAATGGACGGTAATGCAAATTTCTTTTCTTTCGAAAACAGCTTCACTTACGATTCAGGTAGATGAAAGAAAGGGTAACTGGTTATTATCCGTATTGCCTCAACTAATGGTTGGCGACCATTCATTAAAGACAATAGGAGAGGTTAAAGCTGATTATGAAAATGCCGGCCTAGAAGATTTTGAATTATTCTGGGATAATAAACCCGTATCTCAGTTGTATAAAGTCGGCCTGCTTCGTATATGATTTAATTATCAATTATTAATTACTAATTATCTGCCCCATTTCTCCAGTTGCTGTAATACAGCCCGAAGGTCTTTCGGTACATGCGCTTCCAGGGTTTGCGCTTTCCCGTCCTCATCTGTAAATGAAAGGATATGGGCATGAAGTGCCA
>Ga0315906_10004590_pt1 | contig 17701 bp, 16 predicted proteins | sample LakEriMetagenome_4_FD_203526 | JGI IMG/M metagenome (GOLD analysis project Ga0315906, IMG submission 203526) | Freshwater fungal communities from buoy surface, Lake Erie, Ohio, United States - Buoy 2 MA122 | ecosystem: Environmental > Aquatic > Freshwater > Lake > Lake biofilm | place: USA... | reverse complement strand
GCTTGATGGTCTTGTACGCGTTGGTGTCTTTGTTATAGACGGTGTAAGAGTCCGTGTTCTAGTATTAGTCTTAGTAAAACTTGGAGTCCGAGTCTTGCTCGGAGTCCGGGTCTTAATTGGAGTCCGAGTCTTGCTCGGAGTCCAGGTCTTAATTGGAGTCCTAGTCTTAGTATTTGTTTTAATAATTACTCGGCCCTGAGCTTCGAGCTTTTGTACCGGTATTTCAACAATACTTAACAAGACAAAAATTACCATCATCCACAAAGTAATCACTTTCCTCACGGATATCCTCTCCTTTTTGGTTTAATAATCCGAAATGAAATTATAACAAATTATACCCTATAGTCAAATTTTGAAACGTGAAATTTTATTGAAAATCTAGGAATTTCTTAGCTTTTTCTAGGGTTTGGGAAGTATCCCAGTGAGTACTTTTTAAAAGGGCTTCCTCATAATTAAACCAATCCCCCTTTAACTCTTCATTGACCATTTCTTTAGTCTGATTATTTAGAACCTCATCGGTTTTAAATAAGAAGTAAGTTACTGTCTTATTGATTTCTTTTCCATTTTCATGAAAAGTATAGTTTACTTCGTTGATTGGCTTGTCTGATATAAATTGAATGTTCTTAAAACCTGTTTCTTCTTTTACTTCTCTTAAGGCAGTTTCTTGTAAAGACTCCCCCTCTTCAACATGGCCTTTTGGCAATTTCCATTCATTTTTAGTATATTTAAAAATTAAATAGAATTTGTTGTTGTTTACTAAAACTCCCCCAGCTGAATGATGTTTTTCCATAATTAAATTATACCTACCACTGGTATTTTATTACAAATTCTTCATACCCATTTTCATAAATGTAATCAATTATATTTATGAAACTCACTCCGTCTTTAGTTAGTGGTTCAAGTTCAGTATTTTTAAAATTTTCGAGTTGAATAGCCAATTCTCTTACTTTTTGTAAATTTGAATCTGGGTACTCGGTTTTTGATAGAAAGTCTATAAGTTTTGGGCCTTGGTACCTTTCTAGAAGTTTTTCTAAGTAAGTAGTTCCTAAGATTAATATTAGAATATTGTTTACAAAAATAGTATTTTGTAAAGCTTTATCAAGTAACTCTGCAGATTGTATCAATATATTGGTATCTTTACTTTCTTTAAATTTGCAAAATAAAGTATATCCTTGGATGTATTTTTCGCGAATCTTTGCTCTTTCAGAGTTAATAATTTGGGAAAAACTAGTAGTATCTAAATTATTTAAACAAAATTTAGCACTTTCTAAAATTTCATGTAACTCTGAATTTTCAATATACTTTTTGAAATCTAGATAGTTAGAATATATGTTATTTATGCTACTTTTTTCATAAATTCTATGTTGGTTTATAAATATATTACTTGCAGGGATTCTAAACTCATTTTCTAGAATTTTTGTAGAGCGAGCTATAAATTCTTTGTTATCAATATCTGGAAGGTAAATCATTCCGAAGTTATTTTTTATACAATATAAAAAAGTAAAATTTTCGGCCTTATACTCTTTTATTAATTCGAAATTATAGAAATCTGGGAAATTTTGAGAATTTGAATTTTCAAAATTTCCCAGTAAACTTAGTTCAACTATTCCTTCAAAAACTAAACCTGATGCGCCGTCTATTGTTATATTTTGTTCGTTTTTAAAATCTCTAAAGTTATGAATACCTCCTACACATGGAATTTTAAATTCTCTAGCTTGGATAGCAACATGAGATAAAATGCTTGACTCTGAAAGAATTACCCCAGAAGCTTTCTTTATAGCAAGAATTTGATCGACCCTTAAATTATGAGCAACAACAATATCATTTATATTTATTGAGTTTTGTAATTCTTCAAAATTCAAGTTAGTATTTAAAATATTTATCTTTCCAGTTGCAATTCCTGAACTAATTCCAACTCCACGAGCTAAAATTTTATTTTTTATTTCTTCTAAATTTATCTCTTTATAACTTCCAACAAATACTATATCCCTAGATTGCAAGATAAATAAATCAAGATTAGAATCAAGAGCCCATTCAATATCCTGGGGTTTTTCAAAAATACTTTCTAATAATGAAAATTGCTCTAATTTTGATTGGATGATATTTTGTAAATCATTTAGTGCAATACTTATTGGGACTTTTTTTGGAAACTTAAGTGTTACAGGAGATGCCTTTCCACTAATAAACTCGGCGTTGCTTCCTTCAACATATTCAATGATATATTCATTTTCTTGATTAATAGGATTTTTTGTAAAGCAAACACCAGAAATTATTGGTTCAATTTGTTTTTGAATTATTACAGACATTTTTACCTTATCTTTTTCAATATTATTTTTTAAGTAATAATTTAAAGCTTTTTTGGAATATACAGAATCGTATATTTTTATTATGTTTTCTTCTAAATTTGAAATATTTGTATTTAAGTATGATTCAAAGATTCCGGCAAAACTATGATTTTCGTTGTCTTCAAAATTTGCCGAGCTTCTTACAATTATTTTATCCTCTGAGTCAAATGTATCATTAAAAACTTTAAGGATTTCCTCAAAATTAAGTTTTTTTTCTTTTTGATATTTATCGAAAATTTCGGTTGTAATAACAAACCCTTTAGAGATTTTTAAATTATTTCTAGCACTAATTGATAAATTATAGGATTTAACTCCTGTTAAATGTTTGTTATTTTCACTAATATCTGTAAGTTTTATAATCATTAATAACAGTATATCAATAAATATTGACCCTATAAATACTATAAACTCTATTCCTTTAGTATTATGTGTATGTTAAAATCATTAAAATAATGAAGCAGCTTAGAAAAAAAGACGTTCAAAAGCATTTTAAAGATTTGCCTAATAGAATCCACGAAATAATTCTCACCCTCGAAAACATACAGTACGCAACAAATGTCGCAAATATCTTCCGTTCCTCAGAAGCTGCAGGTGTCTCTAAACTCTATTTAGCAGGAGCTACTAAAACCCCTCCTTTTGGAAAAGACTTAAGGAAAGTTTCTAGAGCAACCGAAGATAGGCTTTCCTATGAATACACTCCAAACATTGTTGATCATTTAAGAAAATTAAAAGAAGAAGGTTACACAATTATTGCAATTGAAGTTACAGATAACAATATTTTACTAGATGATTTAAAAGATTTTCTTAGTGATAAAACTAAAGTTTGTTTTGTTGCAGGAAGTGAAGATTCAGGTGTAAGTCAGAAGGTTTTAGATTTATGCGATTGTTCGGTAACTATCCCTATGTATGGTAAAAATGCTAGTTTAAATGTAAATGTTAGTGTTGGAATCGTATTATTTAGTTTTTAAAGGAGGTGAAAATAATGGAATTCAATAAAATAGTACCTAAGTTAGATATAACAAAGCACTTAAAATCCGATTTATTAGGCGCTGTTGCTGGTAACTCAGTACTTGTTGTTATGCATACCGACGGAGTAAATTGTGATACTTCTAAAGGATGTAATTGTACTGAAAAGCCAAATTGCTGATTAATATAAAGTTAGATTAATCAAAGGAGGTGTTAGAAATGAAATTCGAAAAAATTGTTCCGAAATTAGAGATTAAAAAACACTTAACTTCAGAGTTGCTGGGTGCTGTAGCAGGTGGTTCGGTTTTAGTTGTTATGCATACCGATGGAGTAAAATGCGATACTTCCAAAGGTTGCGGATGTACTAGAAAACAAGTTTGCGGATAACTTAGTTTCATGCGGTATAGGAACTAATCTATACCGCATTTTTAAAATAAAATGAAGCATAAATTATTACTTAAATCTCTGACTATACGAGAAAGACTGTCATTAATAGATAAAATAAAAAAAGTTGATAGTACAAATTATCAATCTTTACTAAATTTATGGGTTAAAAATAATGGTGAATCTAGCTCTAATTACTTTAAGAGGAGAATTGAAAATTCTAATATTAATGAGGATACTATCCCCTATCTTCTATCAGATATACAAGATTTTAATTTTAAAAAATTTATATTTCCAAAGTGGTATACAGAGTTCAATAAATTTATAAAGAAAACGAGAAAACTTGAGTATAGTTTAAATACAGAAATACCCTTTTTTGAAATATCACAAGAGTTAGCTGGATATTTTTTACAAAACTTTGAGTTTGACAAGAGATTTTTTAATAATAAATTTAAAGAAAACTTTAGTAATGAAATTATTAAAGACTTTTCTGAGGTATTATCGCAATCTGCTTTAGAGTATTTTTATAAAAAAAACTTATCCTACCAAGAGTTTATTGAGGAATTTTGCTTTAAAGAGTTCTTTAATGAGTATCCTTATTTAACTAGAATTATTTTTACAAAGGGTAATTTTATAATTAAAAATTTTAAAGTAATTTTTAATTCAGTTAGTAAAGATTTTAATAAAATTCAAAAAACTTTTAATTTCAAAGAAAATACAAGATTTGATAATATTAAATTTTCTGGTTCAGATACACATAATTTTGGTAAATCTGTAATTATTCTAGAAACTGATTCTGAGAATAAACTTATTTTTAAATTTAGAAGTGGTTCGATAGATAAAAAATTTAATAAAATTTATCAAAAAATTACCAAAGATAATAAGTTTGACTTTCAGATACCTAATTTAAATATTATTTCTACTAAAAATTATTCTTGGGTCGAGTTTTACAATAATATACCTTGTCTTAATGAGCGTGAAGTAGCAGAGTACTATGAAAAAATTGGGATTATTTTATTTTTATTCTATATCTTAGAAACTACAGATATTCACAACGAAAATCTTATATCAAGCAACAATAATCCTCATCTGGTGGATTTAGAGACCTTATTTTCCGGAGAGACTCTACTTAATAGGCCCTTTATCAATAAATTATCTGAAGAATTAGAATTTACATATGGTTTTTCAATTTTGCGAGCTGGGTTACTACCAAATTTTACTGAAGACTCTGAAGGAAACGTTAGAAATATCAGTGCATTAAGCGACGGTTCTTTTGATAATAACTATATAAAAGTTAAATGGAGTAATATAGGTACGGATAGTATTTTCTTTGAGTACTCTTATGAAATTGATTCTAGAAATAAAAATTTAGTTTATTTAAATGATAAGATTATAGACCCATTCTCTTACTCTTCTATAATTAAAACTACTTTTAAGAATCTTTATATAAATTATTTAAGCAATAAAAAAGAATTAAAGGCTCTTTTCAAAGAATTTAAAAATGAAAAATTTAGATTTATATTTAGACCTACAAGGGTATATGCCTCTTTGTTGCTTTATTTATATCATCCTGATTTTATGAAAGATGGTATATTAAGATCTCTGGAGTTAGAGAAATTAGCGTCTCCAATTGTTGAAGATTTAGATAAGAAATATGTTTTTTGGGATATTTTTGAAGATGAACTAAAGCAATTAGAGAATTTAGACATACCTTACTTCTATTCCTTTATAAATAGTTACAATATCAAATCTGAGTATGGATTGGATATATTAGGGTATAAAAATACAGCATTAAATAGAATTAATTTTAAAATTAATAATTTAAGTTTAGCCGACCTTAACCTACAATTAGATTTAATTGAAAACTCATTTAATAAAATAGAGCTTGACCCTCCCGTTTCATTTAATCCCCGAGATTTTATTGACTACACAGATGAAGAAATTTATTTAATACTTGAAAGAATATTTCACAAACTAAAGGATTCATCAGTAAATATAGATGGCAGGGTTACTTGGGTTGGAAATAAAACAAATACAAGTGGAACAAATATTCAATTTTCTCCTATTGGAAATGATATTGCAAATGGAAATATGGGAGTAGCTTGCTTCTTATCTGCTTATTATAAATTAACAAATAACCCAGAAGTTTTAACTTTTTTAGAAAAAGTTTTACTTCCTATTGAAGATATTATTAATCATAAATGGTCTTTAAATCAATATTCCAGAGTTATAGGTGTCGGAGGAACAGTAGGTTTAGGTTCATTAGTTTATGGTTTAATAAAAGTTTATGAATTTACTAATGATGTAAAGTATTTAAAACTTGCTCAAAAATGTCTTGATGATTTAGAATTTGATATTACTAAATTTGACTTTAAATTTGATATTACTTCCGGAGTCTCGGGATTTATTTTATCTTTAATTAAATTATATGAATATAACAAATCTTCGACTACATTAGATTTAATTAAAAATTTATCTGATAAATTAACTAACCTTGGGTTTGAAAATTCAAACTTTATTAATTGGAATTATAAGTTAGAAAAAAAGATTTTAGGTTTTTCTCATGGTTCCTCAGGAGGATTTTACGCTTTAACTAAAGTAAATAAATTACTTAGTAATCTTGACTCTTTTAAAATTAATTCAGTGTTAAATTACGAACAATCTTTTTATAGACCTGAATATAACAATTGGCCTGATTTTAGAGATGTTGAGGAAAATTACAATACAGTAAGCTGGTGTCATGGTGGTGTTGGTATTGGGTTTTCAAGAGCTCAACTTATACGAGATAATTATGAAAATGAATTAATTTCTAAAAATATCGAAGATATAATAACAAAGATGATTAGTAAAAATTTTGAATACACTGATACTGTATGTTGTGGTTTAGGAGGGTGGGTTGATTTCTTGATAGAACTTTCTAATTGTAATTACCCAGATATTAGAATTGAAGAGTTAAGAAGAGATGTTATTAAAAAATTGCTTTTTAATTTTAGAGAAAAAGATAATTTTTACTACGGAAAAAAGTTAAATCCAAGAATAATAAATGCTGGATTTTATCAGGGAATATCAGGTATCGGTTATGAATTAATTCGTGAGCTAAAACCACGTGATTTTAAAAGTATACTTCTTTTTGAATAAATTTATAAATGAATAAGTAATGTTAGGCCAGGCGCAACTTGGTTGTGCCTGGCCGAACAAATTGCAAAATTAACCTTTAAAAAAGTTAATTAACTCATATCGGAATTTTGCTATCCGTTCTTGGCATTCGCTATGATCCCCATTCCTCTCGTCTGCTAAGCAGTAAATGCACTGTTTATCTGAAGTAATCGCGGGGTTATAGGAACATGTAAAATGAATTTCACCTGGCAATTCAACCTGCCCACAGACACAACAAACTGAATCAAAATTAGCAAAATCCATACCCTCTCCTTATATAATCGAAGTGAAATTATACCCTATTATTAAAAGTAAAGAATAGTTAAAAGGTAAGTCCAAAAAATTTTGTTATTTTTTAATAGGTTTAACAGAATTTACAATATCAAAATAATTTTGGATTAAAGGAACATTTGATTCTTTAAGATTGTAAAATGGTTTTTCAAATTCTGAGGGGTCGGCCATATAAGGAGCGAAAAAAATTTCCAAATAATGATTTTCGTTTATTATTATAATAGTTTTAACACTTAACCCTATACCAGGTTCTTTTGCCGTTGTATAGGCTTTATAACCATTAATTTCTAACTCTTTATATACAAATTTAAGATCTTTATTAATTAAGAAATCCCTCCAATATACTTTTGGATCAAATTTTCCATTAGTTGATTTAATATAGAAGTTTTCAAATCCTTCTCCTAATACAATATATTGTTCTGGAGTATAGCTCAAAGAGAATGTATCTGGTTCTGTTTTATCATCAAAAGATAAACTTTTTTCTACTTTTGAAAGTTCCCTCCCTACTTCCGGAAATGAAAAGGCTTCTAAAGTGTCGATTTCTACTGAATAATTGTTTTTATAATCCTTAACAATCGCTGTATTACCAAGATAAGTAAGTTCTATATTTTGTTTTTGCTCCATTTTTTCTTCAGAAATTTGAGGAGGATATAGGTAATAGTAATAACCCATGTAGCCTATTGCGTAAATAATCGTAGAAATAAAAACTATAAAGGAAATAAAGCATCCTAAATTTCTAATACTTATAAAACCTTTATTATCTATCATAAATTAATAATACACAGAATTTCAAATCTTGAAATAGTCTCTAAGACAGATGTTTTTTTGTGATAAAGTGGAATGTTGAGTTAAAATAAAGCTATGAAATATGAAAATATTGAAAATTTTTTAATTAAAAATGGATTTAGAATTATCTCTTTTGAAGATAACATTTATAAGTTTGAATTTGATGACGAAAAACTACTTAAAAAATTAGATAAAATTTGGAAATTGCAAGAAAAAGTTGATGAGCTTGATAAACCTTCGAATGACAAAGAAACCGATGATTTATGTATCAAGTTATACCGTAAAATCTGGAGTCTAAGAAATAAGCTTGAAAAAAATTATTATCCAAAATTGAAACCTATGGTAGACGCTTTAAATTTATTTTACATTGATAGATCTTTAGAGTATAGATATCTTATAAAATTACACGATATCTCTATTAATCTTTTTTATTTTGGAAGAAATAGAAATTTAGATGAAAACATCAATGATAAGGATTTTAAAAACAAGATGGCTCGAGAATTACAAGATTTTGATAACTTTTTATTGAAAAATAGTTTTTAGTAGTCTAAATGATACTTTTTGTTTAAATATTCACAAAAATCACTCAATTCTTTAAATTGTTCTTGTAGTTTTCTTTTTCTATCCTTATCAAAAATTTTTAAGTTTGTAATTGATGATAAATCAACATTTAGTTGTTTTTCATCTAAAAATTTAAAAGATAAAATATTTTCATAGGTTACTTTTCTATCTTGATAAAACTCTTCTAAATCTTTAAAAATAGTATTGAAAAATATCTTTCTTGACTCTTTATAATATTCTGGAGTTTTTTCAGCATCCCACTTTAAAGCAATCCAAGGGTAAGTGTTATATCTTCTTAAATGACCTTGGCAGGACTGCCTGGTTTTTAATCCTAAAGAATTTAAAATAACTACCGCTCTAATAATATCCTTATCTAACGGGTAACCTAATGCATCGGTTACCTTCGAAATAGCCTCTTTTACTTCCTTTGGGTTTCTAGTTTTATATCTTTGTTCCATGATTTAATTATAAATCCTTTTTTAATTATTTTAGACCATTTATAACTTAAAAAACAAATTTGTAATCAACTTGGTATTTAAATAATTTAAATACTGCTTGAAGCATAATATGTGAACTTTTAAATTTTAACTTACTACGATAAAAATTCTATATTTTATAAAGCTGCAAAATTTCTTTCAAATTTAAATACTAAGATTAAAAAAAATCTAAAAATGTGTTAAAGTTAAATATGCAAATTTTAGTTGGAAATACAGGTTTTGTTGGTTCAAATATAGCAAATCAATTTAACTTAGATTTGTTGTTTAATTCCTCAAATATAAAAGAGTCCTACGGATTGAATCCAGATTTACTAATATATTCTGGTGTAAAAGCTGAAAAATATTTTGCTAATCTCAATCCGGAAAAAGATTTTGAACATATTAAGGAATCTATAGAAAATATTAAACAAATTAATCCTAATAAGATTATTCTAATTTCAACAGTTGATGTCTACGATAATTATTTTTCTAGAGATGAGAACTACAGCTCACCTATGTACAATTTACAGCCATATGGAAAAAATAGACTTTATCTAGAAAATTGGGTTGAAAATAACATCAAGAACTATCATATTATAAGACTATCTGCACTATTTGGAAAAAACCTCAAAAAAAACTTTATATTCGACATTTTAAACCCAATTCCATCAAAATTAAGTTTGAAAATATATCAAGATTTACTTAAAAAAAATAATGTATTCTCAAAAATTTATGAGCCTTTAGATTCTAATTTTTATCAGTTAATTGCAAATCACAATTATTCAAAAGAAGAAATTAAAGAATTTCTAAACAAAGCAAATTTTAACTCTTTATATTTTACTGACAGCGATGCTACATTTCAGTTCTACAATTTAGCAAATATAGGAAATGACTTAAATTTAATTTTAAACAATAATTTAAATAAAGTTAATTTAGTTACTGAACCAATAAAAGCAAGCGAAATTTATAAGTACCTTTTTGATAGTGAGTTTGTAAATAAAATTTCTAAAGAACCTGTTTATTACAATTTAAAAACAGTTAGTTACAATATATTTGGAGGATTTAATGGTTATATAAAGAGTAAAGAAATTATTCTTGAAGAGATTAGAGATTTTATTAATAAGGAAAAGTAATGAATTTTGGAATTTCAAACATATCTTGGAGTATTAATAGCGATAAAGAAATACTTCAGTTTCTTAGGGACAATAATGTAAATTTTCTAGAAATTGCTCCGACTAAACTTACTCAAGATCCGTTTTCTCATATTGAATTTTTTACTCAATATTTAGAAAAAAACGATTCATTTTCAATTTTTTCAATTCAATCGATATGTTTTGGTAAAAATTTCAATTTTTTTAGAAGTAACAATGAATATAATGAATTTATTAACCACATGGAAGGTGTTTTAAAATTCTGTAATAAATTAAAAATTCAAAACATAGTATTTGGATGTCCTAAAAATAGAAATCTAGAAGATTCAAAAAACCTCAATTTAGCGGTAGATTTTTTTTCCGAATTAGACGCTATTGCTTCTTATTATGATATTATAATTGCACTTGAGCCTAATCCTGAGATTTATGGAACAAATTTTTTAAATAAAACCATGGATGTAGTAGATTTTATTACTACAAACAACTTTGAAAAAATTAAAATAAATTTTGACTTTGGATCTTTTTTATATAATCAAGAAAAAATTGAAGAAATTGAAAGTTACATAAATCTTATAAATCACGTTCATATCTCCGAACCTAATCTAAACTTAATAGAAAACTATTCTCAAATTGAAATTTTAATTAACAAATTAAAATCCCTAAATTATAAAAAAGGATTATCTATTGAAATGAAAGAAAATTCTATAGAGAATGTAATAGAAACAGTACTTAAAATTAAAAATTTAATATGATTGAATATAAAAATTTAAAAGGTGTTCCAGATTTTTATTGTTATGAACTTAGTCCTAAGACCTCAAAATATGCTATTTGTATACCTGTTATTAATGAAGGCAATAGAATTATTAATCAACTTGAGAAAGGAATAAATAAAAATATTAATAATAATTTTGACATAATTATTTGCGACGGTGGTTCTACTGATGGTTCTACAGATTTAAAAAAATTATCTAATTTAGGAGTTAACACTTTAATTGTTAAAAATGGAAAAGGAAAGCAAGGAGCTCAGCTAAGGCAAGGTTTCTACTTCGCTCTAGAAAGGTCATATGCCGGTATAGTAACTATTGATGGAAATAATAAAGATTTGTTGGAAGAGGTAGGTCGGTTTGTAACCAAACTTGATGAAGGTTACGATTATATTCAAGGATCAAGATTTATTAAAGGTGGGTATCATGAAAATACACCCTTAATGAGATATTTTGCTGTTAAACTTATTCACTCACCTATAATTTCTTTTACAGCCGGAAACAAAATAACTGATTCGACAAATAATTTTAGAGCTTACTCTGCAAAATATTTAAAAGATGAAAGATTAAATATTTTTAGGGATATATTTAATTCTTATGAACTACTTGCGTATCTTTCAACCAGTGCTAAAAAACTTGGGTATAGATTTTGTGAAGTTCCTGTATCAAGAATTTATCCTCGACATAACGTACCAACAAAAATTTCTGTATTTAAAGGAAATGTGAATTTACTAAAGATTTTATTAAAAAATTTAAGAGGAGATTTTAAATCATGGTAATCAAAACTAATAAAATTTCTAAAAAAAATAGCCTCATTTTGAAAAATAATTTTATTAACTCACATCTTACAGTAATTGGTGGGGGGATTTTTGGTTGTTACTCCGCGTATTATTTTGCCAAAAAAAACCCAAATTTGAATGTGATCTTAATTGAAAAGGAAAATGATTTAATGAATCGGGCATCTTTTATAAATCAAGCAAGGGTTCACTTTGGGTACCACTATCCAAGATCAATTTCTACAGCATTAAGTTCTGCGAAATATTTTAATAAATTTTCTGATGATTTTAAATTTGCAATAAATAGAAATTTTACAAAAATTTATGGGATAAGCTCAAATTTTACTCTAACAAACTCAGATTCGTTTGAGTTATTTTGCGAAAATGCAAAAATTCCAGCAAAAAAAATTAGTGTATCAAATTATTTTAATAAACACTACTGTTCAAGTGCTTATGAAACATTAGAATATTCATTTGATGCCTTAAGCATTAAAAATTTTTTCTATGATGAATTTAAAAATATAAAAAATATAAAGTTGCTAATTTCTGAAAAAATTGAAGGAATATCTGATAATGAGGAAAATTTCATAATAAAAACCAATAAAAACACAATTAAAACTAATTTCATTTTAAACTGTGCTTATTCAGAAATAAATAACATCTTGGGTTTTATAGGTAAAGAAAGTTTAAAATTAAATTACGAACTATGCGAGATAATATTATGTAGTACAAATGAAAATTTAAAGAACGTTGGGATAACATTAATGGATGGACCCTTTTTTTCAGCGATGCCTTTTGGGTTATCTGGGTATCATTCTCTTTCATCTGTAGAATACACCCCTCATTTTAAAAGTTCAAATATAACACCAACATTTAATTGCCAATTGAAAGCCGGTAGTTATTGTAAAAACACCTCTCTGGGAAATTGTAATAACTGTAATTTTAAACCTAAAACAAATTTTTCATCTATGAGCAAGGTAGCCCAAAAATATTTAAACGATAAATTAGAATTTAAATACGAAAAGTCTTTATTTACTATTAAAACAATACCTCAGATATCAGAAATTGATGATTCAAGACCTACATTAATCTCGTATTATCCGAATAATCAAAGGTTTATAAGTGTTCTCTCCGGTAAAATAAATACAATTTATGACTTATGTGAGGTACTAGATAATGTTAGATTTTAAGGACAAAAACTATATATCATTTTTAATTCTTTCAAACGAAAATATAAACTTAACATTTGACTTTTTAGTTGAATTAGAAAAAGAGATTTTAGAAAATTTTGAAAATTTTGAAATAATTTTAATTGATGAAAACTATAAATGTAAAGAAATTCTTGAGAAACTAAAAAAATTAACGATTAAAATGTCTATTATTTATTTGAATAAAGATTATGGAAAAGAATCTTCAATTAATTTGGGAATTGAAAAATGTATTGGAGACTATATTTTTGTATTTGAAAGATATATTCCTGATAGTAAATTTATAAAATTTGCAATTGGAAAATATAAAGACAACCTAGGAATGGAGGATATAACACTTATAGGATACAAAGAAAAATCAATACTTAAGAAAATTTTTTATAAAATAATGAGTAATAACGAAAAAGATAAATACCTACCAATACTTGTATCTATTATTTCAAGAAAAGCTTTAAATAGAATAAAAAGTATTTTTAATACTTCCTTATATAGAAATTCAGAATACCGTATTTCTGGACTTAAGTTAGGTCAAGAAATTTACGAATATAAATATAATGATAAGTTTAATATTAAAAATATTAATCTAGGAATTGACTCAATGCTTATATATACAGATATTGTATTTAAAGTTGGAACATTTGTGACAGTATTTTTCTTCTTTATCTCTATATTTTCTATACTCTACACAATTTATTTTTATCTAATTAATAAAACTATTCAGGGTTGGACTACTGTTATGTTACTTTTATCTGTTTCATTTTTTGGATTATTTTTAATACTAAATCTATTTTTAAGGTATCTTAATCTAATATTGAGAAACAGTTTTTATAAAAGGAACATTTTTAGTGATAGAATTGAAAATGTATGAGTTTTGTTTATTTTAATAAGCTAAGTAAATTAAAATTACGAATTTTTAGTCTTTTTTTAAAAAAAATATCATTAAAGAATTTATTTTTAAATTTTGAATATTTATTTTTGACAAAAGTCTATTTTGCGGTATTTTCAATTTTAGATTTAAAAATTGGTAATGATAACTTTGAAAATATTACACAACCGATATTTTCATCTGCCACAGTTTTTGGTATTGATGTAAACGAAAGATTACGAGATTTTAATTTGATTTTACTTAATTTTATTTTTTACTTTTTAATTTTTAATATTATTTTTAATCTAATAAGATCCTTTGTAAATCATGAAAATGAAGATCGTAAAGAAGCTTTCAAAGTAATACAAATAATTACTATGATGGGATTTATTCCTCTAACTTTAAGTATTTTAAATAGTAAATTAAACACCGCAGTCACATTTTCGACTATAAATACTCTAAATATAGTTCTTTTGTTTTTCTTTTCATTTTTTGTTATAAATAAATATTTAAAATATGAGCTTAAAAAATTTTATTTAAATCTTTCAATTATTGTTATATCCGTTCTAAATTTAATTTATATTACAGGTATTAATGAAATAAAATATACAAATATTGTAACATTTATATCTATTCTCATATTTATATTAAATGTTGTTATTGATTGGATACTAAATTTAAAAAAAATAACAGTTTCAGACCTTTTTTATGAAAATAAAATCATTTTACTTTTATACCCATTACTATTATTTTTAGTTCACGAGATAATGAACGTACTAATATTTAAAAAGTTCTTATCTTATAACAATTACATATCATTAATACTTTTTACTGCATTGTTTATATTTTATTTTATAACTATTTTTTATAAAATTAGTTTTAAAACGTTTAATAGTAGATCTTTAGATTTATTTGTCTTAGGATTTATTTTTCTTTCTTTATCCCCTAATCTTCTAATAGATGTTATACCGATTGATTTATTTGAAACTGCAAATCACGCAGTTACAGTAAACGAATTTTTTAAAGAGGGTGATCTACCTTTGTTTGAAAGTTTTGATGCCCATTTCTTTAATTATTCTCTATGGGGAATCCTATATGGTATTCTTACAGGTGATATTAAGGATTCAATATATATTCCTTATATGTTTATAGGGACATCTATTTCTATTTTTTTAATTTATATCTATATATCTTATTTTTATAATAAAGTATTTTCTTTTTTACTTATTATATTTTTTCCATTTTATGGTACTTATCAGACAGTTACACAGTGGGATCTAACATTTTTTATAAGCATTAGTTTCTTGCCATTTGTAGTTTTTTTACATCAAGCATTAAATAGTAAAAAGTTTAATTATTATTTAATTTATTTATCCATAATAGTATCTCTTTTATATAGATTAGATTTTGGTATTGCGTTATCATTTGGTACATTAATTGGTTTATCTATATATTCTTTTAGATATGATAGTCTACTAAATTTTATTAAAACTGGTTTAATTTTTGTATCCATATTGTTTATAAATCTACTTTTAATACTTTATTTTAAAAACGTTGACTGGTCAGCTCGTTTAAATGAGGTTATTGATATATTGAACTCAAATCAATTATGGGGTTACAGTATATTTTTTACTGAAGATCAGTATTTTTTATCGATTCTATCATATTATATTGCTCCTATTATTTCTTGTATTCTAATTATTTTACTTTTTAATAACTTTTATAAGAACACTAATAAGATTATCAGTATTAAAATTATTTCGCTTATTGCTTTTTTAGTATCTTCCCTATTAATGATTTCTAGAAGTTTGGTTAGACATAGTTTAGTTGAAAATGCTATAGGGATAATTTTTTTTGGAATAATTATTGTTTATCCAATTACAATCTCATATTTATTTTATAACAAAAGTAAAAAATCTTTTTTGGTAACATTTGTATTATTAGTTATATCATTAACTATAATTTTTAGACTTAATATCAATAACTCAACTGTTCAGCATTTTTTCGATAAAATTGACAGATTTGAAAGGTTATCCAAAAATAAAAATTATGATTCAAGAATTTCACAGATTAATTTCGATAAAGGGCTACAAAAATCTTACTCTAATATTAAAGAAATTAATAATATAATTTCTAAACCTTATACATTTATAAATTTTACATTTAAACCTCAGTTATATTCTATTCTAGATTTGACTTCAGTTTCTTATATAAGTCAAAATCCAATTCTATTAAATACAAATGTTTCTCAAGAAATTTATATTTCAAATATTGAGAAAAATCCAAATGTTAAATTTGCTATTTTTGATAATGTTTGTAACACTCTAGATGGTGTAGATTTTAAATTCGTTTTTTATAGATTATCGGATTACATTTATAGAAATTTTACTCCTATGTATGTAGTTAACGATTATACAATTTGGGTTAAAAATGATTTTGTAAATAGTACTTATTTAGAATCTATTAAATATCAAAAATTAGATATAAATGACTATGTTGATTCCTGCGGAAAGCAACAGCATTATAGTTTAGGTAAAGCTCCTTATTTGTTTAGTAAAAATTATAATAATAATTTAATTAAAGTTTTTGAATTTGATTCTGAAAATATTAATAATAAACATACACCACTTCTTTCTATTTCAAAGCATAGTTCTTATTTTATAGAATTTGAATTAAAAAGTAAGAGTAGTAGTTCTTTCACTTTTGAATTTTATGATATCCAAGGTAACATACTTAAATATACATTTGATGTAAATAAAAATACTAATAAGTATCTTATTCCAATTTCTACTAACTATACTTGGTATAATTCAAAAGAACTTAAATTTAAATTTAGTTATGATAAAAAAAATATTTCAATTAAAAATATAAATATTTTATCGATAAAATAATAAACTTCTCCCCCCCCTCAATTCACTGATTGTTACATATTAGATTCTAATAATTAATTTATATACACGTTTTTATTCAGGTCTAATAAAAACTAATAATACAAAAGTGTTGACATCTTATTTAGATATTGTATTATTAACTTGTTCCTGAAAAGTTAGTTTACTAGTTTTTTAGGGACACCTGAAAGGCCGTCTAATCGCAAGAGAAGACGGCTTTTCTTATTTATAGTATAAATTCTATTTTAAAACTTCTTTTAAGCTTAATAACAAATTATTAATTTTTGACGAGATTAAATAACCAGTTTTAATTTTGATAAAAAAGAAGGCTGGGTTTTCCTTCGGAAAACCCAGCCAAGCATTAATCCTTAATTAGGATAATTAAGAAAAGTATCTAATCTATAATTAGTCCTTCTCTTAAGAAAATTGAAAGCGTCTTCGACTGCTATATCCCTAACACCAAGATAACAACCACCGTTTACAATATCGATTGGATTTACAGGAGTAGATAGTTCCGTTGTAAACTTAACAACCGAAAATCTATATTTATCTACTCTATCTCCCCAACAAATAGCTCCCGCATAAACCTTAGTTTTTCCGGTTCCGCCAGTTTCATAAACCATCGGTAAGCTAGGAATCACTGTTATAGTCGGAGTTAGCGTTCTTGTTGGACTACCTGTATACGGAGGAAAAGAAATATATTCATAAAATATTCCTCGTTGATTTAAATGTCTTAAAATCTGGCCCAATATTGCAGAGCTGTTTTTAAAACATCCTCCATTACGAATACTTATTCCTACCGGCAAATCCTTAGTAAATTCAACCACCTTGTTAAACTTACCAAGCAAGTACTCTCCGTAACAAATATCACCGTCTTTTGGTAAATATAGTGTTGAAACTCCTTTACCTACAGATACGAAAGGTCCGAATGTAGCCGTTGGACTTGCAGTAAAAGTTTTAGTAACCGTTCTTGTTAGAGTAGGTGTTCTTGTAACACTTTTTGATGGTGTCCAAGTAGGTGTTCTTGTAGAACTTTCGGTAGCAGTACTAGTTCTTGTTTCAGTTTCGGTTGCTGTTGGCGTTG
>Ga0315906_10004588_pt1 | contig 17706 bp, 9 predicted proteins | sample LakEriMetagenome_4_FD_203526 | JGI IMG/M metagenome (GOLD analysis project Ga0315906, IMG submission 203526) | Freshwater fungal communities from buoy surface, Lake Erie, Ohio, United States - Buoy 2 MA122 | ecosystem: Environmental > Aquatic > Freshwater > Lake > Lake biofilm | place: USA: Lake... | reverse complement strand
AACTACTCATACCCTAAAAGGTCAAACCATTTTGGGTGCCAATAGATTACTGATTGTATTGACGGTAATCAATCTGTTTAATTTTATCGATAGATACGTTCTCTCAGCTGTACTAGAACCAATCAAAGCCGATTTAGGCATAAAAAACGATGCCGATATGGGAAGGATGGCAACGGCCTTCATGCTTGGTTACTTTTTGACCTCTCCCATTTTTGGATACCTGGGCGACCGATTGTCAAGGAGAAAGTTAATGGCAATTGGTGTTGTTGGATGGTCTCTTGGAACATGTCTAACAGGGATTGCTCAGGGCTTTTCGTTTATGATTTTTTGTCGCGTGATGGTTGGATTAGGTGAAGCCAGCTTTGGAGCAATTGGTCCGGCTGTAATTTCTGATGCATTCTCCGCTGAAAGACGCAACAAAGCCATTACTTTTTTCTCTCTGGCCGTTCCATTGGGCGCCGCGCTGGGATTTGCATTGGGTGGAATCATTGCTTCACAGCTCGGATGGCGCAGCGCCTTTTTCATAACTGGACTGCCCGGATTCTTATTGGCGGTACTTTTGTTCTTTATTCCTGAACCTGAACGTGGACAGAGTGATTCAGCAGAAGAAGGTCAAACGCAGGAAAAAATCTCTGTTAAAAAACTAACTTCCTTGTTTCGGAATAAGGAATACCTCTACGTGAACCTGGGATATATCTTTTACACATTCGCAATGGGTGCTTTTTCCTTTTGGGGACCTGCATTTTTAAATCGCGTCCACGGCATGGATCTGGCAGATGCCTCCCTGTTTTTAGGTCCAACACTTGTTGTGGGAGGGATTTTAGGAACCTTAATTGGAGGTTATTTTGCGAATCGCTGGCGAAAGAAAAGTCCGGCAGGATATTCGAAATTACTGGTCATTTCCGTCTTGTGTGCGATACCATTTTCCTTTGTATCATTTTTAACTGAAAACACCATGATAAGCATGGTTTGCATTGCGGTTTCGCTTATATTTCTATTTCAGTCGACCGGTCCGATCAATACAGTAATCGTTGAAAGTGTATCTTCAAACATGCGCGCATCTGCCATGGCGATCTGTATTTTTATGATCCATGCATTCGGAGATTTATGGTCGCCTGAGCTGGTTGGAAGAGTTTCAGACAGCGCCGGAAATTTGAGAATAGGAATGCTTATTCTTCCGGGAGCATTTTTTCTGGCTGCTGTTTTTTGGTTTCTTTTATTTAAAGTTCAAAAGGCCAAAAAGAATATCTTGGCAACCGAGCTTTAATCTTTCTTTAACAAAGTAGGTATTTAAATGAAGTTTACGTTTAGCCTTTTTTATAGAATGGCAACTTCACCACTTTAGCTTTCACACCTTTCTCTCGAATTTCAATAAAGATCTCTGATTCCAAGGCGGCATGGTCGGTTGTGACGTAGCCGAGTCCAATTCCAACTTTCATGGAAGGAGACATCGTTCCTGAAGTTACTTTTCCAATGATATTTCCATGAGAATCTTGAATCGGATAATCATGACGAGGAATACCTCGGTCGACCATCTCGAAAGCAACCAATTTGCGTTTTACTCCTTCTTCTTTTTGTTTTTTCAAGGATTCAGAGTCAGTAAAGTCTTTGGTGAATTTAGTGATCCAGCCCAACCCGGCCTCAAGAGGAGATGTCGTGTCATCAATGTCGTTTCCATACAAACAGAAGCCCATTTCTAAACGCAAAGTATCTCGCGCTGCCAAACCGATCGGTTTAATTCCGAAAGCTGTTCCAGCTCGAAAGACCTCATTCCATACATGTTCGATATGCTCATTTTTCACATAGATCTCGAAGCCGCCTGAACCAGTGTATCCTGTTGCAGAGATCATAACATTGTCAACTCCTGCAAACTTGCCATGCGAAAAGGTATAATAAACCATTTCAGATAAATTTACTTCCGTCAAGGATTGCATCGCCTCAGCGGCTTTTGGTCCCTGAATAGCCAACAAGGAATAATTATCTGAAAGATTCTCCATCTCTACGCCCAGATCGTTCATTCCTGAGATCCAGTTCCAGTCTTTTTCAATGTTTGAGGCGTTCACTACAATGAAATATTCATTTTCATGGACTCTATATATGATCAAATCGTCAACGATTCCGCCTTTCCCATTGGGCATGCAGGAATACTGTGCTTTGCCATCCAATAGAACGGATGCATCGTTCGAAGAAAACTTTTGGATCAGTGCCAACGCATTTGGTCCGCGAAGAACAAACTCACCCATGTGCGATACATCAAAAACACCCACACCATTGCGAACAGTTTCGTGTTCAACGTTGACGCCCTCATATTGAACAGGCATATTGTATCCTGCAAATGGAACCATCTTAGCTCCAAGTGCAACGTGTGTATCAAAAAGTGCAGTGTTTTTCATTGTTTTAAAATTTTGTCAAAAGTAGCAGTTTTTGTTCCATCTAATGTTAATCTAAAAGTTCTGCCAGTTCTTTGCCGATTAAACTTCCAATAGCTACACCCATTCCACCCATGCGTACACCAACAGAGATTCGTTCGTCTAAGCGCTCAACGATAGGAGCTTTTACCGGTCCGACGCCCATTATACCTGACCACTGATAGGCAATGTCAAAGTGATCTCTGGGAAGGATGACTTCTCGAAGAAGATTTTTTAGGGCATCCATAATTTGAGTAGTGGTGGTTAATTCAGTGGTTGTCTCGCCCTCAAAATCTAAATTCCGTCCACCGCCTAGAAGGATTCGATCCTCAATGTTTCGGAAATAATAATATCCCTGCTGGTAATGAAATGTGCCTTTGACTCTCAGATTTTCAATTGGCGTAGTGACCAACACCTGTGCTCTCGCTGGCTTAACTTTTAGGTGGGGTAGGAGTTGCGAGGCAAATCCATTGGTACAAACTAACACCTGCTTTGCTTTGAAGAATCCGATGGATGTCTGAAGAGAGCAATGATATAAATTGGATTGCAGAGCAATTACATCAATTCCAAAAAGGCAATGAATCCCGAGCTCTGTCGCCAATTGATGAAGTTTTGTAATAAGTTTGCCGGTATGAATTTGACCTTCCAACCGATTTTTAAAGCTCCCTTTGATTCCCCCAAATCCAAAATTCTCAGCACAGTGTGGATCGAAGCTGTAAACCTCTTTTTCTCCGGTAATGACTCTCATGTTGTAATTGAGGTAGTCCAATTTTTCTGCAAGGGAGCGAAGATCGGTTGTGTCACTTTCACGAATTAGATCCCAGGAACCATTGGTTTGAAGCTCCATAGAATCGTCACCAACCAAGGAACGAAGATTCTGTAACCCTTTCCAACGCTTTTCAACTGTATTCCAAACAACTGATTCATTCATATTCTGGAGATCATCCAGAATCTCTGTTACACTTCCGAAGCAGGCAAAACCAGCATTTTTAGTACTGGCGCCCGAGGGAAGGTAACCTCTTTCCAGAATCACAACTTTTGAAGAGGAGTGTTTCTTTCGAAGTTCTATCGCTGTGGATAATCCAACAATACCTGCACCAACAATGAGAAAATCGATGTTTTCAAAATATGTGTTTCTCTCCCAAAAACTGAGTTGGTCGATGTCGGGCAGTTTGTAAGGATTATTCGACAATTTTCGTGATATTTGTAAAAATCTGAGATCAAAATTAAACCAAATCTGTAACTGCTTGTACAGAGGTCCGTTTAAAACCAAATTATGAGAAGTTTTTTTCTTCTTTTCCTCTTTGTCTGCATATCATTTATTGGTTATGTACAAACGCTGACCTTTGCATTTAAAGGCACAGTTTCCAATCAGGATTTAGGCAAAAATGAAACCGGCGTTACTGTTTCAATTGTTCAGAACGGAAATACGATTAGTTCTGCTACCACAGCTTCAAATGGAAAATACTCCTTGAAAGGCAACGTAAACTATCTCTCTCCTTTCAGTGTGGTTTTTTCAAAAGGAGGAATGGTCTCGAAAAAAGTGAATTTCAACTTCGCTACCATGAACGAAGAGGACATTCCTGCAGGTTCAGAATTTAGTCCAATAGCTGATCTTAGCATGTCACTTTTCGCAGAACGTCCGAATGTTGATTTTTCATTTTTGAACAACGAACCTGTAGGAAACGTCACCTGGAATAATGCAAAACTATCGCCTGAGCTCGACAAGGTAACTTCCGACAAGATGAAGGCTAAAATTGAAAAGCTGTTGATGCAGGCTGAACAAAATAACTCTGCCAACGAAGCAAAATATCAAGCGTTGATCAAGGAGGCAGATAATTTATATTTAAGTCTGAAAAAATACCAGGAGGCGCAAGCCAAATATGAAGAAGCATTGGCCTTAAAGCCGAAAGAGAAATATCCAAGTGACAAGATCGTGGAGTTGGATGCGCTTATTGCGGCCAATCAAAAGCAAGCCCAAGCGGCACAACAAGCGGATGTTGAATATCAGAATTTGATCAAGGCGGCCGATGTATTGAGGGACCAAAAGAAATATGAACAGGCTATTTCAAAATACAAAGAGGCTGTTGCGAAAAAAAATGAACAATATCCGAAGGATCAAATTGTAGCGGTTCAAAAATTAGTGGATGATCAGAAGAAATTGGCGGAAACAGAGACGAAATACACTGAAGCTATAAAAGCAGCAGAACTTGCATTTACTCAAAAGAATTACACACTTGCTAAAGAAAAATATACGATTGCCAGCGAGCTAAAACCTGCCGAATCCCTTCCGAAAACAAAAATCACAGAAATCGAAAAGATACTCTCTGACCAGAAGACATTGGCTGATAAGAAGAAAAAGTTTGAGGAGGCCATGTCTGCAGCAGATAAGTTGTTTTCTTCCTCTAGCTGGGCTGATGCCAAGTTGAAATATACTGAAGCATCTCAGCTCGATCCAACGGCAACTCTTCCTAAAACTAAGATTACAGAATGTGATGCTAAAATTGCACTTGCTGCAAAAGACAAAGAAAAGGCAGATAAAATTGCAAAATTATTGTCTGAGGGATCTACATTTTTTACTTCAAGTAAATGGACTGAGGCGAAAGGGAAATATAATGAGGTATTGGCGTTAGATCCACCTAACAAGGAGGCAAAAGATAAATTGGCAGAGATTGCTGTCAAAGAACAAGATTTAGCAAAATCAGCTGAGCAAGAGGCGAAGTTTGCAAAATTTGTAAAAGATGGAGACGCTTCTGTAAAAACCTTGAACTACGCAGATGCTAAGACTAAGTATGAGTCTGCTCTGGCAATTAAATCCGATGCTGCTGTTCAAACCAAATTGGACGATGTCAACACTAAAATCAAAGAAAAAGAAGACAAGGCAAATCAAGAAGCCAAATTTCAATCGTTAAAAACAGAAGGAATTCAGCTCGCCAACGAATCAAAGTTTTCCGAAGCAAAACTCAAATTGAATGAAGCATTAGCGATTAAATCCGACGTCATCATAACTGCGAAGCTGAAGGAGATTGATGAAAAAGAAAAACAGCTTGCAGCCGGTTCAAAGTTGGAAAAGGACTATCAGGATTTACTCGCTGCTGCAGAAGGTTTGGAGAATTCTAAAGATTACGACGGTGCCATTCGGAAATACAAAGAAGCATCTGCGAAAAAACCTACCGAGAAATTCCCTAAAGATAAAATTGCGGCAATTGAAATTTTGAAAATCCAGAATGCAAAGCAAAAAGACGTGGATACCAAGTACGACGCAGCGATGAAGCGTGGAGACGACCTGATGGTTCAGCAGAAGTATTTGGATGCGATCAAGGAATACAACAATGCTTTGGCGATCAAACCGAATGAGACCTTGCCTGTTCAAAAAGCAAAAGAGGCTGAGGAAGCTGAGAAAAGTAAAGGTTCGGAGGACCGAAAGCAATATGAAAAAATCATTGGTGGAATAGAGAAAGCAATAGCTGAAAAGGATTACTCACGAGGGAAAGAGCTTGTCGAGCGTGCTAAAAGTTTTAACAAGCAATTCAATATTTTTCCTTCAGACACTAGACCAAATGATCTTTTGACTCAGATCAATCTGTTGGAGCAAGCAGACAAGAATTATTCTGCTAAAATCGCCGAAGGAGAAAAATTTGTTACATCAAAAGAGTACACCAAGGCTGTTGCTTCATTTGAGGCAGCGAAGATCATTAAGCCTTCTGAAACACTTCCGCAAACCCGAATCGATGAGGTCAATTCGTTAATTGCTGCCAATGCAAGTGCGAAGGAAAAGGAAAGAATGTATTCAGAATACATGGCGCAGGGTGGATTGAGTCAGAATGCAAAAAATTATGAAAAAGCCATTGAGAATTATGAACGCGCTTTAAGTGTTAAGCCGGGTGATAAAACAGCGCAGGATAAAATCTCAGAGGTCAAACGATTAATGGATGATCTGGCAAATTCTGCGAAGTCTGCCAAGGAAAGACAAGACAAATTTAATGCATTAATTAAAGAAGCGGATGGGCTCTTTTCCGGTAAGTCATATTCGGAAGCATCAGTAAAGTATTCAGAGGCATTGAATTTAGACGCAAAAAGCAGTTATGCAAAAAAGCAATTGGACGAGAGTAATAGACTGAAAGCAAGTGCAGAAGCCCAAAAAGCAGAAGAGGAATTTAAGGCGTTGGTAAAATCGGGAGATGATTTCTTCGCAATTAAAAGTTTTGACAAATCGAAAGAGGATTTTAACAAAGCGCTGGCAATTAAACCAGGAAATCCGTATGTGGTCAATAAATTGAAAGAAATTGACGCCTTCCTCAATCCGGCGATGGAAAAATCGGTAGCCTTACAACCTTTAGGTACGCCATATGAAAGTTCCATAATGGATGGATACGCAGCGCTAAAAGAGGCCGAAATCCAACGTAAAAATATGAAGGATGGGGCAGTAGAAAATAAAGTCTCAGAATCTGTTAAAGCAAGTTCCGATTTAAAGGAAATACAAGAAATAAAAGCCCAATCGAACAGGGAGAAGGTTACGAATGCAATTACTACGGTATCGACAAATGATCAAAATGGAGATTTAAACCGTCAACTCACTGTACAAGTATTGGATAAAACTCAAAAGGATATCGAAACCGAGCAAATTGCAGATGAGAATTTTAAACATTCCGAGAATATTCGTTCACAAGAGTCTCTGACGACGATAGTAGATGAATCTGCTATCGACTATAAAAGTCGGGAAAGTGTATATTCTGAGAATTCAGAGACCTTATCTACTTACAACTTAACGCGTATGGAGACCGAACGTCAAAGGGAAGTTGGTGAGGGGAGTATGAATGTTGCAGCATCACAGAAGATTACTGAAATCGAGAAAAAGCGACAGTCGGATGCCATAGATGATTATGCAAGTCGTGATGTGGCGAGGAAAGAGGTGGATCAAAAGAGGAAAGAGGTGACTGAGCTAGATCAGACATTGGATCAGGGCAAAAAAGGAGAGCTTCTGGAAAATGACAGGCAATTGTACAAAAACAAAGCGAATATTTCTGAAAAAGAAGTGGAGGATGCCAAGGTAGCTCAAAACAATGATGTTTATCTCAAACAGGTAAAAAGTGACGTTAACAAAGAAGAGTCGGACAGGTCTGATGTACAAGTAGTGCATGCGCAGGAATTAAATAAATCCATTGATGACATTAACGTTTCAATTGATCAGAATACTGTAGAGCGTGATCTTAATAGAGGGAAAACTACGGAGATAATCAAACAGGGGACGGAAGAGATAGAACTTTCGAGTATTGCAACCAACACCAAGGAGAATACAAAATACCAAAGTAACAAGAGTGTCATTGACGGAAAAAGTGCCATCGCATCTGAAAATGAAGCTGCTGCAAAAGAAAATCTGGCACAAAACAATGTTGGAGTTAAATTAATTGACAAAAAAGCCAATACCTCTGCCTCCGATTTGAATTTAAGTGATGATCAGGAGAGACTTGATACACGAAAGAAAGTAGAAATAATTTCAAGTGATATTGAACAGAATTCTAAAGCAAGTGAGGGAGAACAAGCAGAGTTCAATAAAAAGGTGAATGACGTTGCCAAAGCAGTGGAGGCAGGAAATACCGGTTTGGAAGAAGCAAATAAGAATAAGAACCTTGCCAACCAAGAGAAACTTACAGAAGCTGAGACTCAGAAACCTGAAAAGATGAAATTGGCCAATTCACTTGGTCAAGAATATCCTGAAGGGGTGAGTCAGGAATCATTTACCCAAAATGACAGTAAAGGCCTGATGACTGCTATTATTACCCGCAGGATTGTTGTAATTGAGGGGCGTGGAGATGTCTATGTTCGAACACAAACTCTTCAGGCGATTACATACACAAAGAATGGTCAGCCAATCACTGAAACTGTTTGGCAACGGGAGACGCAAGGGCCGCATCTGAAAAAGAATTATTGAGCGAGAGTTTATTCAAAATACACTGTCAGTAACTCTTCTTCATTTTCACATTTATCGTAGTTGTATTAGGTAATTTCATCAAAAGAATTTTGATGCCTAATCAATTTTTATGAAAGTACATTTCATCGCTATAGGAGGCAGTGCCATGCACAATCTTGCCATCGCCCTCAAACGAAAAGGTGCTCATGTCACAGGTTCGGACGATGAGATTTTTGAGCCGTCCAGAACGAGACTCGAAAAAGAAGGGATTTTACCTCCAGAGATCGGTTGGTTTCCTGATAAGTTACAAAAGGACATGGATGCTGTCATTTTGGGAATGCATGCCAGGGCTGACAATCCAGAGCTTCTGCGTGCTAAAGAGCTTGGATTGGCGGTTTACTCTTACCCGGAATACCTCTACGAACAGAGCAAGGATAAACTCAGAGTGGTCATCGGCGGTAGTCACGGGAAAACAACGATTACGTCTATGTTGCTTCATGCCGTCGGGAAACTTCAATTGAATGTAGATTACATGGTCGGCGCTCAGCTTGAAGGATACGACTGTATGGTTAAACTTTCGGAAGATGCAAAAGTGATGATTTTGGAAGGCGATGAATATTTGAGTTCGCCCATTGACAGACGTCCGAAGTTTCATTTGTACAAGCCTCATGTGGCTATAATCAGTGGGATTGCCTGGGATCATATCAATGTGTTTCCAACATTTGAAAATTATGTTGAACAGTTTGATATTTTTTGTTCATTGATTGAGGCTTCTGGCACTCTTGTCTTTAATCAGGCAGATCAGGAGGTGGCGAAGCTTGGAGAAAAATATAAATCACAATTGAATTCTGTTCCTTACACAACGCCGGAATATTCAGTCACGGATTATGGCACTTTGCTCAAATATGATGGCAAGGAATACAAGCTTCAGATTTTTGGTGCGCACAACCTCCAAAATTTAATGGGTGCTATGAATTTAGCCAAAGCCATTGGAATTACTTCTGATGACTTTTTTAGGTCGATGTCAGATTTCAAAGGAGCGGGGAAACGTTTGCAGAAAGTTGCTGAAAAAGAAACGTTCATCATGTTTAAGGATTTTGCCCATTCGCCTTCGAAACTGAAAGCAACTACACGTGCGGTCAAGGAACAATTTGCCAACCGAAAGGTAATAGCTTGTATGGAATTACATACATTTTCCTCCCTTAAAAAGGAGTTTTTATCTCATTATAAAGGGGCAATGGAGGCAGCAGACAGTGCGCTAGTTTATTTTAGTCCTTCTGTTGTTGCGCATAAAAAACTGGATCCAATTTCGAGAGAGATGGTGGTGGACGGATTTGGTGGGAATATTGTTGTAGCGAACGAAACGCATGAAGTTCTTGAATTCATCCAAAAGGAATTGAATTCAAATTCCGTTTTACTTATGATGTCTTCAGGTAATTTTGATGGTATTGATTATGAAGTGCTTGGGGAAGAAATCATTGAAAAATGGTGAAGTTCCGCTTGCTTTTTTTTCTTCCATTAATTTTCTCTTGTTCTTCATTGAAAAATACGAAAGAAGATGTTCTAACTCTGGATTTGAAATCTGCATATGACAAGGTATCCTCAAATGGTGTCTTCTTACTGAAAGATATTGACAAGAAGATACTTTACACGTATAATAGTTCTCTTGATGATACCCTTTTTGTTCCCGCATCTACCTTTAAAATTGTTAATTCAATAATTGCTCTTGAAACAGGAACCGTTTCTGGAATTCATGATACGCTGAAATGGGATGGCGTTATCCGTGATAGAAAAGAATGGAATCGGGATTCGGACATGAAAAATGCATTTGCCAATTCAACTGTTTGGTTTTATCAGGAATTGGCAAAAAAGATAGGAGTGGATCGAATGCGTTTTTGGTTAGATACTCTGAAGTATGGATCGGGGAATATATATACCATTGACAAGTTTTGGTTAAATGGTGAACTGAAGATCTCACCCAAGGAGCAACTTCAATTTCTCGTTCGGTTTCTGAATAGAGAATTGCCTCTTAGTTCCAATACCTATGCTTGTTTGGAGGAAATTATGCGTAGAGAAGAGAAAGAGCAAACAGTATTGTTTGGCAAAACGGGCTGGGGATTTGATGGAAATGATGTGGGATGGTTTGTGGGCTTTGTTCGTTCTGAAAAAGGAACGTATGTGTTTACCAATTTGATGTGGTCCTCCAAAACTGACAATCCAGATTTTGGTTCATCGAGAATAAACATCGTAAAGAACGTTCTCAGCTCTCTTGGAATTATGCCACATTAGTCTTTGAAAACAATTTTTCGGTAAATGATTGTGATCATAATGCTGTAAAATGTACTCAACAGCAGCATAGACAAAATCGTTAGCGTTGTCGTAAAACCAACTGAAGCTCCCTTTTTGTTATTCTCGATCAATTTTTTTTCAATCTGATCTTTTGTCATTACCTCAGCATCGGGAAATTCTTGTTTAAATTTTTCCAATTGAGCAGAGTCGTTTACCATCTGATGAATTTCGTATTCTTTTTCAGCAATTTTCTGAGCGTAGTATCCCGGATTAATTTTAGAATAAAAGAAGAAAAGGAATATACTTGTAATGAGTACATATGGCACTCCGGCGCTCATGGCATTTTTTAGGTCGACCATGGCATTGGTTTCGTCAGTGTCTATTCTCTTTTGAAGATAAAGTCCTATCGATATTGCACTAAGCAACATGAAAATATTCGTAAGGACAGCAACGAAGGTGGTTTCGTCAGAAAACCCAAGAAAATATAACGTTAATTTAAAAATTATCCAGAACAACGCAGCTGCAACCCCGGATTTAACGGTAATTCTCATTCGATTTTGTTAACTGTTCATTGATACCAGGAACTCTTCGTTCGAGAGTGTGTTTTCCATGTGTGATTTCATGAATTCCATCGCTTCAACAGGGTTCATATCAGCAATAAATTTACGGATAAGCCACACACGTTGTAAAACGTCTTTGCCAACAAGTAAGTCTTCACGTCTGGTGCCGGAAGCAGTAATATCAATTGCCGGATAAATTCGTCGATTTGCAATTTTTCGATCCAACTGAAGTTCCATATTGCCAGTTCCTTTGAATTCCTCAAAAATCACCTCGTCCATTTTTGAACCGGTTTCAGTTAATGCAGTCGCAAGAATAGAAAGGGAACCTCCATTTTCGATCTTACGTGCTGATCCGAAGAAGCGTTTCGGTTTATGAAGTGCGTTTGCATCTACACCGCCCGAAAGCACCTTTCCAGATGCAGGAGAAACCGTGTTGTACGCACGAGCAAGACGTGTAATTGAGTCAAGGAGAATACAAACGTCATGTCCGCACTCCACCATTCGTTTAGCCTTTTCAAGTACCATATTCGCAACTTTAACGTGTCGCTCTGCCGGTTCGTCAAAGGTCGAAGCAATAACTTCAGCTTTAACACTTCTTGCCATATCGGTGACCTCTTCCGGACGTTCGTCAATTAAAAGGACAATAAGGTATGTTTCAGGATGATTTGCTGCAATTGCATTGGCTACATCTTTCAGCAACATCGTTTTACCTGTCTTTGGTTGAGCAACAATCATCCCGCGTTGTCCCTTTCCGATCGGAGCAAAAAGATCCATCACTCGAGTAGAAAGTGTTTCTTGAGCGTGACCAGTAAGCTTGAATTTCTCATCCGGAAACAAGGGAGTCAAGTATTGAAAAGGTACTCTATCTCTTATATAGGAGGGATCTCTACCGTTAATTGATTCCACTTTTACCAAAGGAAAGAATTTCTCTCCCTCTCGAGGAGGACGAATAGTTCCTTTAACTGTATCACCGGTTTTGAGTCCAAATAATTTTATTTGGCTTTGAGAAACGTAGATATCGTCAGGTGAAGGAAGGTAATTATAATCAGAAGATCTTAAAAAACCATAACCGTCCTGAATTACTTCTAGTACACCTTCTGCGGATACAATACCGACAAGATCATAAGCTGACTCATCAATTTTTTCTTCCTGTCGTTGATGATGGTGTTGCGGTCTGTTTTCCTGGTGTGGTCTTGGTTGCGATTGATGTGGTCTATGTTGTTGTCGATGGTGCTGCTGAGGAGCTTCTGACTCAATTTTTTCAACTGTTTCATCCGTCTTTTTTTCCGTCACTTCAGGAGAAACTTCTGATTTTTGATCCGCCATCTCAAGAAGGTTTCGTCCTCTTCGTTTTACAGGTTCTGATTCAGGCTCTGGAGACTGCGCCTCCTTTTGTTCAGAACTGAAAAGTTCATTTTGAACAGGTTGAACATCTTCCTTTTTAGGGCGCCCCCGACGTTTTTTTTCCTCAGCATTGGTATTGCTGCCAGTGGAGTCTCCGGAAATAGCGAGAATAAGTTCTTCTTTTTTAAGATTTAGTGCATTTGGGATTCCAATAACATTGGCAATTTCCCTAAGGTCGGAAAGTGATTTCCCTTCCAGTTCTTTTTTATCCATGAAACGATATAAAATTTTTTGAGATCAGATAACTGAAAAAAGATGGGTTATGTAGCAGGAGAATTCCTGTTTAGACGTTGCAAGTATAAGAATATTGTTTGAACTGACAAGCACTGTTAAAAAGTTTTGGTTAGAACTTCGAATTAGAAAATTCCTTCAATGGAACTTATTGTATCTTCGACACATGAATCCTATGAAATCGTTTTACACTGTTTTTTGGTACGTGATCATTTTTGTGCACATTGCTTTGAGTTTTTTACTTCAAAACATGTTCGGCGGAGCTGAGTTTTTTAAGATTATCCGTTATGTGCTGATTGCGATCCTTTTCCTTATTTCATTCAAACGAAAAAAACTATCTCTCTGGATTTTTTCATCTATGATGGCAGGAATGGTGGTCGGGATGGATTTTCCTGCTTTTGCCCTTGAAACTGAACGTTTTGGTAAAATCTTCCTTCGTCTGGTAAAATCTCTTGTCGCACCATTGATTTTTTCCACATTAATTGTTGGAATAGCCGGACACAGCAATCTAAAGCAAGTGGGTAGAATTGGCCTTAAAAGTATTCTGTATTTTGAGATTGTTACCACCGTTGCATTATTTATCGGACTTCTGGCCATCAATTTTTCAAAAGCAGGAGTGGGTGTAAATGTTGAAGCCAGAGAACAGGATAAGGCTCGATCGGTCGAGCTGATGGAACAGAAAAAGGAACATAAGGACCACTTTGTTGAAATTTTTCCGGAGAACATCGCCAAATCCATTGCAGAGAATCAGGTACTTCAGGTGGTTGTTTTTTCTGTGATTTTTGCGATCGGTCTTGGACTGGTAAAGCATGAAAAACACAAACAGACCATGCTTAATTTCAGCGAGAGTCTTGCCGAAGTCATGTTTAAATTCACAGATATAGTGATGTATGTGGCTCCGCTAGCTGTATTTGGTGCATTGGCGAGTACGGTTGCCAAGTCCGGCGTTGATATACTCTACAATTTGATGAAATTGGTAGGCACTCTTTACATAGCCCTAGTGGTTTTTGTTCTTGCCGTTCTTCTCCCGATCGCTTTACTAGCACGAATTCCGGTCAGGCGATTCATGCAGGCGGTTTCTGAACCTTTAGCTCTTGCATTCGCAACGGCAAGTAGTGAAGCAGCACTTCCGAAAGCACTTGAAAACATGGAGGCATTCGGAGTTCCGAAGAAGATTGTTGCATTCGTTATTCCTACTGGATATAGTTTTAATCTGGATGGAACTACGCTTTATTTATCTCTTGCTTCAGTCTTTGTTGCACAGATGTGTAAAATCGACCTTAGTATTGGTCAGCAGATCACAATGTGTCTCATTTTTATGCTTACGAGCAAAGGTGTTGCTGGTGTAAGAGGTGCATCGTTTGTAATTCTTGCAGGTACCATTGCTGCCATGGATATCAAGGGGTTTGATTCTGAGCGGGCGAGTGTGATTCTAGCAGTTGATGCCTTGATGGATATGGCAAGGACCTCAGTGAATGTACTCGGTAATTGTCTTGCTTCAGCTGTTATTGCCAGAAGTGAAGGAGAACTGGCTGTGGCGTCTGAATAATTAAACACCATGTTTTAAAATCATATTTCAAGCTTGCTTCACAGCTCCAAGCATGGTTTCACGAAGATAATGAGCGGTTTTGTTGTCCCGAACCTTTACCAAATCATCAGGTGTACCGCTGAAAAGGATATTCCCTCCTTTTTCTCCTCCCTCCGGACCAAGATCGATGATCCAGTCTGAACATTTCATAACCTCCGTATTGTGCTCGATTACAATTACACTATGGCCTGCATCGATCAAAGCATTCATGGCTTTCAATAGTTTTTCGATGTCATAAAAGTGTAAACCGGTTGTCGGCTCATCAAAAATGAACAACGTAGGAGCTGCATTTGTCCCTTTAGACAAAAAGGAAGCTAACTTAATTCGTTGAGCCTCTCCGCCACTCAAGGTGCTGGAGGCTTGTCCAACTTGCAAATATCCGAGTCCAACCTCGACCAATGGCCGAATTTTTTCTGCAATCTTTTGCTCAAGTTTATCTTTTCCTGACGCAAAGAAAATGAGCGCGGACTCTATGTCCATATTTAAAAGGTCAGAAATGGAAAGCTCCCGATACATGATTTCCAAAGTCTCCTGCTTGTATCTTTTCCCTTCACACGCTTCGCAAACTAGATGAATGTCGGCCATAAATTGCATACCAACTGTTATTTCTCCCTCTCCCTCACACATTTCACAACGACCTCCCTCTACGTTAAAGGAAAAGAATCCAGGTTTATACCCCCGGGTTTTTGCCAAAGGCTGTCTTGCGAACAATTCACGGATTTCATCAAACGCTTTAACGTAAGTAATTGGATTACTTCTCGAGGATTTTCCTATCGGATTTTGATCGATGAATTCAACTGATTTAATGGTCTTCCAATCCCCCAGGATTCCCTGATAAGTTCCCAAAGGAGCTGATCCTTCCCCGAGTTGTGCTTTCAATGCAGGGTAAAGTATATCTCTAATCAATGTTGATTTTCCTGAGCCGCTTACTCCAGTTACACAAACTAAGTGGTTCAAAGGGATTTCTACATCAATGTTCTTTAGATTGTACTGTCTGGCACCTTTGACCTGGATCTTATTTTTAAGTGTTCTTCTCTTAGATGGAATAGCGATGCTACGTTTTCCAGAAAGATATTCTGCCGTTAAACTATTTTCGGCATCCTCGAGTTTCGAATGAGTTCCCTGAAACACAACCTCACCTCCGTACTTTCCTGCCATTGGGCCGATATCGATCAATTCATCAGCAGCCTTGATGATCTCAGTTTCATGTTCAACTACAATTACAGTGTTGCCGGTATCTCGCAGTTTCTGCAATACGCTGATCAGGTTTGTTGTGTCTGCCGGATGCAAACCAATAGAAGGTTCGTCCAGAATATACATGGATCCAACTAAGCTACTGCCCAGAGATGTTGCTAGGTTGATGCGTTGTGACTCTCCTCCGGATAGTGAATTGGAAGGACGATTCAACGTAAGGTATCCAAGACCGACATCCACCAAAAAGCCCAATCTTGAACAAATTTCAGGTAAAATGCGTTTGGCGACCTGCCTGTCATGTTCGTTTAAATTAAGGGATTCAAAAAATTCAAAACTCTCGCTAATAGGCATCAACACACAATCTGTAATTGATTTCCCCTCGATCTTGACATAGGAGGCATCTTTACGTAAACGAGTACCGCGACATTCTTCGCATTGAGTTTTACCCCTGTAGCGCGACAACATTACTCGGTACTGAATCTTGTAGGTCTGGCTTTCTAAGAATTTGAAAAATTTTCGTATTCCGGTAAAATATCTGTTTCCCTCCCAAAGCAATTCATATTCGTTTGGCGAAAGTTCGGAGACAGGTCGATGAATCGGAAAATCAAATTTTGCAGCATTGTAAATCAACTCGTTGAGGTACTCACTCATGGTTTCTCCTCGCCATGGAACAATCGCTCCTTGATACACGCTCAGGCTTCTGTCCGGTATAACAAGGTTTTCATCTATGCCAATGACACTTCCATATCCCTCACATGTTTTACATGCACCAAACGGATTGTTGAAGGTGAAAAAATGTTCATTGGGTTCTTGAAATTCAATTCCATCCAGCTCGAAACGATTAGAAAATAAAGCAGATATCTCACCTTCCGCATTGCAAATAATGCATTCGCCTTGTCCCTCGCTGAAGGCAAGTTGTATGGAGTCTGCATACCTTGCCAGACTTTCGTCTGAATGGTCAACCGAAATTCGGTCAATAATGAGTAAGTCAACTCTGGAAAGTTCTTTATTTCCTGTGATTTCTTCTTCGATAGTTACAAAACCTTCACTTGTCAATATGCGTGAAAAGCCTTGTTCAAACAAAATTCGAAGTGTCTTCTCTTTTCCGTACTTGTCAATATTAATTAAAGGACAAGCAATCATAACCTTCATTCCAGTCTCAAATGTTTTGAGATGGTCAACCACGTCACTGACCTGATTCTTTTTCACCTCTTTTCCAGAAATAGGACTGATCGTTTTTCCGGTTCTGGCGAAAAGAATTTTCAGATAATCATAAATCTCAGTTGTTGTCCCGACCGTTGATCGTGGGTTGTTGGAGATTACTTTTTGTTCAATTGCAATAGCAGGCGATATACCTTTGATGTAGTCCGCATCTGGTTTGTCGAGCTTTCCGAGGAATTGTCTCGCGTAGGAGGATAAGCTTTCTATGTATCTTCGCTGGCCTTCAGCATAGAGGGTGTCAAAAGCAAGAGAGGACTTTCCTGAACCTGATAATCCTGTTATCACAGTCATTTTGCCATGGGTGATATCTACGCTCAGGTTCTTCAAATTATGAACTCTGGCACCTTTGATCTCTATCTTGCGTTGTTGTTTAGAACCCATGGTAACAAAATTAGTCAAACAACCCAACCAATCTATAGTTCATGCCGTTTACTCAAAAGGATATCGGTAAATGAAGGATTTAACTCAAATTATCGTATATTAGCCGAAGATTAACTAAAAGGTCGCCTATAAAACACACATACGCTTAATAAATCAAGGAGTACTAATTAATTGAAAAGCCATGATTATGAAGCGTTTGGACGACCGTGAGTTGGTTTCCCTATACATTAACGGCAATGAAAAAGCGTTCGAGCATCTCCTGATGCGTCACAAGGACAAAATCTTTCGATTCATTTATTTGAAGGTTAAAGACCGTGCGCTGACAGATGATCTTTTCCAAGAAACATTTGTTAAGGTCATCAACACATTGAAAATGGGCGCCTACAATGAAGAAGGAAAATTTCTTCCCTGGGCAATGCGGATAGCTCACAACCTAGTTATAGATCATTTCAGAAGAACAAGTAAGGTTCGTATGATTTCTGAATCTTCCTCTCAACGGGATGATTTCAATATTTTCAG
>Ga0315906_10004586_pt1 | contig 17710 bp, 20 predicted proteins | sample LakEriMetagenome_4_FD_203526 | JGI IMG/M metagenome (GOLD analysis project Ga0315906, IMG submission 203526) | Freshwater fungal communities from buoy surface, Lake Erie, Ohio, United States - Buoy 2 MA122 | ecosystem: Environmental > Aquatic > Freshwater > Lake > Lake biofilm | place: USA... | reverse complement strand
TGTATTCCGTTTGAACATCGCGACTTAGATGCTAAGAACGGCATCGATGTTGTTACACCCCATCGTAATGAATTTATACATGTTCGTCCTAACACAAAGAAGGCTATGTACCTTTGGGATCCAGAGACCAAAGATAAAACATATCTTAACACTAGAGCTGCTTGGTGGAACGATGTAGATTGGCACGGCGGCGAACGTATCATGGAACAAAGTTATAGTTTACGTATTGACGGAAAATTTACAGAAGATTTTCGTAAACGCTTAGGTATAGAACATTTGGAATCTTATTAATGTACGATGTAATACTATTTGGAGATATGCCAGATCTTGAAACTTATTCAAGAGCAAGCGGCTCTCATCGTATAGCAACTGAATTGAGAGAGCATGGGTACTCTGTTTTAGTTGTTGATTTTGCAAACTATATTAATTTTAAAAGATATAGTGAAATAATTGAACTATCAGTGGGAGAAAACACTCTAGCTGTTGGTTTTTCAACTACATGGTTTCCTTTTATTTTGCCAGACGGAACTGTTAGTCATAGAGAACCAAGCAAACCAGCCATGCGATTTAATCCAAACACAGAAAATTCATTAAACAGTTTAAGTATGGAATTTGGAGGGCCCAATGTCCAATTTTATACTGATAAAATTAAATCTGTAAATCCAAGAACAAAAATTATTTTAGGCGGCGCGAAAGCCTTTATGTACATTAATACATTAGGCGTTGATAATGTGTTTATAGGACATGCAGAAACTATGATTGTAGAATATCTACAAAGTCTTAAAAAAGGTCCAAGAAGATTGTGGAACAGAATTATTGATCACGATAAAAAAGCACAGTCACCCTCTTGGGATTTTAGAAGATCTAACATTTCCTATGAGCCAGAATCTTTTATATTGCCTAGCGAAACACTTTTATTAGAAGTAGGAAGAGGTTGTAGATTTAATTGTAAGTTTTGTTCATTCCCGCTTATAGGTCAAAAAAATGTTAAAGACTATATTAAATTTGAAGAGTGTCTTTATAACGAACTTTTAGACAATTGGAATCGTTGGGGAACATGGAAATACACTATAGTAGACGATACATTTAATGATAGTACAGAAAAACTAGAAATGGTCAAACGTGTAGTAGCAAGACTTCCTTTTAAACCTGCGTTTTGGTGTTATATGAGATTAGACATAATAGTTAATAATCCAGAACATATACAACTTGCCAAAGATATAGGAATTAGAGAAGTTTACTTTGGTATAGAAACATTAAATCGAGAAGCTGGCAAAGTTATAGGTAAAGGCATGGATCCTAAACGTATTACAGATACTTTAGAAAAATGTGCTGAGGTATGGGGACACGATGTTTGGATAATGACCGGATTAATATGCGGCCTTCCTAAAGACAATATTGCAGATTTTGAAAAAAGCTGTGCCTACTTTGACAGGCCAGATCGCCCAGTAGGTCACATAAACACAACTCCGTTACGTATAATAAAACATACAGATTTTACAAAATATAGATTTAATGCTGCTTTTGAAATTGAAGCTGAAAAGTATGGATATGAATTTCCTTATCCAGATGTTCCTTGGCGATGGATTAAAAAGGACGGGACTGATATAGATACGTTTGAAAAAGCAACTGAAATAGCCGTGAAGTGGCAACAAAAATTAGATAGCCATATTCAGTTTTATAGAAACTTTTTTTATATTAGTTGTATTAATTTACCAAAATATGATTTTAATACTCTAATGTCTTTTACTAAAAAAGAAGATTTATATCAACATTTTGGAAGCGATAATATTAAAGAATTAATGAAACAACAAATAGAGGAAACTTATTTTATTCCTCTATTAGAATTTTTAAGGCAAAAAGCCTGTGAAAGTAATGAGGTGTTTAGATTTAGTTCCCACATTGAAACCAGCATGCCATGAATGTGGATCAGGAAACTTATAAGTATTTCCCTGCTCTTCTAAATAGAATATTTCATCCTCTAAAATGAATCCTGCACCAAAAGACGGCTTAGATAAAAAAATTACAAATCTTTGCAACTTATTTTTTAAGTATAAGTCTTTATAATTATTCATAATGTCTTTATGTAATGGCACACAAAAGCCTGGTTCAACCTTACTAACAAAACTACCAAGTGGTTCAACTCCACAAAATTTTCCTAACTCGTCTACTATTTTTTGATCAAAATGTTGACCTGGATAATAATGTTTAAACTTAACTGAAGTAACATTTTTATAAACAGTTTCTAATAAATCAAAAGTTTCTTTAGACTCTTCTTTATAAAATACATCGTCTTTATTAATTTCAAGTGGAGCTAGTATAGTATTTCCTTCAACCAACTCACACGCAGCTATTAGTGCTTCACAATCAATAACAGATGAGCAATTTCCAATAAAGTTTTTCATAATATATCCTAAATTTATTTATATCCTGTAAGAGTTAATAACATTTTAGGCAAAAGTCCAACATTAGATCCTGCATGCCAAGAGTGTATGTCTGCATACTGATATATCGATCCTTGCGGTTCATTGTAGTAGGCATCGTCTTCTGTTACAAACAAATGCCCAGGAGCGGGTGGTGTTACAAACATAAAATATCTTATTAGTGTGCCTAACTTTTTATGTTCGTGTTCCCACGGATTTATATCCCAGTGCCATGGCGTACACTTGCCTGGCCTTATTTCACTCACCCAACACATAATAGGAGTGCAATTTGTTATTTCTCCTAACATTGTAGAATAATTTAAACTAAAGTGTATTCCTGACTGATAGTGTCTATACTCCACAACATTTTCATCATAGCCAACTGATTTTAATAAGTTAGTTTGATATACACTTTCTTCATAAAATGGATTATTTGGTTCTAATTCTAAATGGCCATGATTTGGTTCAACTGTGTGCTGATTTATTTCAGATATTAAATCATTACAGCTAAAATGAGAATTGCAATTACCCACATATAATTTCATACTATTTCAAATTCCTGTGGTAATATATTTTTAAATTCTGACAAGTGCTGTCTTTCAATATTAAATTTAATTACATCATTGCTATAATTAAAATCATTAACAATTCCATTCTTGTTAGCAGAGTTTAGCCAAGAGCTGACTCGATCATCAAATATATATCGTGCCTCAGCTTTGTCATCTATGACAGATTTTATTATAACAGATACAGGATCAACTAACTTTGATAACCGTAGTAATTTTCTAACAACTAATTGGAACCTTACTCTATTACCAAAATTTACAGCGGTATGTTTAGGACTTGCGTCCATACTATACCAATACCCATCAGCTACAGTAGGGTACATTGTTTCTGTCTCAATATTTATAATGTAACATTTTTCTCCTGAGATGTTTAAATGAAATCTATCATCTATATCAGAATGTCCTATATATGACTCCCCTGCGTTAAGTCGTCTTACTTTTGCTTCACCAACTACACCTGGCAATGTATCCATAATAGTTTGCCAAACTGTTCCTTTATATTTTTCTTTGAGTATCCAAGGATCGTAGAAAAAGTTACCAGTTTGTTCATTAAGGGTAAAATCAAATCCTTCGTGAAATATAGCATACAAGGCTTCTTGTATAAGTTCCGAGGACAGGCATATTGGCATTTTAGTCAGCATGAAATATTTATATGCTACTATTATAAGGTTAAATATTTCATGGACATTATTCAAGAAGCTACCAAAATACTTAGAAAACCTATTGGGTGGATTGAACTAGATATCAATTTCAATCTCACGGATTGGGTTGAAGAATCAAAAATTGCTGAACAATTTTTAGTTACACATAGAGAAAATGGCGGCCATAAAGGATGGCGTAGTTGTTGTATACACGGCATAGATACTGATAAGACAGGACACTGGGCACAGTATTCTGCTACAGAAGAAGACATTACATATAAATGGACAGACTTATCTAAATTAACTCCTAAAATAACTAATTTTTGGAAATCATTCCCTACAGAACGATTTGCCAGATTAAGATTTATGGAACTAGAACCAAATGGCTTTATTGCTCCGCATGATGATTCGCCAAGCGGTGTTAAAAATACAGAGTTTGATATGATGGATCATATGATTCCAATTAACCTAGCAATTACACATCCTGACAATTGTCAAATGCAATTAGAAGGATATGGCCGTGTTCCATTCCGTGCCGGCCGAGCATTTATTGTTAATATTACAAATGTACATTCTGCAATTAATAACAGCAATCAGCCCAGAATGCATATGATAGCACATTGTATTATTGGCAACAAGAAAAAAGAATTTGCAGAATTAGTTGTAAGAAGTTATAATAAACATCATGCTTGAATTTAATATTGACGGCGTACAGTTGCCTTTTGACAAAGATTGGGATTTTGCTATTAGCCTAAGTGGAGGTGCCGATTCTGCTTTGTTAGCGTATCTGCTTAGTTCATTGGCCAACGAGCATCAAACTATTCATATTATTAATCATACAAGAATGTGGAAAACAAGACCTTGGCAACAATACGATGCTCTTGGAGTTTATGAATACTTGTTAAATGCATTTCCAAAACTAACTTATGTATTTCATAAAAATTTTATTGCACCAGAATTAGAATACGGCAATATGGGTCCAAACTTAACAGACGAGTATGGTAAAAAAGTTAGTGGCGACAATATACAACAACGTGCCTTTTCTGAATTCATCTGTCACAAGTACAATTTAGATGCTTACTACAATGCAGTTACTAGAAACCCAAGATTAGCAAAATTTAATGGTATGGCAGAAAGAGACATAGAAAAAAATCAAGACAACAAACACCTTGAATTCATGATACATATGAATAGAGTTGCTAGCCATCCATTTAGATTTGTAGATAAATCTTGGATATTAAAACAGTATAAAAGGTTGGATATCATGGACTTGTTTAATATAACAAGAAGCTGTGAAGGCGAATTTAAAAATATAACCTACGAAACATATAAACCTAGACAGTATGTTCCTGTGTGCGGAGAATGTTTTTGGTGTAAAGAAAGAGAGTGGGCAATTGAACAACATTAATCCTCCTACGTTTTGTATGCATCCGTTTACAGGGTTAGCAACTAGAGAAGACGGTGCTGTTAAAGTCTGTTGCCGAAGCCACCCTATTGGATTTATTCAAGATCAATCTTTGGAAGAAATCTGGAATGGCGACAATATGAAACGTATTCGTAAACAAGTTCTTACAGGATATCGTCCTCCAGAATGCGAACCCTGTTTTAGTCTAGAAGATCAAGGTGTTGAAAGTCTTAGACTGCGTCATGTTAACGGAACTATACCTGAAGCACGTATTAAATTGTACCCTATGGCTGTCAATAAAATGAATGACGATTATACAATGCCATTTGAAATTCCTACTATGGAAATTAAATTAAACAATTTGTGTAATTTAAAATGTCGCATGTGTAATCCAACCGACAGCACTAGTTGGAATGATTGGCAGGAAGTTGAAGAATTTTACGATAAAGAAAATAACTTTATTTCAGAGAATGTACGTAAACTTAATTTGATTAAAAAACCCTACTTAGATAAGTTTGAAGACAACCCTAATTGGTGGGATTCATTTGAAAAACTGTTGCCTTACTTTAGACGTGTAGAGTTTGCAGGCGGCGAACCGTTAATGGATCCACAACATTATAGAATTTTAGATATGTTAAAGCCTTACGGCAAAGACATTGAAATCAAATATGCTACTAATGGAACAACATTTGGAATAAAAGGAGGAAGGAATGTACATGAATATTGGCCTTATTTTAGATCAGTTGCCGTTAATATCTCTATTGATGGGATTGGCACTGTTTACGACTACATACGCGGCAACGGCAATTGGGATGAAGTTGTACAAAACATACAAGAATTCAAGAAAATTCCCAATGTCAGCAGAATAGTTGGTGCGGTTGCTGTACAAGTAAGCAACGTATTAACTTTAGATAAAATGATAGAGTGTTTTTTAGATGAGCTTGACATTGTATTTTATACAAATATGGTCAAGTATCCTAGTCAACTATCTATTCAAGTATTACCTAAGTATCTAAAACTGTTGGCCATACAACGTTTAGAGTTTGTAAAAGAACGTGTACCAGAATTTAGATATGTTAAACAAAATCCAATTTTATTAAATCTTACTTTAGGTCAAATTGAAGGAGTAATCAATTATATAAAGGCTGTAGATCAAAGCGACAAGTGGGAAGAGTGTATTGAATTTAATAAAAAGTTAGATGCATCTCGAAATCAATCCTTCGAAACTGTGACACCCGAGTTCAAAAGGTATCTCTAATGATTAAAGTAACTAGTCGTTGGCCGCATCAAAATAGCATTAAGGTAGAATGGAATCTTGGCAAAAGATGTAATTATGATTGTAGCTATTGCCCTAGTGAAATACACGACAACAAAAGTCCACACACGGATATAGAAATACTTAAACGTGCAGTAGATAAACTAGTAACGTTAGGCAAACCAATACGGCTAAGTTTTACCGGAGGAGAACCTACAGTACATCCTAAGTTTCCAGAACTAATCAAATATTGTAAACACAAAGGTGTTAGTTGGATTAGTGTAACTACTAACGGAACATTGCCTCATGAATTTTACGATAGTCTTTCTGTTGATCAACTTGTGTTTAGTCTACATTTAGAATACGATTGGCAACGTGTTTATAATACTATGAGTAAAGTTGTTGACTATACTAAGATAAAAATTATAGCACAAATCATGTGTCATCACGATCACATGCTTGCGGCTCGTACTATTTTTGCTAGATGCTTATCAATGCACATACCAGCAACACTAAGACGCATACGTTGGACACAAGGAGATCATGATTTGTTTGACGACATGCGGTATCATCCAGATGATTTACATTGGATTAAAGAACAAGAAGCAACAGTAGAAAAAAATACAGTAGTATGGTTAGATGACAAATACGCACAGTTACATTACCATGCTAACGACATGATTAAGAATCATCAAAATAAATATAAAGGGTGGACTTGCAACGCAGGTATAGAAAGCCTAATGATAAATTGGGACGGAGATGTACACAGAGCGACTTGTAGAGTCGGTGGTAGTCTAGGCAACATATATGAAGGCAACTTCGTTGCACCTAGCGAACCCGTAACTTGTGACCGTAATTTCTGTACCTGCGCGGCAGACATTCCCCTTACAAAATATGCGTCTAACAACCCTTAACCCTTCTAAGTATAAAAGATTTTTTGCCTTTGGTTGTAGTTTTACAAATTACAATTGGCCAACGTGGGCTGATATTATAGGACAGGACATTCCTGTTTATCAAAACTGGGGTAAAATAGGTGCCGGCAATCATTATATTTTTAACAGCATAATTGAAGCAGATGCTAGATATAACTTTAACAAAGAAGATTTAGTTATAGTTATGTGGACATTCTTACATAGAGAAGACAGGTACTACAACAGTACGTGGCAATGTGATACAATCCAATCCTTAGAACAAACATATGGCGGAGATTGGTTTAAAAAATATGCGTTGGATCGTAGATCCTTTTTAATAAGAGATTTAGCGTTGGCAACAGCCGCACAATCAACTATACAAAAAGCTAACTGGGAACAATTTTGGACTAGTCCAATTACAAATATAGACAAGGATAAAGTTGAGTCTACAGGTATATATAATAATTTAATTCCAGAGTCAGAAGGAAGGCCTTATTGGGTTGAATCATTTGATAGTTTATGTAATGGTACTAATATAAATCCGTTGCTAGAAAATTTAGATGTTATTAAAGTTTACAAAGACCTATTTTTAAACATAAACAAAACAGTTGAAGGCAGATGGAGTTACGAATATACAAAATCTAGAAAACTTCCTAATAACGATCAGCATCCTTCACCTGCCGAAGCGTTGGCATTTTTAAATAGTGTATGGCCTGATAACTTGTTGAGTAACACAGCACAAACATACGCAAATCAGTGGACAGTTAATACTGAGCCGGTCAATCGACTTTAGATTTAGTAATATGAGTATCTGGTTGGCATGAACAATCTAACTTTGGACAAGTTATACTGTTAAGTGTTAGAACTGGTATTTGTTTGAAGATGTTTACAGAACAACTAAACACAGGTACTTGGCATGATCCTAATACATCTCCGCTAGCAGTGATTGATATTGATTCTTTTCCAACACTACATTGCCAATTGTAAAACATATTCCATTTGTTTGTAATAATTTCATGCGGACGATTCGCTGTAGCACTACCATCATCAAATAGAGTAATACTTTCATGAAGTTTGATATCGTCTAATCGTTTGAATATCCAATCACTGCTGGGGATACGTTTCATATTGATGTATGCTAGTTGATCAGAAGTATAACAGTCTATCCCGTGACCGGTTGCATCAACGATTGGCTTGGCTTCAATAAACCAAGGATGCTTACTTGTTTTCATACGATCAATATATCCCGTACACTTATCCCAGTTTTTTGCATCCATAAGCATTAACGCTGTTACTTTAACACCTGCTTCAAATAACAGATCAGCAACTTTTATATAATGATCTATGTCTACGTATTCGTTGTGACAACTTAGCACAACATCATCAAACACTTGTGTATTTTCTTCCCACCAGCGTACAGTACGCGAACCGTTGCTAACTAATGTAATATATACGTCATGAGTCTTACGTATCTCGTTACAGAACACTTGTAACTCAGGCCATAGAGTAGGCTCACCGCCTCCAGAGATTGTCAAATGAAATTTTGTCTTGTTTTGTGTTTTATAAAAGTCAAATAGTTTTCTAAAAGAAGACAACACTAGATTAGTATCCTCTGGGTAACGAAACTTATTATCATGTGCTCCAGGAAAACAATATGAGCAATTAAAATTGCAAATATCAGTAGGCCAGAAGCGTATTTGCAAAACTTCTGATCCTTGAGTTGATACTATTTTAATTGGAGTTTTTTTCATTTTAATTCTGGAAATGTTTTATTAAACTCTGTACCTCTTACATTATCTAAATTAAAAATATATTCTTTAAAATCAGGCAATAACTGAGAATGGTCTTCTGCTAATACAAATTTTAATATTGCTTCCCAACGTTTCCAACCATACGGGTTGTGTTGCCAAAAATTATCATCTTGAGTATAATTATCCCAAAGCCATTGTTTAAAATCTGCAAAGTCTTTTACCAATTGATCTTTATCTTCTTTTGGTAATACTCTAGCAGATAAAAACGTTGGTATGTATAACAAATGCAAATTAATTATACCACCACCTGCTTGGTAATCATCAATAGTAAATTTATTAATTTTTTTAAATCCTTGATTTAATTTCCACTTGGCAAAATCTATTATATGCTTAATGTTTAAAACTTGTACTGCACACGCAATCGCACAATGAATGTTATCTGGTGTATTATCCATGAGCCATAAATTACGTTCAATGTCTTCCCAGTTTGCTGGAAATCTAATGTACGAATTACGGTCGCCAAATGCATCAATACTAAACGCATAGCGAACTTGTTTAAATTGACTCCAAACATTTATAATATCTTCATTGACAAATATACCATTACTGTTATATCTTAAGCTGATATTCTTAGCATAGCCTCTTTTAATAATTTCATCTAGAAACTTTCTATGCTCTTTTATCATCAAAGGTTCGCCACCTGCAAAATACAACTGAGTAATATTTGGAATTTGTTCAAATATTTGATTCCACAATTCTGGTTTTTCGTACCAGTAGTTGTCAAATGTATCCGCAGACCATTCTATTTGCTTTAACACAGTTTTACTTTTAATTAAAGGAGCAATTTTTTTATAGTCCTCTACCCATCGACTGCTGTCGTGTGGACTACACATAACACATTTTAAATTACAAGTGTGACCCAACCGCAGATCAAAATAACGTATTACAGGAGGAACAGATCCATCGTCAGTGCTATCAATAAGCTCTTTGAAATCTAAACCTTCTCGTTGCCATTCGTATGATTCCCACATACGTTTACTAACAACACCATTTGACTCTTCTTCGAAACATTTTGTACAACTGGCAGGAATCTTTCCTTCCATCATTGTTTTGCGTACTGAACGCATATAGTCATTATTCCATGCATCTAATGGTAATTGTTTGCCAAAGTTAGCAGGAGCACCGTCTTCATTTTTTACTAGTCCTACAATGTGATCCCCTGTTGATGCTCCACTAGCGTTAGCGCCACAACAAAGACGAGCATCTCCATTAGGGCGAGTAGCAACATGAATCCAAGGAAGAACACAAAAACTATAAGACCCTGTTAGGTCATGTATTTGTCGCTGTGCTTGCCCAATACGGGTATCAGCTGGCTGTAACCAAAATATTTTCATTTAACCTCTTGGTCTGTGCATTTTGAATAATTGTTTATATTACTGCGTCCACAACTTCTAGCACATACAATTAATTTGTTTTCATTCCAATACTCATGCCACATTGTTTGAAATGCATTTGAATTTACAATATCTTTTATAGATCGTTTAAGAAGATTAGATTCGCCTAATCTAAACATCATTTCATCATGCTGACGTTTTATTTCATACTTAATTGATGCAGCTTCGTTATCCTGGATGTATGTGTAAGGAGTATTTGCCATCCAGCAACAAGGATAAAAATCTTTATAGGCATCAATATAAACTTCCCTATCTGCTTGTGCTTTACAAGAGATAGACGAACTATTGACTATTTCTTTATACTGTTGGATAGCCTTCTTGTCAATAAAAACTAAAGGAGTATCTGTAGCTGGTTCCAAATAATGAGTAACATTACCTGCTCGATCAACTACTCGTTGCTTTGGTTCAATTATAAAACGCGAGCTGTTTTTCAAAGTAAAATATTTAAATCCTAGATCAACTGACATTTGTCTAGCTTTATCAACTTGATGCTCGTTGTGTTTAAATTTTATAAAAACCCATTCAGCTATTCCGCCCGCTAAAATAAAAGCTCTTGCATTTTCAATTACATCTTCAAATTTTGTTCCTACTCTATATAAGTGATGCGTATCTTCTAAACCGTCTAATGCAAAAACTACTCTATGTTCTTTTGGTAGTGCATGAGCTAATTTTGTCCACCATGATTTACTACGAGCTCCACCGTTAGTATGTATAGCAACATTGACATGAGGAGCAACTTTTGTAGAATAATCACACATGTCAATTAAATTGTTATTCAATATAGGATCACCAAACGTTCCGCAGTAATAGTAACTGTGAATTTGATTTAACAATTCAGTAGTCATTATTTCTTTAAAATCTTGTAGTGACCATTCATTTATTTTAATATGAGGATTTGGCAAACCGCCGTCTATATTCCTGTTACACATAGGGCAACTTGCTTGACAGTTATTTGTTATTTCTAAATGAACTTGTTTTATATCTTCAAATTTAAACATTATTCATAATCTTTTATAAATGGAAACAGAGTTTTATAATTCGTTCCTCTAATTTTATCATACATTTGTAACACCCTAGTTCTTTCCTTAACAACAAAATCAAATGATGTATTATTATCATTTAAAATATATTTTCCCCTAAAGTCTACTACATTAGGAGTTTCTAACATCTGTTTAATAGATTTTATCATTTCATAAAAAGAAGGGTTATCCAACCATACTTTGTAATTTTTTGTTTTTTCTAAATACTTTTCAATTAAATCTATAACTTGTTTCTTTTGTTCTGGCTCTAGATATCTTATTGAAAAGTAAGTTGGGTTTTCAACATATTGCATATTAATGATATACCGATTTCTAGTTTGACTTATTTTTTCAAATTCATCAATTATTTGTTCAATATCAAAAATGTTAAAAATATTCACAGTAAAAGAAACCACTGGATTTATTTTTTCATTGGCTAACAACTTATCAATATTATTTCTAAATTGTTCATAACTAGCAGGATATCTTATAAATCTAAATTTTTCAGGATTTACATGATCCCAACTTGTGCTAATAGTAACTGTCTTAAATTGTAACAGACTATTAACCATTTTGTCTGTCAACTTGGTTAAGTTAGTTATAAAATAAATCTTAATACGGTCGGCCGCATTCTCATTAATTAAATTTTCTAGCAATATTGGAACCATTGGATTAACTAAAGGTTCGCCGCCAACAAATTGCAATTCTTCTACGTTTAACAAGGCATCCTTTAAATTTTGATATAAATTTTCTAAGTCAGTACTTTCGTCAAACCCAGTCCAGTCTATCTCCCAATCATCAATCCATTGTAACCATGTAGGTAATTTTTCTCCATGCTTTTTCCAATCATCTACTTCTTTTTGTATAAGACTGCTAGAAGCTTGGTTACACATTATACATTTTAAATTACACAAATTACCAATTTTAATTTGCAATAACTTATCTGGCATTGTTGATAAAGCACCGTTGTTTTTAACAGCATCATCTACAAAACTATTGTACCTTTCCTCACTTATATTAGATATACTTTTTTGTCTAAATGAAAATTCTCCGTTTGACTCCATCTGCCAACATTTTGAGCAAGTTGGATTTTGAACACCGTTAATTAAGTCTAATCTTAATTGTCTATAATAATTGTTGTTCCAAACTTCTTTCACAGGATCCTTGATAAAATTGACAGGTACTGCCAAGTTTTTATCAGATGGTATACCTGGTTCACTATGACAACAGGCTCTGTAATCGCCGTTGTTCATACTGTACAAAGATGTAAATGGAAACAAACAAAAGTTTTTCAAAATTTTCTATCTAGAAAGAAAGGTGCATAAATATCATCTATATTTATAGGCACCCTGATGTCAGTTAGAAATTCATGAATACGATTTATTATCAATCTACCAATAGTCAAATAGTTTACATTATTGTAGACAAAACAGGTACTTACCAAAATAATTGGACTAGAGAGATAATAAAAAACATTTCCGATTTTAACATAAGCAATATTTGGTCTAAAGGTTACAGCGTTTTAGTTGGATTGGATGAAGATTCTTTGCTTAAATTTGCTGTTGATAAAAAATATTCAATTGCAGTTGTACTAAGCACTGGTACTGATTTTATCAACGGTGACAATTTTTTTAAGGCTGTAGAAGTATTATGTCATTCAGACTTCTTTATTACAGGGCATATTCTTGACAGAAAGGAAGCATACTATGAATTGCATCATCAATGTTACATCATAAATTTGTTGACTTATAATGACCTAGGACAACCAGAAATTGGACAGCAAGAATTGGGTGCCTATCATAGACAATGTATTCCACAGAGAAGTTTTGAAAACATCCATGACGACTATACTCCTTTATGGATAAGCGGCGGAGATGACTATAAAACCTTTCATCATAAATTACATGGATGGAATATATTATCATTAGCTTTTGAAAAAGATTTGCCAGTACAAGTTTTTCAAGATGAATTTAGGCATAATAAAAAGTATTATTACCCTGACAATCAATCTGAGTTTTTAAAACATGTTTCGTGGGTGTATGCAAGAGAAAAATATTGCATGGAGGAACATGTTCACACTTCCCATACTGAACATATTGAAATATTAGAAAATGATTTTGAATGTGTTATTACTCCTGCTAGCGGTAATTGGTTTGTTAATTACATAGATAAACAAAAACCTGTAACAGTGATTTATTATGATTACAATGTAAAAGCCTTAGACTACTGGAAAATCCATGCTCCAAAAATAGATAATGTTAGCTATCATTTTGTTAAAATTGATCTATTAGGTATTTGTAATTATTCTGATATTATTCTAAAAAATAGAGGAAAAACAATAATAAATCTCAGCAATATTTTTTGTTACGAAGGCACAAGTGCTTTTTTAAGTTTACAGTATAGAATGGCAAAAGAAAATGAAATGTTAGCTAACACACCTGATGACTTCTATGTCCTTTTTAATAGTCGTAGTTGTAAAGGGTTTTACAATACAATCCATTTTGGAAAAAATTTACAAAGAACTTCGATTACACAACTACAAAAACCAACTTGGCATATTAATCAGGATTGGACTATATGAGTATAGATTTAAAATATTGGATTGATAGTTTAACTATTCCTAGACCAGAACTAGGAGGATTAAGTGTTTGTCCGTATGCAAAGGGAATAGAATACGAAATAGTAGAAACTGACGGGAGTGATATAGACCCGCCGCCCTGGGACTTTGAACTTATAATTTACAAACTTCCTGATGAATATTCTGATTTTGAAGTTATTAGTATTGCAACAGAATATAGTAAAATATACCCAACTATGGTGTTTTTACCAGATCCTAAAAATCGAGAAACTTTTATCAACGGAGTTAATACAAACAATGGAAAATTTAATCTAATTTTATGCCAGTATAGGGATAATTTAGAAAAAGCCCGTATGCGTTTAAAAAACACCAATTATTACTCATTTTGGGATTCAAAATACTTAAATGAAATTTTAAGTAGCTAAATATACATAGTATCGGAGAAAACCATGATTGACGACACAATTAACGTTAGTTTTAAAGAAATTGAAAAAGCAATCCTTAAAAGCCAGCATTGTTTTAGAAATTGGGATTTAGAAAAAGAAATCCCACAAGAACATATTGATCTTATGAAGTTTGCAACAACACAAGCACCTAGTTTACAGAATGTTGCTTTTTACAAAATACATTGGATCCAGGATAGAGAAACTATTGAAAAAGTTCATGCTTGCACTCATGGCGCTCCTTACCGTATAGAAAATGGTAAAAAAGTTGTAGATCCAAACCCAAGAGAAGATGATCACCTATACGACATGGGCGATGCTACACAGTCACAAGCTCTTGCTAACATTGTAGTTGTTTTTGAAAAATATTATCACCCAGAAGAATATTTTAAAGAAAAAAGAATAAATGACACAGCACGTGAGTTTGATTCTCAAGTTGCTTTAGGTATTTCATCAGGTTACTTAAATTTAACAGCTGGGCTGTTAGGTTACGAAACAGGCTGTTGTATCAGTATACAACACGATAAATTAAAAGAGGCCTTAAACATGGAAGGCGATCCTTTGCTAATTATGGGCATTGGTATTAAAGCACCTAACATGTCAAGAAGAGTTCACCAGCTTGAACACGACATCATTTATCCAACCAATCCTAGACAAGAAGTTCCAATCGTTGAGTACAATTGATCTTACTCACAGTAAATTTAATTTAACAAATTGGAATCAACTTAAAAACCGATACGCTGATTATATAGATGATAATATAGTTGGACAAGAACTTATTGTCTTTGAAAATAACAGTGACGAAGTTAAATGGATTGAAGAACAAATTATCACAGATGTAAATCGTTTTACAGGCTTAAATCATAAGATTAAAGTTGCTGTCTTAGGCGGACTGTGTAGTGGTAATTTACTTAAAGAACACATAGACGGGTTTAATCCTCCAAGACCAGATGCCTGTTGTTATTCTCTTAACATCCCTATTAAAAATTATGAAAATTTTGTTATGGAGTGGTATGAAGGAAACTACATTCCAAAAGAAAGACAAGACAAGCCAAATACAGATTCTCAATTTGTTGCAGATGAAATGCAACATCTTAGACCTGAATGGTTAGGCGAACGTAAACTTAAAAGTTCCGCAAATATCTTAGAACCAACTATAGTACAGATAAATATCCCGCATCAGGTTAAAAACTACAGCAATAAAACAAGAGTAGTATTGGCTGTAAGATTTACTCCTGATATAGGAATAAAATGAAAAAATTATGGATATTTGGCGACTCCTTTTCAACGGGCAGAGACAGTAACGTTGTCTCTTGGACCAACTTATTAGCACAACGGCTAGAAGCTACCTTAGAAATAACTGCTAAAGGAGGAAGTTCTTTAGCTTGGATGATGTATGAATCTTCACTAAAAAAAGATTTTTTTGGAGCAGATGATTATGTTATATTTCAAACAACAACATTAGGAAGAGCTTTACTTGACAAAACTAAACCAGGTTTAGCAGAGTATTGGAAAGATTGTCCAGACTGGATAGCTTTAACAAAAAAACAGAAAGAAGGCTATCAATTCCATATGGATTACATTCATGATGAGCAAGTATTACTCCAACAATTTATAATGTGGATGTGGGGTATGTCTAATTTCACAAAACATCTTAAACATAAACCTATTATTGTAAACGCATGGGATATAGGTTCTTTTGATCTTCCAGAAGGCTGGATACAATCTAAAGGAGCATTATTAGATTTAAGTATGGCTGAATTTCCTGGTACATATGATGAAAGTATAAATTGGATGTTAGAAAACGCTGGTGATCCTAGACACAATCATTTTAGCACTATAAATCATTACATTATCGAAGACCTTCTCTACAAAGGATTAGTTAATAGAGAAAATGTAGATTTTAACAAATTAGAATGTAAAATATATAAAAATTATCCGCCTGTTGGAGAAACTTCCTGGCAAAGGGCTTGGATATTATGATAAAATATATAGGTAACTTTCGTGATTGGATAAAACCAGAGTGGTTAGATGAAGTGCTAAACAAACCAGGGTTTGATATGCCGAAGCACAGTTTAAGGAATGAAGCACGTTTTAATCCTATATTATACAAATATCTAGACGGCGATGTCACAAAAGTACATAGCAAATTAGAGTACTTAGAAATTGTAGACGAATTAAAACGCATGGACTCTAATGATATAAATGTAAGACATGCTAGAATGTATGTTAGTTATCTAGATCCAGATTTAGATTTAGACGAAGAATACAAAATGTATACTAGAGCAGGGTATGATGTTTTTGGAACACATTTTAGTCTATTAGAAAAATTTGATGTTAGTTTTGATATATTGCAAAACCCTCCTCCATTTTTAGATTATAAAGATAAACATATAACCTGGTGGTTTAGTAAAATGAAACCTGGAAATATTATGCCTATGCACATAGACAGGGCTCAGCCACAAAAGGAAATACACAAATATTGGATGCCTTGGACTCCTTACGAACCAGGACATGTATTTGTAATTGGTGACACTGAAATATCAAATTATAAGGTAGGCGATGTTTATGAATTTGATTATGCAGGATCATGGCACGGTGCATTTAATATTGGAAAAACACCGAGATGTATATTACAAATAACAGATTACAAACCATCGAGAAATATTAATGCGTGTGATTGATAATGTAGCAGACTGGATTAAAGACGAATGGATTGAAGAAATTCTTTCCACACCAGGTATGAGCGTTCCCAGAGATCTTTTCGTAAACAATCAAATGTTAAGTGAAATTGATAAAGGCGAACGTGATCAGATGCACCCAACTGAACGTGCAATATACGAAACTTACGGAACTGATGGAATTCATTTTCAATTACTAGAAGACGGTCTTTTAAGTTTTGATATCGATCCTCCTTGGATAACAGACGAGTTGTTTGAATGGTGGGTTACTAAAATGTATCCAGGACAATATATTCCAGTTCATAAGGATAATCTTAGAGGCGGGGACATCAACACTAAAAGATATTGGATACCATTATCAGATTATGATCCTGGACATATCTTTTTATACGAGGATACTATAGTGACTAAGTATAAAAAAGGAGATTTGTATCTGTATGACGAAGCACAGGCTTGGCACGGAGCAATAAATTTAGGAAGCACACCTAGAATTATTTTACAGGTTAGTACATATCATACCAAATATAGGAATAGATAATGAAGTATCTTTTAAATGTAACAGATATGGGTATCACAGAAAAAG
>Ga0315906_10004580_pt1 | contig 17726 bp, 23 predicted proteins | sample LakEriMetagenome_4_FD_203526 | JGI IMG/M metagenome (GOLD analysis project Ga0315906, IMG submission 203526) | Freshwater fungal communities from buoy surface, Lake Erie, Ohio, United States - Buoy 2 MA122 | ecosystem: Environmental > Aquatic > Freshwater > Lake > Lake biofilm | place: USA... | reverse complement strand
GTCCTGCCGCGGACCGCCCCCCCGAGACGGTCGGTGCGGCGGTGGAGTAGTACGCCCCCTGGTCATCGACACCGGATGCGTACCGGGGTCGGCCGCGACCGCCAAGGGTCTTCATGGCCGACGAGAAGCGCGCGGTCGATCTGACTTCGCTGATCTGATCGTGACGGCGCAGCCAGATGGGGATGAGCACCGCAGCCCACAGGCCGATGATCACTACGTAGATCACGCCTGTCACGGTGGGAACGCTATGCCGACACGGCGGAAACATGGGGGAGGCCGAAGGTTGAACGTCTTCGGCGTGTCGCGTGGTGCTGGCGGGGCGTCAGTGAGTCGTAAGTGAGTTGTCAGTGAGCTGTCAGAGACGTGTCAGTGCGGCTGGCGCGCGACGCGCGAGGTCAGGCCCTCCGGGAAGTCACCCGCCATGGCCACGAACACCAGGTGGTCCCGCCACTGGCCGTCGATGTGCAGGTACGAGGTGCGGTCGCCCTCCAACCGCAGCCCGAGTTTCTCCACCACCCGCAGGGAGGCGGCGTTCTCGGGTCGGATGTTGATCTCGATGCGATGCAGCTTCAGATCCTCGAAGCAGTAGTCCAAGGCCATGGCCACCGCCGTCGGCGTGATTCCGCGACCAGCCAAGTCCTGATCGATCCAATAGCCGATGTAGGCGGAGCGCAGGGAGCCCCACGTGATGCCGCCGACGGTGACCTGACCGACGAGGTCGCCCTGGTAGGTGAGGGCCCAGGGCAGTACGCGACCCTCGCGGGCCTCCCGGCGCAGGCGCCGCACCATCATCGAGAAGGTCGGGACGACATCACCGGAGGTGAGCCCCTCCATCGGAAGCGTGGCCTCCCACGGCCGGAGCCACTCAGCGTTGCGCCGCCGCACCTCGCGCCAACGCCGGGCATCGGTCTGGCGCAGGGGACGCAGCCCCACATCGCCGAGGGCGAGAGTGACGGGCCAGGGCCGCATCGCCATGACGCTCACATCCGCGCAGTGAACTCGGTCAGCCAGGTTCTCAGATCCGGGCCGATGTCGTCGCGCTCGACGGCCAGGGTGATGACCGCCTGAAGGTACGAGAGCCGATCACCGGTGTCGTAGCGGCGTCCTTCGAAGACGAAACCGTGCACTCCCCCGCCCGTCTCCGGCGGCATTCCTGCGAGGACGCGCAGGGCATCGGTCAACTGGATCTCCCCGCCTCGCCCGGGAGCCGTGGTCCGTAGCACGTCGAACACCGCCGGGTCGAGGACGTAGCGCCCGATGACCGCATAGTCGCTCGGCGCATCGGCGACGTCGGGCTTCTCGACGAGGTCGGTGACGTGGAGGACGGAATCTCGATCCGTGGCCACGACCGCGGGGCATCCGTACAAGCTGATGGTCTCCCAAGGAACGCGCATGAGGCAGATGACCGATCCGCCGCGCTCCGCACGGACGTCGAGCATCGACTGCAGAACCGGGTCACGGGGGTCGATGAGGTCGTCGCCGAGGAGCACGGCGAAGGGCTCGGGGCCCACGTGGCTCTCAGCCATGAGAACCGCATGGCCGAGACCGAGGGGATCGCCCTGCCGGACGTAATGGATGCGCCCGAGGTTCGTCGACGCCGTGACGGCGGCGAGCCGCTCCACGTCTCCCTTGCTCTCGAGCACCTGCTCGAGCTCGAGGTTGCGATCGAAGTGGTCCTCCAGCGGGCGCTTGCTGCGCCCGGTGATGAACAGGACGTCCTCCAGACCCGCCTCGACCGCCTCCTCGACGACGTACTGGATGGCCGGCTTGTCGACGACGGGAAGCATCTCCTTCGGCGTGGCCTTCGTGGCCGGCAGAAAGCGCGTGCCGAGGCCGGCCGCGGGGATGACGGCCTTGCGCACGTTCCCGTGATTCGCCATGACCCGACCCTAGAGGATCTCGGTGGTGCAGCATGTGCCTCGTGAGCGATCCCGACAGCACCCCCGGTGCCGCCAAGGACGCGCTCCGCGCACGCATCCGCGCCGCCCGGCGCGAGCGAACGCCCGAGGAGCGCGATCGCGCGGCCGGCGCGATCGCCCAGCATGGGGGCCATCTGCTGCGCAGCCTGGCCGACGGACCTGCTGGCGACATGCCGCTGCTCGTCGCCGCGCACCTGTCTCAGCCCACCGAGCCGGGGACAGACCAGTTGATCGGCCTTGCGCACGCCGACCACCACGCGATGTGGGTGCCCCGAGTGGAAGGAGAGGACCTCGCCTGGGTGGCGTACCGCCTCGGAACACCCCTGCACCACGGGCCTTTCGGCATCCGAGAGCCGGAGGGGCCTGCCGTGCGTCCCGCCGACCTCGTGGGCATGGATGTCATGTTCGTGCCCGGACTTGCCGTCGACGAGATGGGACGTCGACTCGGACAGGGCGGCGGCTACTTCGATCGCATGCTCGCGACGTTTCCTCGTCACGTCGACGGTGGGCCGCTCATCGTTGTCGTGCTGTTCGACGACGAGGTGCTGTCGGAGGTCCCGGTCGAGGACCACGACTGCTGCGTCGACGTCGCGCTCACCCCCTCGGGCCTGCTCGACCTCGGCTGATCCACCCCCAGCCTCCCCCGCGAGTGGCCACTGGGCACCGCGAGTGGTCACTGGGGGCACGCGAGTGGTCACTCGCCGTGCGCAGTGACCACTCGCGGTGCCCAGTGGCCACTCGCGGCAAGCGCGCAGCGCTCAGCCGGTGACGGAGCGGGTGATCTGCCAGGCCACCAGGAACGCTGCAACGCACGCGACGGGCAGCCCGGCAGCGGCGGCCCAGAACGCCGATCGGTGCGACGGCCACAGCCGGGTGGTCTCCCAGCCGAATCCCGAGAACGTGGTGAAGGCCCCGCACAGTCCGACGAGCAGCAGCGTCCGCAGGTCGCCGGTGGTCGCTGCGAGAACCACACCGGCCACGAGCGAGCCCAGGGCGTTGACACACAGCAACCCCCACGGGAACGCGCGTGCCGAGCCCGGCCCGGCGACGCGCCGGGTCACCCACAGGTCGAGCAGGTACCGCAGCGGGGCTCCGATCGCACCCCCGAGGGCCACCGCCAGGACCGCGCTCATGCGGGGGACCTTCGGGCGGCGACGGCACTGCCGATCCGCACGGCGGCGAGGCCGGCCACCACGGTCAGCGCCAGGTAGCCGACAGCGACCGCCGGGCGTCCGGCGTCGAGCATGACCCCGGTCTCCAGCGCCACGGCGGAGAAGGTGGTGAAGCCGCCGAGCACTCCGGTCACGAGCATCGGCCGCCACCAGCGCGGCCGCCCTTGGAGGAGGCCGGACGACAGCAGTGCCCCGATCGCGAAGGCGCCCACGAGGTTCACGATGAGCGTGGCCCAGGGCAAGTCCCCCGGGTACGTCGCCGGCATCGCCTCGTCCACGCCCCACCGTGCCAGAGAGCCCAGCACCCCGCCCAGCGCGATCGCAACGAGGACGGGCATGGGGCCCAAGTAAAGCGAATGCCGGGGCGGATTGGACGACGAGCACGAGACAGGGCACAATTAGCACTCGCTAACCTTGAGTGCCAGATCAGTTCCCGGAGGACCGGTGCCCACCTACGAGTACGCCTGCTCGGCCTGCGACGCCACGCACGAGGTGCAGCAGAAGATGACGGACCCCACCCTGACCGACTGCCCGGTGTGTGGGTCCCCCGGGGTGCGCAAGCTCTTCACCGGCGTCGGCGTCCACTTCAAGGGTTCCGGCTTCTACCGCACGGACTCCCGCTCGGGCAGCGGTTCGGGCGACTCCGGCAGCAGCTCCGGCAGTGGTTCCAGCAGCAGCTCCGGCAGCAGTTCCGGAAAGGACTCCTCGTCCGGGTCGTCCTCCAGTTCGTCAGGCGGTTCATCCTCCGGCAGTTCGGGCGGATCCTCCGGCACCTCGTCGTCCACAGCCTCAGCGGGAGCGTCGACCAGCTCCTGACCTGTGGACAGCGGTTCGACCACGCTCGCCGGTTGACCTAGCGTCTCCCCGGTGAACGTACCGATAGGAGCGTCCTGGAGGCGGTCCGCCTTCCGCTTTCGTCGACCCCTGGCCGCCGCACTCGCCGGCCTGGCCGTCCTGCTCACGATCAGCACTCTCACCTCGACCCCCGCACCGACGCCCACTGCGTCCGCCCGAGACTGGTCCTCCCCCGGCGAGGTGACGGTGCCCGTGCCGCTGGCGGTCCGCTCCGTCGCCGACATCCTCGATCCCGGCGACATCGTCGACCTCGTATCGGTAACCGAGGACGGCCGCGCCGAGGTGGTCGCATCCAGGGTCCGCGTGGTCGAGCAGCCAGGCAGTGGTGCCGGCGGCTTCACACCGGCCGAGGCGCTGCTGCTGGTGTCGGTGCCCGCGGGTGATGCCCTTGACCTGGCCGCGGCGACGGCTCGGGGGGGCATAACCGTCCTCATTCACGGCAGCACGCCCACTACGGCGCTAGATTCTCAGGCGTGATCAAGGGATTCCGCGACTTCATCCTCCGGGGCAACGTCATCGACCTCGCGGTCGCGTTCGTCGCCGGCGCCGCTTTCACCGCCCTCGTCGGCGCCTTCTCCACGGCGCTGATCGGCCCGATCGTCGGGATCTTCCTCGGCGGCGGCATTGACGCGGGCACGGTCACGATCAACGGCCAAGTGATTGACTTCACCGCATTGATCAATGCCGTGATCACCTTCGTCATCACGATGGCCGTGCTCTACTTCGCCTTCGTCGCGCCGATGAACGCCTACCGCCGGCGCACAGGCAATGGAGACGAAGTCGACGTCACCCCGCCCGACGTCAAGCTGCTCAAGGAGATCCGCGACCTGCTCCAGGAGCAGCGCGGCTCGCAGTGAACTGACGCGATGTCCGCGTCAGCGGCCGTGGTGCGGAGGCACCTCCGCCAGGAGGCGCTGGTCGGAACTGCCGAATCCGCCGGCTTCGTCTGTCGTGACTTCCGGCAGCAGTTGATCCTCGGGAGCAGGCGTCGAGGATGACGTCGATCCCAGCGACGTGAGCGAATCACCGATCGCCTGGCCAAGACCCTGGAGCTCCTCTCGCGTGATGACGAACGGCGGGGAGATCTGGAGGGCGCCATCGGCAAGGAGCCGGGTCAGAACGCCGCGCTCACGCAGAGCGGCGATCAGACGGGTGGGGATGGTGGGGTCTTCGGAGACGACGTCCTGGTCGATCGCGACCGCCGCGAGGAGGCCCACCCCGGAGCGCACCTCGCGCACGTACGAATGGCCGCGCAGAGGCACGAAGGCGGCGGTCAGGGCGAGCTGCAGTGAGGCCACCTGATCGACGAGCCCCTCCTGCTCCAGGATGTCGAGATTGACCATCGCCGCCGCAGCCGACGTGGCGTGCCCGGAGTAGGTGTAGCCATGCCGCCAGACGTGGCCGGACTCCTTCCAGAACGGCGCAGACACCGTCTCGCCGACGAGCACGGCACCCATCGGCAGGTAGCCGGAGGTCAGGCCCTTCGCCGTGAGCACGAGGTCCGGCTCCAGACCCTCGGAACCGAACCAGCGTCCCGTGCGCCCGAATCCGGTGATGACCTCGTCGGCGACGAAGAGGACGCCGCGCTCGCGGCAGATGTCGCGCACCGCCGTCAGGTATCCGGGGGGTGGTGCGTACACGCCCCCGGCACCGATGACCGGCTCGCAGAAGAACGCAGCGACACGTTCGGCGCCGATCTCGTCGATGCGATGGGCCAGTGCATCGGCATCGTCCCAGGGCACATTGGCGATGCCAGTCTCGAGCGGGCCGTAGCCGGCGCGGTTGGCCGGGATGCCGCCGAGTGAGGTGCCACCGAGGTGCATGCCGTGGTACGAGCGGTCACGGGTGATGAACACCGTGCGGTCGACGGAGCCCTTGACCTGCCAGTAATGGCGCACGAGCTTGACGGCGGTGTCAACGCTGTCGCTTCCGCCGCTGGTGAAGAAGACCTTCGCGTTGGGCATCGGCGCCAGGGCGGAGAGTCGATCAGCAAGGTCCAGGGTGGACCGGATCGCGAAGTCTCCGAAGACGGAGTACGAGGCGATCGTCGACATCTGCCGGGCTGCCTCGACGGCGATCTCGGACCGGCCGTGGCCGACGTTGCAGTACCAGAGTCCCGCGGTGGCGTCGAGGTAGGTGCGACCGGACTCGTCCTGCACATACGCGCCGGTGCCGGAGGCGAGAACGAGATCGTGGCCCGCTACGACGGACATGTCAGCGAAGGGGTGCCAGAAGGCCGAGGGCGATGTGCTCATGGATGAACTGTAGAGGTGAATCGGACCCGGTACCGTCCCCTTTATGGCTGGACGAGTGATCTGCTTCGGGGCGACAGGCTTCACCGGGCGCCTCACGGCCGAGGTGATGGTCCGAGCGGGCATGGCCCCGGTACTTGCCGGAAGGTCGGCCGAGGCCCTCGTCGACCTCACCGGGGAGCTCGCTGGCCTGGGCCCGATCGACCGGCCACCGACCTGGCAGGTGGCCGATGCCCAGGACCCGGACTCGGTTCGGGCTCTGCTCACGTCACCGGATGACGTCCTGGTGACGACCGTCGGGCCGTTCCTTCGGTTCGGGAGTGCCGCGGTCGAGGCTGCCATCGACGCGGGTTGCGGGTACGTCGACTCCACCGGGGAGCCCACCTTCATCCGGCGCGTGTTCGAGCAGGACGGCCCCGCGGCCGAGCGGACGGGCGCACGGCTGCTGACCGCCTTCGGGTACGACTACGTCCCGGGCAACCTCGCGGCGGCGCATGCCATCGACGACGCACGCCGGGCCGGTCGCGTCCCAAGTGTCGTCGAGGTGGGCTACTTCGTGCGCGGTGCCATGCACATGAGCAGCGGTACGCGGGCCAGCATCGCCGGGATGGTCGACGCGCCGCCGTTCGCGCTGCGCAACGGAGTGATCGCCGCCACGCGGGGAGAGGTCATCACCTTCGACGTCGAGAGTCGTGAGTGGCAGGCCATGCCCGTCGGCGGGACAGAGCACTTCACCCTCCCCCGCGTCGACAGTGACGTCCGCGATGTTCATGTGGGACTCGGCTGGGCCGGAAAGTGGACGAAGGCCGCGCATGGCGCGGCGGGGGCAGTCAACGCAGCGGCGAGCATGCCCGGAGTCGGAGGTCTCGTGCGCTCGGGCATCGAACGGGTCAGCGGCGAGGAGACGGGCATCGGTCCCGATGCCGCGACCCGTCGGGAGTCCAGCACTCTCGTGGTCGCCCGAACCCGCGACGGCGTCGGCCGCGAACTCAGCCACGTGGTCGTCACGGGACCGAGCCCCTACGACCTCACCGCGGAGCTGCTCGCGTGGGGCGCGGCGATGCTCCTCAACGGCCGAGCGCGCGGAGCTGGCGCGCTGGGTCCGGTGGATGCGTTCGGCATGGACGACTTCGTCGAGGGGTGCGCCCGGATGGGCCTGCACCGTGTCGACTAGTCCGGTCGCCGACCCGAGAGATCGGACCGCCCTCCCGGAGTCCGACTGGCGCGATCGCGAGCGCGCTCACCGTGAGCGTGTGCAGCCTTGGGTCGCGCCGCGCCAGGCCCGGCGCTCCCGGGGCGAGACGCATCCGGTAGACGACTTCCTCTTCGACTACTACCCCTACTCCGTTGCCCGACTGACGACGTGGCATCCCGGACACGGGACCGAGGTCACCGGCCGCGTCGATCGCTTCCTGCAGCATCCCGCGTACCGTCGGACGCCCGACGGGGCGACAGTCGACGCCGGTCGCGCAGCAGGCCGAGGGTCGCGACTCGACCTTGCGATCCGACTGCTCGAATCGACGGCGCGACGGGAGCCCGAGTTCGGCTGCTTCGGCATGCATGAGTGGGCCATGGTCTACGGCCTGCCTCAGCCGGAGATCCGGCACGCGAGCCAGCCCCTGCGCCTTGCACCGGACGAGATCGTTGACATCGTCGACTCAGTGGGCCTGCGATGCACCCACATCGACGCCTACCGCTTCTTCACTCCCGCGGCAGCCGAGCGAAATGCGCATAGACCCACTCGGACGACCCAACCGGACCTCGAACAGCCGGGTTGCGTGCACGCCACGATGGACCTCTACAAGTACGCGCAGTGGTTCCATCCGGCGGTCAGCAGCGAGCTGACGGCCGACTGCTTCGAACTGGCTCGACAGGCCCGCGAGATCGACATGCGGGCCACCCCCTATGACCTGACGGACCTCGGATACGAGCCGATCAGGGTCGAGACGATGGAGGGGCGTCGCGAGTACGCCCACGCGCAGCGCGATCTGCTCGAGCGCGCCACAGTGCTGCGGGAGCGGCTCACTTCGGCGCTGGAAGATCTGCGCCACGAGATCCTCCAGCCGATGATCGGACCCGGCAGTTCCCAGCCATGAGGGTCAGCGCGCATCCCTGCCGTAGAGCAGCCAGCGCACTCCACCGCGAGCAAGCAGCAGCACGACTACCAGCACGGTGACGGAGACGAAACCGCCCAGGCTGACCTGGTCGGAGAAGACCCTTGCCACGATCTCCAGCACGAGGATCTTGCTTCCAGCCGCCACGGACCACAGCACTCCCGCCCACACCACCTTGGTCGTCGGGGAGTCCGCGCCGCGAAGCCGGGTGAGAATTCGTCCCTTGAGGACGAGGACCACCTCCAGGCTCACCTTCAGAAGCAAGGCGGTGAGGAGCGACAGGGTGAAGGTCTCGCTGATGACATTGGGGACGTACTCGATGGCGAGATTCAGCACGACCACGTAAACGAGGACGTCGACGGCATCGGCAGCATGGCCCCTGATCCAGCGCGCCGCCGGCCCGGAATCGGTCATGGTCATCCGCCTCACCTTCCTCGGCACTGTCGGTGGTTACCCCCGTCAGGGCAGACAGCGGACAAAGCCTGACTAAGGGTGGCCATGTGCGGCACGATAGGGCCGTGACGGCGGAACATCGGTCCTGGACCCTTCTGACCAACCATGGCCGGATCCTGCTCATGCTCGCCCGCGACCAGGATGCCCGGCTGCGGGACCTCGCCGACGAGGCGGGGATCACCGAGCGCTCCGTCCAGGCGATCATCAGTGATCTGGAGGCTTCCGGCTACGTCACCAAGCATCGCGTCGGGCGGCGCAACACCTACAAGGTGAACCGCCGGCGCCCCTTTCGGCACTCGGCCGAGTCGGGCCATCAGGTGGGCGAGCTGCTCGACCTGTTCGCCACCGAGTGACCCGTCTCACATTTCAGGATTTGCAATACCGGAAATCTTGATCCACTATTAGCCCCTGACGACGAGGGGAGTGTGGGATGGGCTTCGAGGACGCTGCGCAGTTGGCGGTGCGCAACCTGACCTCCATTCCGGTTCTGGCCTTCGTCGCCGGTGTGCTCGCGATGAGCGTGCTGAAGGCCGACCTCAGGCTCCCTGAGCCCGTCTACCGGGTGATGTCCTTCTACCTGCTGCTGTCTATCGGACTCAAGGGCGGGGTCGCCCTCCGCGAATCAGGCTTCTCGGGCCTGCTCGCCCCTGCGGCCATGGCCGTTGCGCTGGGCGTGCTCATTCCGCTCATCGCCTTCCATGTTCTCGGAGTCCTCACGCGCCTGGATCGCACCGACCGCGGAGCGATGGCCGCCCATTACGGGTCCACCTCCCTGGTCACGTTCACGGCGGCGATGGCCCTCGTGACGACCATCGGCCTCCCCTTCGAAGGGCACCTGGCAACTCTCGTGGTGATCCTCGAGGTGCCGGGCATCATCATCGGCCTGGCCCTGGCCAAGCGTCGGCCGTCCCAGCGCAAGCCACTGCCGCGTCGTGCACTCGTCGGCGCCGGGGCCCCCGATGACGGCAGCCCCGAGCGCTCCGACGACGGGAGCAACACATCCGCATCGCCCAGCGACGCCAACTACGGTCGCGGTGACGATGGTGGGTGGACGGACGCCATCCGCGAGGTCCTGACCGGCCCCTCGATCCTGCTCATGGCGGGAGGGCTCATCATGGGCGCAGTGGCCGGACCGATCGGCTACGAGCCGGTGGCCCCTGTGTTCACCGGCCTGTTCACCGGGGTGCTGGCGCTGTTCCTGCTGCACCTCGGCGCAGTGGCCGGCAGCCACCTCGGCACCATCCGTACCGCAGGGCTGGGGCTCGTCGTCTTCGCCCTGGCCTTCCCCATCGCAGCAGGGGCCGCGGGTGTCCTCGCCGGAGCCGCCATCGGGATGACAACGGCGGGAGCCGCCATCCTCGGAGTCCTCTGCGCGAGCGCGTCCTACATCGCTGCACCGGCAGCCGTAGGGCTCGCGCTACCCAAAGCGAACGGCGGGCTGTGCATCACCAGCAGTCTCGGCATTACCTTTCCCTTCAACCTCGTGGCCGGCATTCCCCTGCTGGTCGCCCTCTCCATGGCGGTGAAACCAGCATGACGATCGACCGCAGCGCAGCAGCGGCACTCGTGACCCACGAGACCGACACCCTCGCCGACCTCGGCATCGGCTATCCCGCGAACCACTTCGCCTGGCGCGTGATCCTGGACAGCGCGCGAGAGCGCGGGGCTCGGTCGCTCGTCGAGATCGGCGTCGGAGGTGGCAACGGCGTTCCGCACGTTCTCGCAGCAGGGCTTGACTTCGCCGGGATCGACAACGTCCCCGAGAAGGTCGACGTCACGCGCGCGATCCTGCGTGATCTTGGAGGCGACCCGGCATCGATCGTCGTCGCCGACGCCGAGGACGCCGCCTCGATGGCTGCACTGCCCGGCGCCGGCAGCTTCGACACCCTCGTCGGGCTGGGGATCATGCCGCATGTGGATGACCGCGCTGCCGTCACCGCGAACCTCGCTGCACTCGTGCGGCCGGGCGGTGAGCTGTTTCTCGAGTTCCGCAACAGCCTGTTCTCCCTGGTGACGTTCAACCGCTTCACCCGCAGCTTCATCGTCGACGACCTGCTCGCCGGCAGGTCACACCAGATCAGGCAGCGAGTCGGGGACTTCGTCGCCGAGCGCGTCGACATGGCGCGCCCGCCGCTGCCCAGCAGCGGGCACGAGGCCTACTACGACAACCCGCTCGCGGTGGTGCCGCAGTTCGAGCGTCTGGGCTACGACGAGGTGTCGGTGCACCCGTTCCACTACCACGCGGCGATGCCCGTGCTGGAGTCCTCGGATCCGCAGGCCTTCCGCGATGAGTCGCTGGCCATGGAGGATGACGACAGCGGTTGGCGCGGGCTGTTCCTGTGCTCGGCCTTCCTGCTCAGACTGGTCACTCCCGCCTAGAGCCGTGCGGCCCTGAGGCTAGAGCGGCGCGAGGCTGAACCGACCCCACGCCACGAACAGCAGCACGAGCAGCAGCACGATGGTGAACACCATCTGCCCGGTCTCTCTGCGGCGCAGGTGATGGATGGTCGCCAGCACCATGATGATGGCCAGTCCAATGGACGCCAGAGGTGTCAGCACCACGAGGATGCCGAAGACCGCGGGCAGGACCAGACCGAGGCCACCGAGGATCTCCAGCGCACCGATCGTCCGCACGGTGCCGGGTGAGTAGTCCTCGACCCACGGCATGCGACGCGCCATGGTCTCGTACGGCTGGAATGCCTTCATGGCGCCCGCGGCCAAGAACATGATCGCGAGAAGGATCTGCAGGATCCAGAGGAGCAGCGACATCAGTGACTACTTCGCCTTGGTGATGCGCTCGGCGCGGTAGGAGCGCCAGGGTCCGGGCAGGACCCAGATCACCATGCTCAGGATCCAGACGATGATGGTGCCCCACAGCCAGCCCCAGCCGCTGATCGACAGACCGTCGGTCAGGAGTGCCGTGACCAGCAGCGCGAGGAAGGTGGAGATGAGTCCCGTGAGTGGGAGGATCGTCGCCGCCTTCTTGTCCAGGCCCTTGAACACGAGCCACGTGAAGAAGGCGCTCAGGATCGCGAACACGACGAGGCTGACGATGAACCCGATCGGGCCGTTGATGGAGAAGTCGCTGCCCAGGAGCAGCCACGCGAGCAGCAGGCCGATGGCGTTGCCCCCCAGACCGAGGAGCCATCCGAGAAGAAATCGAGGCATACCTGACCGTACCGCCCGGATCGGCCTCCACCCGTCACCAGCGTGGCAGGGATTTCCCCGGGTTCAGGATGTTCTCCGGATCCCACGCCTGCTTGATCCGCGGGTGGAGGGAGGCCGCCACGTCATCGAGCTCCTGGGCCAGAGCATGCTGCTTGAGGCTTCCCACACCGTGCTCGCCGGTGATCGTTCCGCCGCAGGCGAGTGCGACTTCGAGAATGTCGTCGAACGCGAGAAGTGCCCGCGCGGCCGCCGCCTCGTCGCCGCGCTCGGTGACGATCGTGGGATGCAGGTTTCCGTCGCCGGCGTGCCCGAAGGTGCAGATCGTGACGTCGTGGCGCGCCGCGACGTCCTGGATGCGCACCATCGCGTCGGCGAGACGTGAGCGCGGCACCGCAACGTCGTCCAGCAGCCAGTCGCCCGTCGCCTCCATTGCCAGGATCGCCATGCGGCGCGCCCCGAGGAGCATCTCGGACTCCTCCTCGGTCTCCGCGCGATATGCCTCCGTCGCCCCCTGCTCCTGGCAGATCGCGATGAGCCGATCGGCGTCCGCCGCGGCACCGAGTCCGGAGTCCGTCTGCGCGACGAGGAGGGCTCCGGCCGAGACGTCCAGGCCCATCGGCCGCCAGTTCTCGACGACGCGGATCGTCTGCTGGTCCATCACCTCAAGCATGCTGGGCGTGAGTTCGACCATGATCGCCGCGGTCGCTCGGCCGGCGGCGGCGATGTCGTCGAAGACCGCCACCGACGTGATGGCCGGTGGGGGAAGCGGCCGCAGGCGCAAGCGGGCCATAGTGACGATGCCAAGAGTGCCCTCGGACCCGACCATCATGCCGGCGAGGTCGTAGCCCGCCACGCCCTTGATGGTGCGTCGACCCAGTCGAGTGATGCGACCGTCGGCGAGCACGACTTCGAGGCCGAGGACGGCATCGCGCGTGACCCCGTACTTGACGCAGCACAAGCCACCGGCATTGGTGTTGACATTCCCGCCGATGGAGCAGAAGTCCTTGCTGGCCGGATCCGGTGCGTACCACAGCCCATGACCCTTGACGTGCTCGCGCAGTTCGGTGTTCATGATTCCGGGCTGCGTCTCGACATAGCCATCGGTGCCGTTGACCTCAAGCACGTCTCGCATGCGCTCCACGCAGACGACAAGAGAGCCGTCGATGGCATTGCTGCCTCCGGTGAGCCCCGACCCAGCTCCTCGAGGCACGACGGGGACGCGGTGGGCGTGCGCGGCCTGCATGACCGCCGACACCTGCTCGGTGGTACGAGGGAACACCACCGCGAAGGGCTCACCAGCGACCGACCCGGTGGACCTGTCACGCGTGTAGGAGCCGAGGATGTCGGGGTCCGTGACGATGTCGCGGTCAGCGAGGGCAGCATCGCAGGCTGCAAGCACGGAGTCCTCGGGAGTCACGGGTTGCACGCTAGCGTGAGAACGTGGAATCGCACTTGCGGACCTTCCTACTCGGAACGACGCACGTCGACCGGGAGAGCATCCTCATTCCAGGAGCCATCCGTGCTGCCGTGCTCGTCACGGTAGCCGTCTCTCTCGCGATTCACGCGGGCAAGCCGAACGCCGGCATCCCCTTGGCCATCGGCGTCATCTTCGTCGCCCTCGCCGAGTCGGGCGAGAGCGTCGGGCGTCGCTGGCGAACGATGTTGTGGACGACCCTCTGGTTGATGGGCGCCGCCCTCCTCGGAGGGCTTGTGTCGGACATTTCTCTGCTCGCCGTCATCGTGTCCGCATTCGTGGCCTTCGCCGCCGGACTCGCCGGCGCAGCCGGCCCGCGCGCAGGCGTCGGCGGCGTGCTCGCACTCGTCGTCTTCATCGTCTTCGCTGGCGCTCCCCAACTTCCGCAGGCCACCTTCGACTCAGCCCTGCTCATCGGGCTGGGCGGTGTCGTCATCACAGCCACCACCGTCCTTCCACGATTGATCGGTATGCGTGGGGCAGTCACGGTGGCCCTGGGCCCAACGCCGGCAACGTGGTCGCGCATCCGCGAGCATGTGCAGACTCGGGATGCCTTCCTGCGCCATGCCGTCAGGCTGGGAATCCTCATCCCCCTCGCCAGCATCATCGAGATCGCCTCCGGCTTCCCGCACGCCTACTGGCTGCCGATGACGATTGCCTGGGTGACCAAGCCCGACGTCGCTGGCACCGTCACCAGGGTGGCCGCCAGGATCCTCGGCACCGTTATCGGCCTATTTGTCGCCGCGATCCTGCTGCTCGTTTTCGAGGTGTCGGGGTACGCCGCTGGTGCGGTGGTCGCCATCGCGGGCGGGGTCGCGGTCGCCTTCATCTGGGCCAACTACGCCATTGGCGTAGCTGGCATCACCGTCCTTGTCGTCGTGATGTTCAGCTTCGACGATCGTTCTGTTCCAGAGGACCTCGCCTTGCGGATGCTCGCCACCATCATCGCCGCCATCATGGCGATCGGCGCCTCCTACATCTGGAGAGGGGACTCGACAACACCCACTCATCGATGACGTGACATCATTGCCACCGCCCTTTCGGGCACCGGCCCCGTAGCTCAGGGGATAGAGCAGAGGTTTCCTAAACCTTGTGTCGGAGGTTCGAATCCTCTCGGGGCCACTCGCGAAGGCCTGAACCGCTTCTCAGGCGCAATAAACACAGTTTCTACGATGGTTTGTTGTGTTTATTGCGTTTAGTGTATGCTGCGGTCGTGACCCGAAGCGATGACTGGCTCACCACGGGTCAAGCGGCACTGATCATCGGCTCGACCCGGCAGCATGTCGTCGACCTGTGCAATCGAGGTCTGCTGCCCTACACGCTCGTCAATCGCCACCGACGGATCAAGCGCGCTGACCTGGAAGGCTTCTCGGCTGGGTCACGAGGGATGACGAGGGACCAACAGCGAAGCTTCCGTCTGGCCATGGCTGTAGCCGGCCACCTCGTGACCGATCCCGAGGGAACGAAGGCTGTCGCACGCGCGCACCTTGAATCCCTGAGTTCCGGCAGCAGTCGCCGCCGCGGAGGCAAGTGGCGTGACAAGTGGGTTGCACTCCTGGATGGCCCGCTCGATGACTTGCTGAGCGCACTGACAGCCGACACCGTCGCCTCTCGCGAACTGCGCCAGAATTCTCCCTTCATCGGGATCCTGTCCGATGAGGAACGTGACGCAGTACTCCGCAACCTGCCGCGACCAGCGAAAGTCGATGTGTGAGACGCGACGAACTGGAGCACCTGCTTCGCGCGGCATCCACTATCGCTGAGCGCCGTGACGTTCTCGTGTTGGGAAGCCAGGCGATTCTCGGCACCTACGATGAGGACGAGTTGCCACCTGCGGCGACCATGTCAGTCGAGGCTGATCTGGCCTTTCTGGGCGACGACGACCAGACGATCGCCGACCGCGTCGACGGGGTCATCGGCGAGGACTCGCACTTCCATCGCACACACGGCTACTACGGCCAAGGAGTAGCCCTCTCCGTGGCATTCCTGCCTGACGGCTGGTTCGAGCGGCTTGTCATCGTCGATGGGTCGAATACACATCCCGGGCGTGGCTTGTGTCTGGAACCACATGATCTTGTGATCGCAAAGCTCATCGCTCACCGAGAGAAGGACCTCGAGTTCGCAGCAGCCCTGATCGATGCCGGTCTGGTGATGCCCGACACCCTCCTACACCGGCTTCACATCACCACTTCGGCCGCGCCTATCCAGATTGAACGTGTGAGAGTTTGGCTTGAGCGTCAGCGCGGATGACGGCTACCTGAAGCAAGCCCGCACACGCTCGTCGCCTGTTGCGAAAGATCTTAAAACCTTCTCACGCGCGGTAGCTGAAGGCCAAACGCGTGCGTCGGTGGGCGATCCGCCATCCCTCGCTCGTCCGCACGAATCGATCCACGTACTCCCCCACGTGACGAATGGGGCCAATCGGGGCCAGTTCGCGGTCGAGGTCCGCTGCCGAGTCGACGGGGTGGTCGAAGACGTGGCGGAAGTTGATGAAGTAGGTGAGTCCCTCGGCGTGATCGGCATCGGTGATGGCGACGTCGATGTTGGTGCAAATGTGACGGGCAAGCCACGAATCTCCCGCCAGGCTCTCCGCCAACCGCGTCCTGATTTCCTCGCGTCCGCGGAAGGATAACCCAGCAGTCGGGAACTCCCATACGCCGTCATCCGCGAACAGCTCCCAGATCTCATCTGCGCGGCCCAGATCGATCAGGTGCGTGTACCTGATGATGAGACGAGTGCAGTTGTGGATGTCGAGGAGTTCCGACACTGATGTGACGTCAGGCATGGTGGATCTGCGCCACGAGACGGCCGGACATCCGATGGTGCTGCAGGTCATCCAGTCCCGCGGGGATGTCCTCGAAGTCGATCATCGTGACCACCGGGCTGACCTGCCCTGACGCCAGCAGCTCGTATATGGCTGCGACGTCCGCCTTCGTCCCGCCGGACGAGCCACGGATCTCCGCCTGGTGATGGATCATGTCCATGGTCTGGAGCGGGATCTCCATACGAGCCATGCCCACCAGGACCACGCGACCCTGCTTGCGAACCGCCTTGACCGCGTTGGCCGTCGTGGTGCCGTAGCCCGCGTAGTCGACGATGAGATCGAAGCCCCGGCCCTCCCACTCCAGCACGTCCTTGACGACGGATGTCGCGCCGATCTCCTTGGCCATGGGCCAGACGGCCTCATTGACCTCGGCCACGTGAACGTCGCAGCCGAGGATGACCGCAACCCGGGCCCCGATCTGACCCAAGCCTCCGAGGCCGATGATGCCGACCTTCATTCCCGCCTTGGCCTCACCTCGGGTCACGAGGGCGTGGTAAGACGTCATCCCCGCATCGGTGCCGATGGCGGCGAGCGCGAAGGACAGTCCGTTGGGCATGGGGACCACATCCTCGGCGAGACACAGATGCTTCTCCGTGAATCCACCGTTGCGCCGGTAGCCCGGGGCACCGTTGCCGTTGCTCGGGCACACGCCGACGCGATCACCGATCCGAACATCCGTCACGCCTGCCCCCACGGCGCTCACCACACCGGCAATCTCGTGCCCGATCACCATCGGCCGCGGGGTGATGTACTCCAACCATGACTCGTCGGTCATCGCACCGACGTCGGAGTGGCACAGGCCTGCGGCGACGACGTCGAGCACGACCTCGCCCGGCCGCGGAACAGGCTCGGGAATCTCGGCTCGCTGGAGCGGCTGGTGAGTCTCAGTGAACTGCCATGCCTTCATGAGCCCAACCTGCCGCGGGGAGGGACGCGGCGCTCCGCCGGCCGTGACGATGGCGTCGATGACAACCGCAGCCGTTGCAGCGCTGGATCGTGCATCGAGATCAATTTCGAGCTACGCGCGCCATCGTCCCTGCGTCGACGTCGTGACAGGCAACGCCAGGTCGCGTCGGATCAGACTCGTGCTGTCGGGTTTCACAGTCGAATGCCCCTCAGCGGTGCAACGAGGCTGATGTGCCTCCTGAGCATGCACCTGTTGCGGCCGCACTATTCAAAGGATGAGATGACAGCGAGGACTTGAACCACCAGCACTCCAACGGCAACGATGACGCCGATCACTACCGCAGATGTGGCCAGGCCTGAGCCACCCATGCCCGCGGACCTCGTTGCCGCGCGGGCCTTCCGACCTGAGCTGATTGCCAAGACAGGAAGAGCCAAGGAGAGGAGAGCAACCAGTCCCACAAACGCGTACGCGAGGACCTTGGTCCAGACCGGGTTGGCTGGCTCGTAGGCGATCATCGCGGCACCGAACCAGGCGGTGAACTCGATGAGGAGCAGGATCGGGCACAGGATCAGGCTCACCAGAGCCAGC
>Ga0315906_10004578_pt1 | contig 17729 bp, 15 predicted proteins | sample LakEriMetagenome_4_FD_203526 | JGI IMG/M metagenome (GOLD analysis project Ga0315906, IMG submission 203526) | Freshwater fungal communities from buoy surface, Lake Erie, Ohio, United States - Buoy 2 MA122 | ecosystem: Environmental > Aquatic > Freshwater > Lake > Lake biofilm | place: USA... | reverse complement strand
AGGGCGCTGCAGCGACCACAAGGCAGGCGATGAGGAACAGGCGTGTGATGCCGCGGGTGGTGCGAGTGTTCATTCGCATAGAATACTGAAGCATTGGGTTTGGCAGGGGGTTCTGTGGGCATTTCTCAACCGGTCATCATCGCCGGCGCGGGTCCGGTCGGCTGTACGGCAGCACTGCGTCTGGCACAGGCGGGCATTCCCGTCATCCTGCTGGAGGGTCTCGCCGACCTGCCCGAAACGCTGCGCGCCTCCACGTTCCACCCGCCCTCACTCGACATGCTCGACGAGCTCGGTATGGCCGCTCCGCTCGAAGCCCAGGGTCTCGTCTGTCGTCGCTACCAGTATCGTGACCGACGCACGGGAGAGATCGCTGAATTCGACCTCGAGGTGCTGCGTGGCGACACGCGACACCCGTACCGTCTGCAGGCAGAGCAGTGGAAGTACACGCGACTGGTGTGGAACGAACTGCAGACCACGCATGTCGGACTCGCGCAGTGTCACTTCAATCACGCGGTCAAGGGCGTGTACCAGACCAACGATGGCGTCGAGGTTCTGGTCTGGGACGGTGGGGTCGAGAAGACCCTGCACGGGTCCTATCTGATTGCCGCTGACGGCGCCGACAGCGCGGTTCGCAAAGCGGTGGCGATCGAGTTTGAAGGGTTTACGTATCCTGAGAAGTTTCTCGTCGCCTCGACCCCGTTTCCGCTCGAGACGAAGTTCGAGCGACTCTCGCCGGTGAACTACGTTTCGGACCCCGAAGAGTGGCTGGTGCTGCTCAAGACGCCGACCTTATGGCGAGTACTGATTCCGACCGACCCGAAGATCGAGGACGACGCTCTCTGGCTCTCCGATCGATGGATTCAAGACCGGCTGCACCACATGGCGCCGCACGACTCGGACTACGAGATCATCCATCGGACGATCTATCGCGTGCATCAACGTGTGGCGAAGACCTACCGACGCGGTCGGGTGTTGCTTGCCGGTGACTCGGCGCACATCAATAACCCGCTCGGTGGCATGGGCATGAACGGCGGCATCCACGACGCCTGGAATCTCAGCGACAAGCTGATCCGCATTCATCACGGCGAGCCGGCCGAGCCGCTACTCGATCTGTTTGCCAAGCAACGCCGCGAAATCTGCGTGCGCTTCGTGCAGGAACACACCATGAACAACAAGAAGCTCATGGAGTCGCGTGACCCGGACGTGCAGCGCAAACGGCAAGCGGATCTCATGCGTGCCGCTGCTGATCCGGAACTGTCGCGGGCGTTCCTGCTCAAGACCTCGATGATCCAGAGTCTTCGCGAGGCTGCGACGATCGCCTGAGCGCGTTAGTGTCCCGGAAATTCCACGAGACTGTGCGCGTGGATGCCGGCATTGCGCAGCGCCGCAGAACCACCGAGATCGGGCAGGTCGATCACAAAGCCCGCGCCGATCACTTCGGCGCCCACGGAGCGCAGCAGCGAGACGGCGGCGAGGGCCGTGCCACCGGTGGCGATCAGATCGTCGATCAGCAGCACGCGCTCGCCTGTACGCACGGCATCGCGGTGCATCTCGATCGTATCAGTGCCGTACTCGAGCGCATAACTTGCGCTGACTGTGGTGTTGGGCAACTTGCCCCGCTTGCGGATCGGCACGAATCCCGTACCCAGCGCATGCGCCACTGCGGCCCCCACGATGAACCCTCGCGCCTCGATGGCGGCCACTGTCTTGATGCGCGCATCGGCCCACGGAGACGTCAGTCCTGCCACCGCCTGAGTGAAAGCGGCGCCGTCGGCCAGCAAGGTGGTGATGTCGCGAAACTGGATGCCGGGCTTCGGATAGTCGGGGATGGTGCGGATGGTGTCTTTGAGCATGCCGCACCTTACCATGGAGCCTCGAAAACGGATTGCAGGAGCGTCGCGTGAAGAATTTGATCCTCGCTTTCGTAGGCATGCTGTTCATTCCGCTCGTCATCGCGCGGCCCGCGACGGCACCCGTTTCGCCCGTCACGGCGCGCGAGCAGTTGAATGCAACGCTGTGGCTGCAGCGGGCCACTGAATATGAACTGTCGACGCTGCAGGTGTATCGACTGGCGACCGAGCGTCTGCCCACCGTGATTGCAGCCCCGGGCACCGCGGCGACGGAGCAATGGAATACCGCAGCGGTGCAGCTGGCAGCGCTGCCTACAGCGATCGTCGTTGATCTCGACGAGACGGTGCTCGACAACACCTATTATCAGGCGCGTCAGTTGTTGCAGGGGCGCGAGTACGAAGAGTCTTCGTGGCAGGCGTGGATGCAGGAGGCCGCCGCGACGGCGATCCCGGGAGCCGTGGACTTTCTGCGTGCCGCCGCCGCCGCGGGACATCGAGTTTTTTATGTCACCAACCGCTTCTGCCAGCGACTCGAGTCTTCGCCTGATGATCCTTGTCCGGCGCGAACGGCGACGCTACGTAACCTTCGCGAGCTCGGCTTGCCGAACCTCGAGGACGGCGAGTCGTTGATGCTGCGCGGAGAGCGACCGCAGTGGAGTAGCTCCGACAAGTCTGCGCGCCGTGCAGCGATCGCCGAGCGCTATCGAATCGTGGCGCTCGTGGGCGATGACCTGCGCGATTTCGTGGATCGACCCGTATTCGAATCGCGCCGCAGCGAATTGTCAGGCCTATTCGGTACGCGCTGGTTCCTGCTGCCGAATCCGATCTACGGCAGTTGGGAGCGGGAGTTAACGAGTGGCGCCTGCGCACCCTCGACGAGTGTCGCTGACTGCGCCGCTCAGACCTTGGCCCGCAAATACGGACAGTTGAAGCCGCAGCCGGCGAACGCCCCGAAACATTGATCGCTATTTAGGTATCGCGAGGTTAGCGGGCGTGCCATCCATGGATTGCCCTTAACCTTGCGGCGTTACTCGCGAACCGGGCAGCGCTCGCCGGGCAGTGCGATGTCGAGCCACACCAGGCGGTGATCCGAACTGCGCGCCAGCACGTCATCATCGGGCCAGTACACGCCCGAGCGGCAGATCTCGAGGTCAGTCGAGGGCAGCAGGTAGTCGACCCGCAGATTGCCGGGGCCACTTCCCTCATCGTCGAAGTCCGCCGTGTCGAGCGTGGCGTCCCCTCGATGCTCGCGATTGCGTCCTCCTTGCCGTAGCGCGATCTCGCGTGCGCGTACACTGCGTGGCGCCAACGCACCCACGGCGACCTCGCGTTGTACTCTGGGATGCTGCAGCAGTTGGTCGATGGCGCCCGGTACGCTGCCGCCGTCCAGCGGGTCGGCATTGAGATCGCCCGCGATCACGAACGAGGCCGCGGGCGGCAGACCGCCGCGTCGCCCGACATCGTCGCGCAGATAAGCTGATCGAGCGGGTGAGATGTAGTCGGCCCAGAGTCGAATTTCGTCATGATTGCGCCGACCGTTGCGATCCTCGGGGCCATCGAACGCTGGCGGCGTGGGATGACTGACGAGGAAATGCAGCAGCCGCGGCGGCTCGCCGGCTTTCGTCGGCAGCATCACCGGAAGATCCCAGTGGCTCTTCGACGAGAGCCGCAACACATTGCGCGCCTCGGGGCCATACCAATCGAGCGGCAGCAAGGAGTTCGGCATATCGCGCCAAAGGAACTCGCGAAAGCTCCGCACTCGAGTGTTCGCGATCGGCAGGCGCGAGTACACCACCATGCCGTATTGGCCCGGGAACAGGCCGAAACCCAGCGCATCGTTGGCACCCCCAACGCGCCCGTTACGATCGAGGTCGATGCCGCTCGGCACACCCGTGTTCACCGGCGCAGTGAAGCGGTGCGGATAGTCACCGCGCAGATAGTTGTCGTGGAAAAGATCGATCGCGCGTTGCCCTTGAGGAGCATCGGCGTCGTGGTCGAATTCATTGATCAGCAGCAGGTCAGGCTGGACGGCCCGGATGATCGAGGCCACGTGCGCAGGCTGCAGTTGGTCGGGAGTGGCGAGCTCTCGACGCAGCGCGCCCGCCTCGGCACGGTTGAGGCTCGCATTGAACGTCGCAATGCGCAGCGTGCCGGGCGCTGCCTTAGGTACATTGCCGGCAGAGCCGATGAGTGGCGCTCCGGTGAGCAGGGTCGCTGCGAGCAGCACGACTGACGCCCCCAAAGAAAAGGGGCGGCCGAAGCCGCCCCTTTGGCTCGTCATGGACGTCGCGATCAGAAGCGAACCTGCAGCGACAGGCTGACGGTGCGCGGCGCACCCAAAGTCAGGAACGGCGCGGACGGGCTGTAACCCGAGACCGCGGGCGTCAGCGGCAGCGCGCCCGTCGTCGAGGAGATCGAACCGAAGAACTCTTCGTCGAACAGGTTGTAGACGTTGGCCTGAACGCGAACCGATTTCACGCCTTCGATTTCGAAGTTGTAGCCGGCATCGAGGCTGTACACCGTGAAGCTCTTGACCTTGGCGTCGTTGAGATCGGTGGTGAAGCGCTCATCGACGAACTTGCCCTCGAGGCCCACGTTGAAGCCCTCGAACGGACGCAGTTCGACGCGACCGGCATAGGTCCACTCCGGCGTCTCGACAAGGCGCTTGCCGGCAAGCGGAATGCTGCCCGTGGCGCTGACCAGCAGATTGTCCTGCAGTTCGCTGTCGTTGTAAGAGGCCGAACCGTTGACCACGATCCAGTCGTTCACCTGCCAGCCGACCTGCAAGTCGGCGCCCTGCAGATCGACGGCACCGACGTTACGGTCAACGTTGAACCCGAGATCCGGATCGAACGAGGAGACGATGCGGTTCTTGAACTCAGACTTCCACACTGCGATCGAGGCGAGCAGCGCATCTGAGCGATAGCGCCAGCCGATGTCGAACGAGTCGGTCTCTTCCGGATCCGGCAGCGCACGGGCGAGCGAGCCGTCGGCAGCGCGGCGAACCGAGTACAGGTTGTCCGTACGCGGGGCCGAGAGGCCACCCGCGTAGGAGGCGTAGATCGTGTGCGCATCGGTCAGCGCATAGGTCACGCCGATGTTCGGCAGCACTTCCTCGAACTTGGCTTCGGCCTTGAAGGGCGGCACGTATTCCGTGGTCGATGTCCCCAAACGCACGTTGCCGTTCGGCAGGGTGCTCGCCACAGGTTGCGTGGTGCAGAGGACGTTACCCGAGGCGTTCTGCGTGTAGCAGTACTGGTTCAGCTCGCGCTTGAAGAACGGTGCACGCACGCCGATCGTTGCGGTCAGCTTCTCGTCCATGAACTTGCCGCGGTATTCGGCGGAGATCTGGTTGAGCTCGGCGATCGAGAACCGGTCGCGAGTACGCAGGAAGCTGTTGTCGGCGGTGCGGACCACGCGACCCTGACGACCACCGAACACGCTCTCCGGATTGCCATTGGCGTCGAGGTAGCCGAAGGCGCCCGTTTGCCGATGCTTGCCGTAGTCGAAGGCGTAAGCAACGCGCAGACGCTGCGTGTCGGACATGTCGTAGATCAGCGAGGCATTGAGGCCGAAACGCTTCGTGTTCGTGTTGCTCGGTGTGTAGAACCGAACGGTGTCGAGCACGTCTCCGTCGCCGTTGAGGTCGAAACCCACAGCGGTGGTATTGCCCACCACGCGTCGGTCGGCATTGTTCGTGGCACTCGGCGTCTCGTTGGCGAGCTGCGTACCGCCGCCGTTGGCGAGCACATACTGGAACGACGGATCGATGGCGAGGCGCAGGTTGTCGCTGAGGTTCCACAGCGAGTTGATGCGGATGTTGCCGGTATCCGAAGGATTAACGCGCAGGCCGTAGTAGTTCGTGCAGGCCGAGGGGTTCAGCACGTTCTCGGTGCCGCCCGCGTTCGGGGCAGCATTTTCGTCCTGACGCGTGCCGGCGACGCCCGGAACGCGGGTGCAGAGCGGCAGGTTGTCGAAGTTGCGGCCGTTGGTCAGCCACTGCGCTTCGGTCGCATTGCGATAGAAGTTGTTGCGGTTGCGGTTGAAGTGGAACGAGGCCGCGATGAAGTTGCCACCCTCCAGATCCTGCTGGATGCGGGCATTGAACTGGCGCTTGTAGATCTCGCCTGGACCCTTGTACTTGTCGTTCGAGGAGTGCGAGGCGCTGATGTATGCACGCGTGCCCCAAGGCCCGATTTCACCAGTCTCGTACATGCCGAAGTAGCGGCGATAGTTGTACTCGCCACCCGACACCGAGAGCATGCCGCCCGATTGCTTCGAGGGACGGCGGGTACGGTTGTTGATGGTGCCGCCCGTGGCCGAAGCCGTGGGGCTGTCGACGTCGGTGGTGCCGAGGTTCACGTCCACCGCTTCGATGAGTTCAGGATCGATCTGCTGGTTCGTGTAGATCGCGTAGTTGCCAGTGTCGTTCAGCGGAATACCGTCGAAGGTGAGCGACACGCGCGCACCATCAAAGCCGCGCAAGCGCAGGTTGCCGCCCGAGCTGCCGTACGGGTCGGTGTTGGTGAACACGAGACCCGGGACCTGGTTCAGCGACTCGAGGAAGGTCTGACCGGGGATGTAGTTGCTCAGTGAATCACCCGTGATGGTGATACGCGACTTGGCCGCGTTCTGCTCGGTGACGATGCCGAGCGAGGGTGCGCGACGACCGGTGACGACGATTTCCTGCAGGTCTTCTGCAGCGGTCGTACCCGTGGACTGGGCGAACGCCGAGGGGGCTGTGGCGATCACCACCAGCGGGCAGGCGAGAAGGACGGCAAGCGTGACGCGCGAGCGTCGCGTTGCGGACACGGGCAAAGGGTTACCCGACAGCAGCGTGGACATCGTTGCAAGTCTCCAGATGGACGAAATGTGAAATTCGTTGAGGGCTTCCTGCCCTACAGAGTGGGTGCGTATTAGACGGACGACCGATGAATATTCTATGACAGCAGGGCCCTGTCGCGCACCCCGCCCTTTGTCTCATTTTCGCAACATGGACGATCCGGCATGGGCGATCCGGCGAGTACCGGTCCTCAGGCCTCGCCGCTCTCCAAGGCCGCAACGAAGTGCCGCCGGCACAGCGGCACGTAGCGATCGTTACCGCCGATTTCCACCTGCTCTCCCGAGGACTCAACCCGGCCGTCCGGCCGCACCCGCACGACCATGGTCGCCTTGCGACCGCAATGGCAGACGGTTTTAAGCTCGACGAGGTTATCCGCCCAGGCCAGCAACTGCGCGCTGCCCTCAAAGAGGCGTCCCAGGAAGTCGGTTCTTAGGCCGTAGCAGAGCACCGGTACGTTGAGTTCATCCACCACGCGAGCGAGCTGCCGGACGTGCTCGGCAGTGAGGAACTGCGCCTCATCGACCAGCACGCAGGCGAGCGGCGCCGTCGCCTGTTCAGCGGCGATTTCGGCATGCAGGTCCCGTCCGGGGCCGAAGTGTCGCGCCTCGGCACTGATGCCGATCCGTGAAGCGACCTTGCCGCCGGCTCGATCATCGAGCTGCGCCGTGTAGACGAGCGTGCGCATGCCTCGCTCGCCGTAGTTATGCGAGGCCTGCAGCAACGCCGTGGATTTTCCGGCGTTCATCGTCGAGTAATAGAAATAAAGCTTGGCCATGCGGACAAGGTGTGCGGGGTCAGCCGGCGACGATGCCGACGACGCATCCGGTCATGCAGGAGGCGAGCGTTGCGGCGACGAAGGCAGGCCAGGCGAGTTGTGCGAGATCGCCCCGTCGCTCCGGAGCCATCGTGCCGATGCCGCTGATCTGGATGCCGATGCTCGCGAGGTTCGCAAAGCCCGCCAAAGCGTAGATGGTGATCAAGCGGCTGCGCTCGGAGAGCGCATCGGCGGGCATTGCCGAGAGCTGGATGTAGGCGATGAATTCATTGAGCACACTTTTCACGCCGAGCAGTGAGCCTGCCGTGCTGGCTTCGGCCCAGGGAATGCCCATGAGCCAGGCAATAGGCGCGAAGATCCAGCCTGCCACACGCTCGAGCGTGATCGCCTCACCGCCCACCATCGGCAGGAAGCCCACCACGCTGTTGGCGAGCGCGACGAATGCCGTGAGCACGATGAGAATCGCGATGATGTTGAGATAGAGCGCGAGGCCATCGCTCGTACCGCGGGTGATGGAGTCCATGGCGCTCGTATAGATCTTCGGCGGCTGCTGCAGATCCTGCGTGCTGTCGTTGCCATCGGGCAGCATGATGTGCGCGAACAGTACTGCGGCCGGCACCGACATGATCGACTTGGTGATGAGGTGGCCGAGTACCCCCTCGAACTGCGCGCCGAGCATCGCCGAGTAGATCACCATGACCGAGCCTGCGATGGTGGCCATGCCCGCGGTCATGACAAGCAGCAGTTCGTAGCGTGACATCCGCTCAAGGTAGGGGCGCACCAGCAGCGGCGCTTCGGTCTGCCCCAAGAAAATATTGGCCGTTGCCACCAGGCCCGCAGGTCCGCGCGTGCCAAGGGCGCGCTCGAAAACATAGGAGATCCCGCGGATCACGAGCGGCAGGATGCGCCAGTACCACAGCAGCGCCGACAGTGCCGACATCACGATGACGAGCGGTAACACCTGGAAGGCGAAGGTGACCACAGCGTTGGGGTTGGTCACGGTGAATGGCGTATCGCCGCCGCCGAGATAGCCGAATACAAACGAGCTGCCCTTGAGCGTTGCAGCACCGAGTGCGCCCACCGCCTGGTTGAGATAGAGCAGGCCTTCTTTGACGACCGGCGCTTTCAGCAGCAGCAGGCAGATCACGAACTGCAGCAGCACGGCGATGACGACGAGCTTCCAGTTGATACGTCGCCAGTTGCTCGACATTGGCAATACGACGGCGATGAAGAGCGCGATGCCGAGCAGGGCCTGAAGTTGCAGCGTCATGAGGGGTATCCGTTATTTGAGTTTGATTTCCCGCAACCGCTCCTGCAGGTATTCCTCGGCGAGGATCGGCGGCAGCGGTTCGGGCTTGCCCGGCCCCACGCAGGAGGGCAGGGCGGCGATGGGAAAGTCCGGGTTGAAATGCAGGAAGAAGGGCATCGAGTAGCGCGCGTGGCGAGCCCGATCACTCTTGGGGTTGATCACGCGATGGCTGGTCGATCGCAGCGTGCCGTTGGTCAGCCGTTGCAGCATGTCGCCGACGTTGACGACCATGGAGCCTGGTGAGGGATTCACTTCGAGCCATTCGCCGCGCTTGCTCAGCACCTGCAAGCCCGGCTCCTCGGCGCCTAGCAGCAGCGTGATGACATTGATGTCCTCATGCGCACCGGCCCGAACGCTTTCGGTGGGCTGGGGCGGCATTGGGGGGTAGTGGATCACCCGAAGTACGCTGTTGCCGAGTTGGACCTTGTCCTCAAAAAAATCGGCTGGCAGATTGAGGATTGCAGCGATCGCTCGAAGGATGCGCCGCCCCGTGCGATCGAAGGTTTCGAACATCTCGATGGAGGTGTCGCGAAAACCCGTCAACTCGTTGATCCAGACGTTGTCGGCCATGTATTTGCGGTACGCATGACCCTCCGGCAGTTCGCGCCCGACGTGCCAGAACTCTTTCAGGTCGTGGTGCGTTGCGCCCTTGGCGGTTTCAATGCCGAAAGGGGTGTAGCCGCGGGCACCGCCGCCGCCCGGAACGTGGTAGCGGCGCTTGGCGTCTTCGGGCCAGGCGAAGAAGGCCTTGTAGAGGCCCAGAAAGCGGTCGATCAGCGCCTGTGGCATGCCGTGGTCGGTCAGAATCACGAAACCATGCTGTTCGTAAGCTGCACCCAAATCGCGCACGAAGGCCGGCGAGTCCGATTCACGCAGGCTTAAGGTCGGGATCACATCGCTCATCCGCGCATTCTGCACCCGATTGCCCCCTACGTTAAGATTTGCGGTATGTGGGATCCGCTTCTTCGGTTGCTGGCAGCCTATCTGCTCGGTTCACTCAACGGCAGCCTGTTGCTCGGCAAGCTGCGCGGCGTGGACATCCGCACTCAAGGCAGCGGCAATGCGGGCGGTACCAATGCGTTGCGCACGCAGGGCAAGGCCTTCGCCCTCGGCGTGATCATCATCGACGTGGCGAAGGTGTACATCGCCGTGCGCGCCCTGCCCGGACTCTTTGCCCCGGGCGAGCTCGCGAGTGCGCCGCTGCAGCAGGCCTGGCTGCAGGTCGGCTGCGGGTTTGCTGCGGTGGTGGGACACGTCTACCCGATCTTCCACGGCTTTCGCGGCGGCAAGGGTGTGGCGACGCTGCTCGGCAGCCTTCTGGCGCTCGCGCCGGTACTGCTGCTGGGTGTGCTCGCCGTCTGGCTTGTCATGATGATGGTGTTCGGCTACGTGGGTCTCGGCTCCATGGTGGCGGCCGCTGCGTTGCCTGCGCTGGCGCTGTGGGCCGGCAAAGCAGGTTGGATTACCGCGGATGCGGTTGTGCCGCTCGTTGCGTTCGGCGTGGCGTGTGCCGTGTTCGTGGTCTGGACTCATCGCAGCAACATCGCCCGGATGCGTCAGGGGACCGAGCCGCGTGCGCGGAGTCTCTGGCTGCTTGGGCGATGGCGCGCATGAGCACGCTGCTCGAGCAGGTCTATCGAACACTGGCCACCGGCCAAACGCTCTCGGGCGAGGCTCTGGCACAGGGCCTCGGCGTGACGCGCAGCGCAGTGTGGAAAGCCATCGAGACTCTTCGAGGTCTCGGCCTCTCGATTGAGGCGCAGACCCAGCGCGGCTATCGACTTGCCTCACCGGTGCAACCCCTCGACGTCGCCATGCTGCGCACCGCACTGCAAGCGCTCAGTGATCGACTGCATTCGCTTGAGGTACGTTGGTCGGCGCCGTCGACCAACGCTGAGCTGCTCGCGGCTCCTGCGCCCCCCGTGGGGCAGTTCGATGTTTTGCTGGTCGAGCACCAGTCGGCGGGTCGAGGGCGCCGCGGACGGGCGTGGCGTTCGGCGCTCGGCGACAGCGTTTGTTTGTCGGTGGCGACGAGCTTCGATCCGACGCCGCGCGATTTGCCCGCGCTCACGCTCGTGATCGGGCTCAGCGTGCGCGCCGCGTTGCAGCGCTGCGGCGCTTCGGGTGTCGGACTAAAATGGCCGAATGATCTTGTGTTGATGCAACTGGACGCTACGGGACAACGAACTCTGGCCAAGCTCGGCGGCGTCCTCGTCGAGCTGCGCGCGGAGGCGGCAGGCCCCGCGCATGTCGTCATCGGGTTGGGGCTCAATCTGCGGCTCGATGCGCACGCCCGCAGCGAGATCGCCGCTACCGGAAACATCGCCGCAGCGCTTGCCGATTGCGGCATTGATCCGCAGCAGCGCAACGCACTCATCGGCTGCGTGCTCGAGTCGATGATCCAGTCGGTCGGCCAGTTTGCGGCGCAGGGTTTCGAGCCGTTTCGTGCCGCATGGGCCGAAGCCGATGCGCTGCGCGGCGAGTCGGTGCGCATTTCCGGTGCGGGCGCCGAGCGCGTGGGCGTCGCGGCGGGAATCGATGCGCACGGCGCCTTGCAGTTGCTGACCGCAGAGGGTGCGCAGATCGGTATTGCGGCGGGAGAGGTTTCCGTGCGTCGGAGCGGCTCATCGTGAAGCGCAATCGGGTCCTGCTCGTTGATCTCGGCAACACGCGCATCAAGTGGGCGTGGTTGCGTGCAGATGGTACGCCCGGGCGAATGCGTGCGGCGGAGCATGCGAGCTGGAGCGCGCGCGACTTTGCCAAAGAATTGTTTGCTCGTTTGCCGAAGGATGCGCCCGTCGAGGTGCACATCGTCAGCGTTGCGGCCGCGCGGGTGCGCGCCGAACTTCGCAAGGCTGTGCGTGAGACGACGGGGCGCTGGCCGCGTTTCGTGCGCAGCGTCCGCAGTCTTGCTGGGGTGCAAAACGGGTACCGGGATCCGTGGCGACTTGGGGCAGATCGGTGGCTCGCACTGCTCGGGGCGCGAGAGTTGCAAAAGTCGGGCAGCGCTGTGTGTGTGGTGGACATCGGCACAGCGCTCACACTGGACCTGCTTGATGCCAAGGGTGTTCACCGCGGCGGTGCGATCGTGCCGGGTCCACAGCTCATGACGGAAAGCCTGCTGAGCTCGACGGGCGGCATCCGCCGGCGGGCCCGCGCGGGCATCGCCCGAGCTCAGGAACTCTTTGCCCGCGATACGCGCGCAGCGCTCGCCGCCGGCGCGCATCACGCCACGGCGGCAGTGATCGAGCGCGCCTTGGCTGAGGCTCGCGGTCGCAAGACACCACGCAGAAAGGTGGAGCTCGTCCTGACGGGAGGCGCAGCGCTGCAGGTGAGTGCTCTGTTGCGAGTGCCACACAGAATTGAGGCGAATCTCGTGCTGCGCGGTCTTGCACGCGCGGTGCGGCGGGTGGGCTAGAATAAGCCTTCGGAAAGCCGGGTTAGCACAGGGGTAGTGCAGCAGTTTTGTAAACTGTTGGTCGGGGGTTCAAATCCCTCACCCGGCACCGATTTTCAAGGACTTAGTTCAGCCAGTCCCCCAACTCCGTCACCATTTTTTGGTGGCCTTGGTGGCCCAATGGTGGCCAGGTTCGAGTGCCTGCGGTCAACACCTGACCTGAGCGTAAGACTAGCCGCTTGCGCAGCCATGAAGCAAGGGACCCCTTTTCTCGCCGGGAATGCAACTATTTGATGCAGGCGTAGGAGGCGGGGCATCAAGAATCGGCAGGGGTGGTTGGGGGACCCCCGCCATAATTTGAGTCTCGTGTGATAGCAAAAACAAAAAGCACTAGACCCAAGAGCGCCGGCGCGTTCTCTTGCAGGCAGTAGTGAACACATTGGACACCAGACCGGCCCCCCCCCCCAGATAGTTTAGGAGTCCCAGCAGGAGCGCCTTGCGCCCGAATGCAAATTAACGGAGTCGGTGAACGGCACGAGCCGTTGTGGCTGTGCGATTATGAGCCGGGTACTAGTCAGGCTGAGTTGCAGGTCGCTTCTATCTTTGTAGTTGAGTGTGAGTCGCAGTTGGTTCTGCGTACTGGTGCTGGGCGGGTAGGCGCGTAAAGATGACCCAATATCTTCGAGCAGTGGTGCTCATTGTCTCGGTCTGGCTCGCCGGTTGTGCAGGTGGCGCATCGAGCAGCCCGGCGTCTACACCGCCCGTTATATCGACCCCCTCAGCACCGTCTGTCGCGTCAGGGTTTGCTCCGCTCCCACTCAGGAGTCGACCTGAGCAGTTTAGTTACGGGCATTTCTGTCCTCCGTACATGGACTACGGCTCACCATCGCGACAAGTTGATTTCTTATGTCGAACGGGTTTTGCGGTCGGACACGATCCTGATGCTCGAACCCCGCGCTGGGTCATCGAGCGTTTACGGGTGGGGACCCTCAATGGCGGCATTGAGCGCACGGATGACTTTCGCGCCGATCCCGATCTTCTGCAGGGGCGTCGTGCTGAGTTACAGGATTACGTGGGTTCAGGTTATGACCGCGGTCATATGGCCGCTGCCGGAAATCTGACCTGGAGCCTCCAAGCAATGGTCGAGAGTTTTTATCTCTCCAACATTGCCCCTCAAGACCCCAGTCTCAATCGAGGTGCGTGGGCGAGGCTAGAGGAGGATGTTCGCCTGTGGACGCTGGAGCGTGGTGATTTAGTGGTGGTCACTGGGCCTGTGTTCGGCTCTCAAGGCGCAGTCATCGGCCAGTCACCCGTCCAAGTGCCAGTAGCGTTTTACAAAGTCGTCTATGACCCGTTTCGGAGAGAGGGGGTTGGTTTCGTGTACCCGAACGTACCTCCCACGTCGAACAACCGCGCAGACTACCAAGTGCCGATTGAGCAAATTGAACGAACTACGGGTTTGGCGTTGATTAGTTCGCGATGATGAAGAGGGCGCTCCGCAGGTGAGGGGGATTTCGATCCCTACCGGGGTAGTGCTCCCGAATCGGGTTCGTGCTCGCTGTGGCAGCGCTTTGCGCCGTAAGTAGGGCAAAAGACGACGCTTCCCCGTCAAAAGCACCCACCACTCTCGACGCGGATGCGCAAAATTCGACGTATAATTCTACAGACAAACGCAGGTTAGGCGTAATTTACTGTGTCGATGGCTCTCACCGTGTTGGCTTCTCGATTTCTACGAGTTTCGACCTTTTCCAAACCTTCGGGCGACACGGTGTGCTTGTCTGCTTACGCTCAGACGAACAATGAGAATTGAAGGCGTTAAATGAACATTCCTATCGGTTGGTCAATCGCCATAATATCTTGCTTAGCGGGGTTTGTTGTCCTTGGCGGACAGGTCTCGCAGCTTTGGATACCGGCGGAATACCTTATTATTTTAGGCGCAGCATTGGGCGCGCTAGTGGCCGGAAACAAGGGCCGAAATTTAAAAAATATTGTTTCAGCGATACAGAAGCTTTTCGTGCCCGCAAGCGTCAATAAAAAAGCAAATATTCAACTTTTATCTTTGATGTTTGAATTATTGCAGCGATTGACGCGTGAGGGGCCGCCATCAATCGACACAGACATTGAAAACCCGGATGCTAGCGACCTGTTTAAAAAATATCCTGATGTCGTTAACAATCACCGCTTAAAAACGTTCTTGCGTGACTACCTAAGAATGCTAGTGGACGGAAATACAAACTCGTCTCATATAGAGGCAGTAATGGCGCAGGAGATTGAGGTTTTAGACAGCGAAGCTCGGGAGCCATCGCGCGCCCTTCATATCCTCGCCGACTCGCTCCCTGCCTTTGGGATAGTTGCGGCCATTGCTGGAGTAATTCATACGTTGACAAATATTTCCGTTAGCGGAGCCGTTGACGTCTTGGGGCAAGGGATAGCTTCAGCGTTGGTTGGTACGTTGCTCGGAGTGTTCTTTTCCTACGCGGTTGTCAGTCCAATCGCCAATACGCTACGTCAGGTGGCGGATGCCGAACTGCGGCCGTTTGAAGCGATCAAAGAAATTATTGTTGCTTACAGCAATAAGTTTGCCCCGTTAATCGCTGTTGAGTATGGAAGGAAAGTGTTGTATTCAGATCAGCGCCCATCAATGGAGGAGCTCGAAACGTTTGTGCGCTCCACATCCGGCCAATCAATGCGCCAACGTTGAATGACGCGCCGGAACGAGGCTTTGGAAGACCATCAGCCGCCTAGGCCGCGGACGACGCGCGTACGTCACGTCGAGTCTACTGAAGGTAGATGGAAGCTGGTTTATGCAGACTTTGTTACGGTCTTGATGTGCTTTTTTGTTGTGGCATGGGCATCACGACTAGTCCTGGTTTCTGATCAAAGTGGTCTAGACCGTACATGTACAGATCAGATTGCCGATTTGGTTCGTTACTACGCCTCAAGGCCCCCGATTGCGGTCAAAGGCGATGCCGTGATTCTCGTGACTAATGATGCAACCGTCGAAGGGGTTCGTTTTACCCTCGTGGACGCTCAGGCAGAACTATTCAAGCGAGGCGAGGCAGTAATCGCCGAGAAAGCATTGCCTTACTTTGGAATAATTTCTCAAGCGATTAAGCAGTGTTCGAGAACGCATAAGATTCGGATTGAGGGCTATACGGACGCGTATAAGTTTCAAACCGCTGCTAGAGCCTACACAAATTGGGAACTTTCCGCTGACCGCGCCAACGCCGCTCGTCGCCAGCTTCTCCTAAGTGGTATTCCGGAGGAGCAAGTCATGGCGGTAGTCGGGTATGGCGACAGTCAGCCGGTGCTGCCGCAAAATCCCATGAGCGCCGTGAACCGGCGCGTTTCTATCACGGTGCTCGCACCGTTAGCCGAGGGCTCCGTTCCGTAATCGCATTGTGTTTTACGAGTTGATCTGTCACGTTAGGGTGGTGCAAGCCAATTCTTTACTTCCTTTTTTGGCGTAAAAAGATATCGAACAATCCACGCCTGAGCGGAAAATCTAATTTATAGCCGAGTTGCGTTGCAAAAGCCGTCTTTTGAAAAAAAGCAGTCTGGTTTGCGGTGGGGTGCACGACTCCGAGGAGAAGGCGGTGGTTAGCTTATCTGTGAACGAGCACACCCCCGTCACAAAGCTGGTTGAGGACTGCCCACCGTCGACCACGCTACACGTGTATACCCGGGTTAGTACAGCCGGTCAGCAGGAGATGGGCACGTCGCTTCAAACGCAGTATGAAGAAGGCGTTCGCCGCGCGGAGCAGCTGGGGTTCCAGTGGCGTCATTGGAATGAAGGCGGTCGGTCATCGAATCACGAGGACATTGCGCAGCGTCCCGTACTCTACTCACTCTACAATGCAATTCGATCTGCACAGGTTAAGCATCTGTATGTGTACGACCAGTCACGTTTATCGCGAAACGACATCGTCGCTTCGGTTTTCCGACATGAGTGTCGCAAGCACGGCGTAACCATACATACAAAAGACGGTCGCTATGATCTTTCAAATCCTAGCGATCAGTTGCTCACCCAAATGCTGAACGCAGTGGCGGAGTTTGATAACTCTGTCCGAGTGGATAAGACTCGACGCGGGCGAATAAAAAGGGCCAAAGACGGATACTGGATGGGAGGTGCGCCTCCGTATGGCTATGCCGTTGTCGCCCGCCGGCTTTCTATCGATCACGCCGAGGCAGTTTGGGTGCGATTAATGTTTGAGTCGCGTGCAGCAGGGGTTTCCGTCGGCGACATCAAGCGTGCATTAGACTCAAACAACGTGAGACCGCGCATGAGGAAGCGCTGGAGTGGGGCGTCGATTCGAAGCGTAATTAAAAATACTCATCACTCAGGATTTTATACAGTTGTAGACAGAGCAAACGGAGGGGAGTTCCGAATCAACTGCGATCAAATCGTTTCCGCCGAGATTTGGCAGCAAGCGAACGAAGCAATCGATGCGGAGTGGGTGCGTCGGAGATCGACCCCAAGAAGCAAAAAGACTACCACTTTACTTAGGCCACTTTTATTCTGTGGTCACTGCGGTCGGCGTTTCGTGGTTCATAATACGCAAGCAACGAAGTCCACCGTTTATTACTGTCCGATGAAACAGAGAGAGTGGGCGCGTGTCGGTGAAGCGGTTGAAAAAGGCACGCGATTCACAGGGTGCGGCATGGATCGGTCAATTCGTGTCGAGGCCTTAGAAGAGGCGGTGTTTGAAATTTCCGCGAGGGTTCTTGATAACGATGCCGTCTACAGCGCGCGCTTCGAGCAATCGGTGATGAGCGGACGTCCATTAATCGTTTCGCGCGCTCATGAAAGAAGTCTGCACAGAAAACTCAAAGAGCTGGTGGGTACGAAAAACGCGTTAGTCTTCATTGCGGACCAATCTGAAAGGCGTTCCGTCCCGGTGGCAGCAGCCGTTGCAGATAACATCAAGCCTGCGTACCGGCATAGACTCAGAATAAAGGAGATATCAGAGGAGATAGACCAGATAAATCTTAGGCTCGAAGAAAAAGAAAATTACGAAAAATTTAAAAAATGGATTCAAGACCTACGTGGAAGATTTAAGAGGATTAAGGACGTGCCGCTTGAGGAAGGGCGGGCGCTTGCGTTTGAGATTATTGACGGAATAGAAGTAACGTTCAAAAAAGAAGAAAATGCGCATGTTATTAAGGTGATTTATCGTCATCCATTAATTGGAAGTGAAGTTGTTCGCGTGAGCTGTCTTCCGCTGTCGGGTGGAAAGCGCGGTATGGTCATAACGCAGGGCGGGGAGTAGCGCCTTTCTTCCAATGGTTTTTAACAGTGAGTGTGGCGCTCCTTTCTGCGCGGCGGGTGTTTGGCGCGGTGTGACTTGTGGACCAGTCTATACGTGAGTTTGTAAGCGTTCGTCGTGATCGTGTTTTTCGGTATTCGTTGTTGTTGTATTAGCCGATAATTTTTAAACTATGTTCCCAAACAAACCAAGAATCGTCGCGACTCGGCAAAGTAAAACGTATCAGGGGATACTCGAAATCCTTTGTGTCCGAGTCGGGAATCACAAGCGGTTTAGGATCTTTACAAC
>Ga0315906_10004576_pt1 | contig 17730 bp, 13 predicted proteins | sample LakEriMetagenome_4_FD_203526 | JGI IMG/M metagenome (GOLD analysis project Ga0315906, IMG submission 203526) | Freshwater fungal communities from buoy surface, Lake Erie, Ohio, United States - Buoy 2 MA122 | ecosystem: Environmental > Aquatic > Freshwater > Lake > Lake biofilm | place: USA... | reverse complement strand
CTCCACCGCTACGAGCCCAGCGTCTGGGTTCGAGCCGAGGTGGATGCGAAGGATCGGCAGATCATGAGCCACAAGTGAACGTGCGTCACCAAGTGCCTGTGCGTCAACAAGTTGACCGAAGGTGAAACTGCTCCCTGGAATCTCAAGGTCGTGCGGTCGCCCTGCGACGAGTTGGATAAACCAGCCGATCGGCGCGCCCCCCTTGTGCAGCTGCCCCGTTGAGTGGAGGAAGCGCGGACCGTAGCCAACGGTGGTGGCGCGGTGTGTCCCATCGCGCAGTAGCAGGCGGAGTGAGGTGAGCGCCGCCGTCCGTTCGGGCGTGGTGGCGATGTACACATGGATGCCAATGTAGCCGCGCTGTGCAAGTCGCTGCAGTTGACCCGCAACGAGTTTCACCGCGTCATCTGCAAATGCGGCAGGGAGCGCGCCGTCTACCCAGATCTGAAGTGGCCCGTCGGCACACTTCGGAGTCAGTTTTGGGAGTGCGCCAGTTGCGGCGAGTTCACTTAGCACTGCGATGGTGTTCTGCTTGGACTCGGTCACATTCGGTTCATCAAATGGATTGATTCCTAGGACGACGCCTGCGATCGCTGTTGCCGCCTCCCAGTGAAGGAACTCTCCACCAAGGTCTATTGCGTCACTCAGTGTGTAGCTGATGACGGGGTGTCCTGCCGCCGCAAGTTCGTTGAGTCGAGTATCAGTAGAGGTTCCATCTGCAGCGCGTGGTGCGTGGCCGCCATTCAGCGCGATGCGCACGAAGAGGCGATCGTCCTGGTAGCTCTCAAGTGCGCCGAGCGGCTCAAGGTCAACAGGGACGACGCCTACGCCCTGCTTTCCCGTGCTCTCTGCAACAAGTTGCTCCGCCCATGCGCCGAAGCCGTGGATCGGCTCATCAACGAGAAGGGTCAACTTATCGCGCCCCTCGCGCGCGAGCGCCCCAATGATCACGCCGAGCGCAACGGCACGGTTGGCGGTTGGCTCTGGCTCGCGCAGTTGAGCGGCAGCGACGGCGCCTGCAGCGAGCAGTGAATCCAGGTCAATGCCGAGCAGGCTTGCTGGCACGAGCCCAACAAAGCTGAGTGCGGAGTAGCGTCCGCCAATGTCAGCGGGGTTCAAGAAGCGTTCGAGCATCCGCTCGTTCCCCGGAATCCCATCAATGCTTGGCGAGGGGTCGCTGATCGCGATCATTGAAGCGAACGGATCTTCGCCAGCGCTGAGCGCGCTTGAGATCCATCCCGCCGCATAGGCGGCGAACGAGAGCGTCTCCGTGGTGGTGCCAGACTTGCTTGCAACGATCACCAGCGTCTTGGCAGGGTTGAGCCCAGCGAGCGCCGCCGCAACCGCCTCCGGATCCGTGGAGTCACAGACGCGAATCTTCAGCCACTCGCTGATCGATGCGAACGCGGTGGCGAGCACTTCGGGAGCGAGAGAGGATCCACCCATCCCCGCCACGATTGCCGTGGTGAATCCTGCGTCGCGCACCTTCCCGCCGAACGCTTCAAGAGCTGGGACCTGCTCGGTGAAGTGCGCTGGTGCGTCGAGCCAGCCGAGCCGATTTGCGATCTTCGCCTGAACTTCAGGGTCACGGCTCCAGAGTGTGACGTCCTTATCGGCAAGTCGCGTCGCCCACTCTTCGCTGCGCGCGCGCTCGAACACTGCGCTGATCGCGGCAAGATCTGTGGCGCGGCTGACGCGTGCAAAGAAGGGGAGTCGTAGCTCGCCGCTCACCCCTGTTCCTTCTCAATCTGCTGCACCTTGCTGGTGCGGCGGACGAATCGCTCTGCATCACTCGGTGTGGCGGTGAGGAATGCGGCGAGTACCGTGGCTGCGGTTTCGGGATCAATCACCTTTGCGCCGAGCGAAAGCACATTCATGGCGTCGTGGACCACGCCCTGCTCCGCAGATGCGGGATCATGCGCAATGCATGCACGGATTCCGTTGAACTTATTTGCCGCAATCGTGACGCCGATCCCTGAACCGCAAATCAACAGGCCACGCTCCGCACCACCGCGCTGCATCAACTCAGCAACAGCACGTGATGCATCCGGGTAATCGTCCGTGAGATCGCTCCCGTCGCCGCCGAGGTCGATCCCCTCCCAGTCAGGGGCGATCGTCTGAAGTTCGTTGAGCAGTGCAGCCTTGAGCGCAGCCCCCGCGTGATCTGCGGCAATCGCGAGCTTACGGGCTGACACCTCAGCTGACCTGATGACCGTCGTGGAGGTGCGGCGTTGGGATCACACCGCGGTGCGTTCCAGCGATCACGCCGCGCGCAACCTCTGCAATGCGCTCTGGCGTGAAGCCGAATTCAGCGAAGAGTTTCGGTGCAGGTGCCGAAGCACCGAAGCGATCCATGGCGATGATTGCGCCATCGCTCCCCGTCCAGCGATCCCATCCGAGGCTGACGCCGGCCTCAATGCCGACGCGCGCGCGAACTGCGGCGGGGAGGACTGACTCGCGGTAGGCAGCATCTTGATCACCAAAAAGTTCAAGACATGGTGCCGAGACAACGCGCGTAGGCGTGCCGGATGCTTCAAGAAGCTCTGCTGCGGAAACGGCGAGGTGCACCTCCGACCCTGTGGCAATGAGGATCGCCTTCGCCTGCGCGCTCGCTTCGCGGACTACGTATGCGCCGCGCTTCACGCCAGCCGCTGCGCCGCTGATGGAGCCAGGGAGTACGGGCAGCTTCTGTCGCGTGAAGGCGAGCACCGTCGGTGCGCTGCGCCGTTCAATAGCAACGCCCCATGCTTGTGCCGCTTCATTCGGATCCCCTGGGCGGAAGAAGCGTAGGTTTGGAATTGCACGCAACGCGGCGTAGTGCTCAACGGGCTGATGGGTTGGACCATCTTCACCAAGGCCAATAGAGTCGTGCGTGAAGACGAAGATGCTGCCGAGCCCGGCGAGTGCTGCGAGTCGCAGCGAGCCGCGCATGTAATCGCTGAAGGTGAGGAAGGTGGCGCTGAACGGGATCAGTCCGCCGTGATACGCGATCCCGTTGGTGATCGCCGCTGCCGCGTGCTCGCGTACACCGAAGCTGATGTTGCGACCCGAATCTGTTGCGGTGAAGCGACCCCCTTCATGAATGTCGGTGAGGTTCGACTCCGAGAGGTCGGCGCTGCCGCCGATCAGCTCCGGCAGCACCGCAGCGAGCGCCTTGATGCTCGACTGGCTGACGTTGCGCGTTGGCGCATCACCACCAAGTTCATAAACGGGCAGCGCGCGCTCCCAGCCGCTCGGCAGCCCGCCCGCCATGCGGCGCTGGAGTTCTGCCGCCTCTGCAGGGAAGGCGGTCGCGTATGCGAGGAGTCGCTTGGTGTGCGCTGCAACGAGCGCTTCACCACTGGTGATCGCACTGCGGTAGAACTCGGCAACATCCGCGGGAACGTCAAACGTTGCATCGGGATTTGCGCCGTATGCCGACTTCGTGAGCTTCACTTCGTCTGGACCGAGCGGGGCGCCGTGTGACTTCTGGCTCCCCGCCTTATTCGGAGAACCGAAACCGATGACGGTGCGCACAGCGATGAGGCTCGGGCGATCATCCTTGATCGCTGCGCCGATCGCCGCATCAATGGATGCAACGTCGTTGCCGTCTGCAACGCTGCTCGTGTGCCACCCGTAGGCGTCAAAGCGCTTCTTTACATCTTCCGACCAAGCGGTTGATGTTGGTCCATCAAGTTGAATCAGGTTGTCATCCCAGAGGTAGATCAATTTCCCAAGCTTCAAGTGTCCCGCGAGCGACGCGGCTTCGGATGCGATCCCTTCTTGGAGATCGCCGTCCGAGACGATCGCGAAGACGCGGTGATCAATCACGGTGTGTCCTGGTCGATTGAACTCTGCGGCGAGGCGCCGCTCGGCGATCGCCATACCGACACCGTTCGCGAACCCCTGACCGAGTGGGCCCGTGGTGGCTTCAACGCCCGCCGTCAGTCCGTACTCCGGATGTCCCGGCGTCAGTGAACCCCACTGTCGGAATGACCTCAGGTCATCAATCGTGAGCCCATAACCGGTGAGATGAAGGAGTGAATAGAGGAGCGCACTGGCATGGCCGTTGGAGAGGACGAAGCGGTCGCGGTCGAACCAGCCAGGGGTTCGAGGTGCGTGGCGGAGGTGGCGTGTCCAGATCGTGTGCGCCATCGGCGCGCAACCCATGGGGGCGCCAGGGTGGCCAGAGTTTGCTGCCTGGACGGTGTCGATCGCGAGGGTGCGGATCGCGGTGATTGCTGACTGCTCAAGTCGTGGATCCATTAGTGCCCCCCTGCGTGGTTGTTGGTGTCCGTTGATTGTAGACTCCATCGGAGTCAGTAGTACTGGAGGCGCAATGCCCCGAAGAAGCCTCATGAGCCGTCGCCCAACGAGCGTGCGCGCGGTTGCCGAAGTTGGCGTGCTGGTCGCCATGCTGATCTGGGCGGCGAACTTCACGGTGGTGAAGGCGGCGGTCACCGCGTGGCCGGTACTCCCCTTTTCGGCGATTCGGATCACGGCGGCAGGCCTGATCGTGCTCCTTTGGACACAACTCCGTGGTGGAAGCATCCGTATGACCCCGCGTGACCTTCTCATCACCGGCGCATTCGGCGTGATTGGGCAGGGGACGTATCAGCTTCTCTGGGCCGGATCACTCGGCACCATCAATGCTGGGACGAGTGCGCTGTTGATTGCGGTTACTCCATTCCTCACCGCGATCTTTGCGGCGCTTCTCCGCATCGATCCGCTACGACCCGCAACGATCGCTGGTGGCTTGATCGCATTTGCGGGAGTTGCCGCCGTGGCATTAGGCGAAGGTGCTGGTGCGTTTGGAGGGACAACCGCTGGTGTCACTGCAACCCTGCTCGCCGCCGCCTGTTGGGCTTCGTATCTCCTCGCCGGCGCACGAGTGATTCCGCGCACGGGCGCACTCGCGTTCACGGGGTGGAGCATGGTGATCGGTGGGGCAGTGTTGATCCCCTTCGGCGCGGTTCAGTGGACGGAACTCGGTTCGCCAGCAATCCCAGCCGTTGCACTGTTTGGCATCCTCTATGCCACCTTCGGTTCGAGTAGCCTCGCGAACGTTCTCTACTTCACCGCTGTCCCCGTGGTTGGCCCTGCGCGCGTGGCGAGTTTCCAGCTTCTCGTCCCGTTTCTGGCCGTCGTTATCTCTGCGTTTGTCCTTGGAGAAGCGCTCGCCCCGGTGCAGGCGCTCGGCGGTGCGCTGATCATCCTCGGCATCTGGGCTGGTCGCCAAACCCAACTCCCATTCCGACGCCGGCTGCGATAGACTCCGTCAGGCTCGCTCGGTAGTCACCGAGCGCCCCGCCCATACAGAGGAGGCAGAGGGGACGAGATGGCGACGAAGTTTGTGTTCGTCACCGGTGGCGTCACCTCCTCCCTCGGCAAGGGGATCACCGCCGCATCTGTTGGCCTCCTCCTTAAGGCGCGCGGCCTGCGCATCTCCGTCATCAAGCTTGATCCGTATCTCAACGTTGATCCAGGCACCATGTCGCCGTACCAGCACGGCGAGGTCTACATCACCGATGACGGCGCAGAGACGGATCTCGACCTCGGTCACTACGAACGCTTCATTGATGTGAACCTCTCCCAAGCGTCGAACGTCACGACCGGTCGCATCTACTCCACCGTGATCGCACGAGAGCGCCGCGGCGACTATCTCGGTGGGACCGTGCAGGTGATCCCGCATATCACCAACGAGATCAAGGAGCGCGTCCTTCGACTCGGTGGCGACGATGTTGATGTTGTCATCGTCGAAGTTGGTGGAACGGTGGGAGACATTGAGTCACTGCCATTCATTGAAGCGATTCGTCAACTCAAGAAGGACGTTGGTCGCGGAAATTCGCTCTACATTCACGTCACGCTCCTCCCAGAGCTTGCAGCAACTGGAGAGTTGAAGACGAAGCCAACGCAACACTCGGTGAAGGAGCTGCGCGGCAGCGGCATTCAGCCCGATGTAATCATCCTCCGCGCCGATCACCCGGTCCCGGATGACGTGCGCGAGAAGATTGCGCTCTTTACAGACGTAGCCGTAGAGGCGGTCGTCCCCGCCACCACTGCGCGCACCATCTATGAAGTGCCGCTGCAGTTCGAGAAGTTCGGCCTTGGCGACCTGCTCACCCGCGAACTCGGAATCAGCGCCTCCGTTCCTGATCTCACCAAGTGGGAGCAGCTTGTTGCGCAGATCGTTGCCGAGAAGCCAGCCGTTGAGATTGCAATTGTGGGCAAGTACACCGAACTCCCTGACGCGTACCTCTCGGTGACGGAAGCGCTCAGGCACGCAGGTTGGGCCCACGGCGTGGACGTACGCGTGCGATGGGTGAACGCGGAGCAGCTTGATGATGCAGATCCTGCGCACGTATCGGCACAACTCGCTGGCGCACACGGCGTGCTTGTTCCAGGCGGGTACGGATACCGAGGAATTGAGGGGAAGATTCGCGCGGCACACACGGCGCGCACCGAGCGCATTCCCTACCTTGGACTCTGCCTCGGGTTGCAGATTGCGGTGATTGAGTTCGCGCGCGAGACCCTCAGCTCAGCAGACGCGAACTCAACCGAGTTCGACATGTTCACCAAGCACCCAGTCATTGACTTCACGCCAGACCAGCGCGGTGTGGAGGAGAAGGGTGGGACCCAGCGGCTCGGCCTCTATCCGGCGAAGCTCGCCTCAGGGTCGCGCGCCGCAACCGTCTACGGCTCTGAGATTGCTTACGAGCGGCACCGCCACCGCTTTGAGGTGGCGAATCGCTTCAAGCCACAACTTGAGGCGGCTGGGATGAACTTCTCTGGCGTCTCACCAGATGGGCGTCTCGTGGAGATCATCGAACTCGCCGATCACCCATGGTTTGTTGCCAGCCAATTCCACCCTGAATTCACCAGCCGTCCGCTTCGGCCGAACCCACTCTTTGATGGCTTCGTTGGCGCCGCACTCGCACGCAAGGAGGGTCGCCTCGCCGCCTACACCCCGCGAATGGTCGGAGTGCGCGATGATGAGGCGGTACAGGCGGAGCGCCGCAAGGCAATTGAGGCGGCTGCACATAAGGCCGCAACCCGCAGCAATGGAACAGGAGCAGCATCATGAAGTTCTTCCTTGACACGGCGGACATCAGCGAGATCAAGACCGGCATCAGCTGGGGGATCGTTGACGGCGTCACGACGAATCCGTCGCTTTACGCCAAGGTGGGTGGCTCCTATGAAGAACTCCTCAAGGAGATCTGCGGGCTGACCAAGGGCCCAGTCTCGGCCGAAGTGATCAGCGACGATGCTGACGGTATGGTGAAAGAGGGGCTCGCCTTCGCAAAGATCGCCGCAAACATTGTGGTGAAGGTTCCAATGACCACAGACGGCCTCGCCGCCATCAGTCGCCTGAAGAGCGAGGGGATCAAGACGAACTGCACGCTGATCTTCACCGCCAACCAAGGGCTCCTCGCCGCAAAGGCTGGCGCTTCGTTGATCAGCCCATTTGTGGGCCGGCTCGATGACATCAGTGAAGACGGGATGACGGTGATCCGCGAGCTTGCGGAGATCTTCTCGCACTACGAAGAGCTTGATCACTGCGAAATTCTTGCCGCCTCCATCCGTCACCCACGCCACGTGACCGAAGCGGCGCTCGTCGGTGCACATGTTGCAACGATGCCGCTGAAGGTTCTTGAGCAGATGTCGAAGCATCCGCTCACAGACAAGGGGATCGCCGTCTTCAAGGCCGACTGGGCGAAGGCGAAGGGCGGAAAGTAACGCCGCCCCCGCCCCCCGTTGACGGGGCGACGCACATCCAATAGAGTCTTCTCATCCCCCCACTCCTCCTGCGCAGAGGCGTTGGACGTTTCGTGCGGGGATCCAAGGAAACACCCGAGACGAGGAAGGTACCCAACCCCATGTCAATGAACGACCCACGCAACCGCGGACCTCGACGAGGACCACGACGCGGCCCTGGCATGAACAGTGGTCAGGGCGGCATGCGTATGCCACACAGTTCTCTCCCCCAAGATGTGGAGGTGCTCTCAGAGGCCGACCTTGCCGCTGAAGGGCTGCTGACGTTCGCGGCGCTCGCCAACATGACGGCGAGTGAACTCATGGCGGCGGCAAAGAAGTTCAACGTCACTGCCACTCAGCAGGAAGATCTCCCGAAGGTAATCCAGAAGATTCTGACCGCACAGGCGGAAGAGCAGGGTCAGGTGTGGGCAGAGGGCATCCTTGAGATTGTTGACGATGGCTACGGCTTTGTTCGCCGCAACGGACTTCTTCCAAGCGCAGACGATGTCTATGTTCCGTCACCGATGCTGCGCCGCATTGGACTTCGACAAGGCGACACGATCGGTGGCGTTATTCGCGCTCCACGCGAAGGTGAAAAGTTTTGGGGCATGCTTCGCGTTGAGATTATCTCTGGAACAGATCCGGAGTCCGCGCGTCGAAGGCCGCACTTCGGAGACCTGACGCCAATCCATCCGATTGAGCTGATCAACCTAGAGACCGATCCTTCGAACCTTTCGCAGCGCCTCATCAACCTGGTGAACCCGCTCGGGAAGGGACAGCGCGCGCTGATCGTTTCGCCACCAAAGGCCGGTAAGACGAGCCTCCTCAAGCAGATCGCACAGGGTGTGACCGCGAACTATCCTGAGATCTCACTCATGGTCTGTCTGATTGGCGAGCGACCAGAAGAGGTGACCGACATGCGCCGCTCCGTGAAGGGCGAAGTGATCTCGTCAACCTTTGACGAGCCAACGGAGAATCACACGCACGTCGCCGAGATGGCGCTGGAGATTGCGAAGCGACGCACCGAGGCAGGGGCCGACGTAGTGGTGCTGCTCGACTCCATCACCCGACTCGCCCGTGCGTACAACCTGGCACTCCCGCCTTCCGGACGAACCCTCTCCGGCGGTATTGACCCTATTGCGCTCTACCCACCGAAGCGTTTCTTCGGTGCGGCGCGCAAACTTGAAGAGGGCGGCTCACTCACGATCATCGGTACCTGCCTTGTGGACACTGGCTCCAAGATGGATGACGTCATTTATGAAGAGTTCAAGGGGACTGGTAACTCCGAGCTCGTCCTTGACCGTAAGCTTGCCGAGAAGCGCATCTTCCCAGCCATTGACGTGCAGCGCTCTGGCACACGCCGCGAGGAGCTACTCCTTGATGAGGCGACCCTCAAAATGGTCTGGACGATGCGCCGCATGCTCTCAGCCGTTGGCGCAAATGAGGGGATTGAGCTCCTCCTAAACCGCATTGCCAAGACCGAGTCGAACGCCCAGTTCCTCGCCTCTCTCACCAAGGGGACCGAAGGGTCAAACCCAGCCTAGAGAGCACCCTCCGGACCTCTCCTGAGCACGGATCGGGGGCGGGTAGAATGAGGGTTGAGATCGGAGGCAACGATGACGAGAACTGGTCGCCAGCATGCAAAGGGCGGGAGGCGCGGGCGCTTCGACGGAGTTCGTCCGGGTGCCCTCTCGTTCCGACTTCTCGCCGCCGTCCGACGACAGGCGATCACCCTACTTCGAGCCCTTGAAAGCGCCGGCGACCGCGCGCTCAGCCTGAGTCTCTTCCGCGCCGGTGAATTCCTCAGGCACCCCCTCCCGCGACGCGTCCGTGTCCATCCGAAGTTGCGAGAACGCACCAGCGGACTTGCCGCGGCTGCGATCCTCCACCGCCTCACTCCAAGGCTGGAAGAGTGGGGAGTTATCCGCTTCCTCTCGCGCCGTCGAACGGGACTTACCAAGCGACTTACAGGACTTCAACGCGCTCCCGAGCATGCAGCGCCAATTGGTATCGCGCTCCTTCTCGGGATTGCGATCGTTGCGAGCATTCTTCCTGGCCCCGCAGTTGATCAGCGAGCACGCGCCCTTGATGACGGAGCGTTTACAGGAGCGTCCGAGGCCCTTGAACCGATCACCCCAGCGCTATGGGGGAGCGCCGTAGACCCGGATCGCAGTGCCGTTACAGGTGAGTCAAACGTCATCGCGCTATCTGGCGCGGGCACCGAAGATCCACTTGCGCCAGGGGCACTTGGGTGGCGTCCGATCGAGGCGGCCCGTGACGCGTCGGTTGTTGTCAACGCAAGTGCCGATACAGGGCTGCTCGACGGGCCACGAATCCTAGAAGACGGCACCATGCTTCTCCCCGCCGCGGTCGATTTAAACATCTTGGATGGTCGGGCACATGTCCAAATTCATGTGGTGCAGAAGGGGCAGACGCTTGCGCAGATCGCAAAGCTCTACAACATTGGCCTGATGGATGTGGTCTGGTCGAACCGTCTCCCATCCACAAGCAACCCGTCTGCTGGAAGGCGCTTAAAGATTCCTGATACGAAGGGGTATGTGCACGTGGTTGCCGAGCACGAAACACTAAAATCGATCGCGAACGCGTCACGTGTCTCTCTGACGAAGATCATGTCCTACAACGGTCTCCGCTCTTCTGATGTCGTGCTCGGTATGGTCTTGGTCCTTCCCGGTGGCCGAGGGCCAGCACTTCCGACGTACCAAGCATCTGGTCAGTCATACGCGTACAACGGACCGCTGCCGCAGATCTATAGCGGGATGACCTTCCGCTACCCAGTGCCTGGTGGTCGATTCGTTCGCGGATTCTTCCGCGGCCACGACGGGATGGATATCTCGCAGGCTACCGGTGCGCCGATCCTTGCGGCAGCTGCTGGAGTGGTGGTGCGCACGGGGTGGGTGAACAACTGCGGTGGCAACCAGGTTGTGATTGCGGTTGGTTCGAATCTCTATACGGGCTACTACCACCTATCAAGGATCTTGGTTTCGCCAGGACAGAAGATTGCGCGCGGACAGCAGATTGGAAAGATTGGGGAGACGGGCTGCACCACGGGTCCGCACTTGCACTTCTCCGTCTCACGCGGCTATCCACTCGCCAGCGGATCAACCTTCTATAACCCCGCGCGTTTCCTCCCATAGCGGTGTTCCTCGACGTCGTTGACCTGCATCTTTCCGCCGGTCGAGGAGGCGACGGCGCATCCACCATGCGCCGAGAATCGCACGTGCCACGCGGCGGCCCAGACGGAGGAGACGGCGGACGCGGTGGGAGCATCTACGTCTCTGTGGACACGGGGCAGACAACGCTGCGCGACTTTGAACAGAAGCGACGTCTGCAGGCTGGAGAGGGCGGCAACGGTGGGAACAAGAAGTCACATGGGAAGGCTGGGAAAGATCTAGAGATTGGGGTTCCACCAGGAACGGCGATCTTTGATGCCGTCAGCGGCGACCTCATTGCAGACATTGTCTCCCGCAAACAGCGAGTGATGATCGTGAAGGGCGGCCGTGGCGGCCTTGGGAATGCGCACTTTGTGACCTCCACGCATCAGGCGCCGCGCCACGCACAACGCGGTGAGCCGGGCGAGACCCGCGAGGTTCGATTTGAGCTTCGCCTGATCGCGGATGTTGGACTTGTGGGCCTTCCAAACGCGGGGAAGTCCACCACCCTCGCCGCACTCACCGCCGCACAGCCAAAGATTGGCGATTACCCGTTCACCACGCTCGAACCGAACCTCGGTGTGATCGAGCTTGGCCTAGAGGATGGCCGGCGACCGACCGTGGCTGACCTTCCAGGGCTGATTGAAGGCGCATCCATGGGTGCGGGCCTCGGCTTCGCCTTCCTGCGACACGCATCGCGAACGCGCATCTTGGTGCACGTAGTGGATGCGTCAACCGCTGATCCACTTCGCGATGCGGCGATCATCCGCGAGGAACTCGCCGCCCATAACCCTGCGCTGCTGGAGAAGACAACACTTGTGGTGCTGAACAAGATCGATCGCCCAGGAGTCCGTGAGCGCCTCGAAGAGCTACGCACCGGATTCAGTGCGCTTGGCCTCAAGAGCATTGCCTGCTCCGCACTCGGCGGTGCGCTCGGTGAGGGGATCACTGATCTCCGTAACGAGCTCGCCGAACTACTCCCAGACGCGGAGACTCTCGCGCTCCCAACCGAACCGGCAGGCGTTGTGGTGCACCGCATTGATCCGATCGCCGTCTCCGGGTTTGAGGTCAGCCGTGATGGAGAGTCTTACCGCGTGCGCGGAAAGGCCATTGAACGACTCGTGCACCAGACCGATTTTGCGCGCGACGAATCGGCGCAGCGGTTCCATCATGAGTTGAAGCGACAAGGGATCGAGTCGGCGCTACGTAAGGCGGGGTGTCGCGCTGGAGACACGGTGGTGATCGGCGAGCTCTCCCTAGAGTGGGAGGATCCAGACGAGGCGGACCTGCTGAACACCGCTGATGCGGCGGAGGCGAGTGATCTCGATCTGGAGGAGCTCGGCGAGACGCTGGAAGAGGCGGCCGTTGGAAGCTCGGAGGGGAGCCAGTGAGCAAGATCGGCGTGCTCGGCGGAACGTTTGATCCGATTCACGACGGACACCTTGCGCTCGGTCAAGCTGCCTGTGACCTGCTGAAATTAGATCGCGTGATCTTTGTTCCTGCGGCACGACCGCCACACAAAGTGAACGACCGCGTGACCGACGCGGAGACCCGATCCGCAATGGTCGAACTCGCAATTGCAGGAAACCCGAACTTTGAGTTAAGCCGAACGGAGCTTGATCGTCCCGGACTCTCATTCACCGTTGACACGCTTCGAGAGATCGCGGCTTCGGCGCCAGCAGGAGCGCCGCACGAGCTCTATCTCATCCTCTCTGTTGAATCGCTCCTCGGGTTTCACGAATGGGAAGACCCAACCTCCATTCTCGATCTCGCTCGCGTTGCGGCGCTTCCGCGTCCTGGGACACCCACGCCAGACCGCGCCTGGCTAAAGCGACACTTTCCTGGCCGCGAGGATCGCTTCCTCTACCTCGATGGGTTCCACCTCTCACATGCGAGCCGAGAACTGCGAGCGCTCGCCGCGCGAGGTCGTTCACTTCGATACCTGGTGCCGAACCAAGTGGCTGAGTACATCAAGAAGAGTGGTCTCTACCTTGACCGCCCAGAACTTGTGCTGAAGCGGCCGATCGAGCCAGACGATATTCCCGTGGATCCTGCAACCTGATGACTCGGGTAGGCTGAGCGAGTGATCCCACCGCAGCGCAGTATTGAGCCACACGATCTTGCGCGGAAGGTCGCCCTCTTGGCTGAGGACAAGAAGGCGGCGGACATCATCGTGTTGGACGTTGCTGGCCTCACCACCATCGCTGAAGCGTTTGTGATCTGCACCGGAGGATCAGAGCCACAACTGGCGGCAATCACCGCGAGCATTGTTGACGGCATGGCGGCTGAGGGGGTGACACCTGCGCACCGTCATCGCGCTCCGTCTTCCCACTGGATCGTCCTTGACTATGGCAGCGTGATCGTGCACGTCTTTACGCCACCTGAGCGGGAGTTCTACAAGTTGGAGCAGCTCTGGGCTTCGGCGAAGGTCTTGCTCCGCATTCAATAGCAGTTAGCCGATCCGCGTCGCGCTCCATCGGGTGAGCGCAGGACCCCAGGCGCGCTCGCCATCACCCTTTGAGATCGCATCGAGCTCCACCAGTCCCGTGATCGCATCGGCAATCTCACGCCCGCTCCATCGTCGTGCCGCCTCCGCAAGCTTCCCTGCGGGGTATTCGTGCATTCCGATCTCTCGCGCAACCTGAGCGAGTGGGCGGCCATCTTCCACCACCGCGCCATGGATCTGCGCAAGGTCCCGAAACTTCCGATGCAGCGTTGACACCACCATGGGGCCAGGCTCGCTGATCGCACGCCCGAGATGCTTCGCCGCAAGAGGACCGCTGCGCGCCACGATCGCATCGGCAAATGCAAAGAGCGAACCGATCCCGCGATCTGCAACGAGCGCGTCCACTGCGCGCACGGAGATTGCGCCGGTTGGTACTGCGAGCATCAGCTTCTCAAGTTCAATCGCCGCCGTCATTCGCATCCCACTGCGATCAAGGTCTGGCTCGCGGACTTCTGCACCGAGTCGCTCGGCGATCTCCTTTGCCGCATCACCCGCAATCTCGCGCCCCGCCGCCTGTGCGCGCTGCAAGATCCATGAGGCGAGTTCGCCAGGACCTGGTGAGATGCAGTTCACCACGGCACCACCAACATCTTGCACAAGCAGACCGAGTTCGCCTGGACCCTCAGGCCGCGCCCCCTTCAGGTTTGGTCGTCGCGCGCGCTGGTCAATCAGCGCAACCGCATTGCCAGGCGCAATATTGGCGAGCGCAGCGGCGACACCGGCGCGTAACTCTTTCGTTGCGGAGAGTCGACCCGCCCCTGCCACCACCGCAAGCGTTCCACCGCCAAAGAGCCCACCGGTTGCGAGTCGTTGCGACAGGTCCGCAAGCACCGCACTCCCATTTCCAGAGCCGCGACCCTCCGCCTTTAGGCGTACGCGATCTGGTCCCCCCATCCCGCGAGCCGCCAGTCCTTTGGCAAGCGAATCAACCGCCTCCTCGATCAGAAGGAGGTCATCGCCCCAGGCGAGGAGTACCGCAGGATTCGTTGGCTTGGCCATGCGCGGATGGTAGCGGCTGGGAGGGGACATCCTGCCGGTGCGCTTGCATCTGCCCCTAGGCGTTGGAGCGGAGGCCACAGCGCGTCGGCGCCTTGGGTCTGACTTAAGCCCCATAACCGCTGCACACCAATCATCGCCCGTGTTGGCACCTGCGGCGTACGACTGTCGGTTGTTACCTTGATCCCAGTGGACTGCACGGTGACCGATACGGTCCCATCCAGATCCGTGCGCAAGACCGCACCACCCCGCTCCCCGAGACGATCAATGGTTACTGGAGCCGGATGGCCGTAGCTGTTCTTCTCTCCAACCGAGATTATCGATAGTCGTGGATCAGCAGCGTGGAGGAGTGTCCTGCTCGATGCAGTTGCGCTGCCGTGATGCGGGGCCTTGAGTAGGTCAACGGGCCCTTTAATTCGTCGTGCAATGAGCGCGTCTACGTTTGATTCAATATCTCCCGTAAAGAGTGCAGAGAATCCGCTCACATCCAGGCGAAGAACAATGGAACGATTGTTGAGTGCACTACCGCTATCAGCAGGCTCGTACTTGAGCGCCGCCTGGTCAGGCCAAAGCACTTCTAAACGTGCAGAGCCGAGCATGAATGCGGTTCCTGTCGTCACGGTGTGATAGGTCACCTGCCGATCGAGTAGCAGTTCTCTCCAGCTTGCAGAGGCGGGACCACCGCCGCGCGTCTCTGCCCCAAGAATTGACCGGATTTGGTAGCGATCAAGAAGGCGTGGCAGACCAGCGAGGTGATCTTCGTGCGGGTGGCTTGCGACCAACACGTCAATCTTGCGATCCCATGAAGGGATCAAGGCGTCAAGCTCAACGCTAAGGCGCGCAGGATCAGGCCCGCCGTCAATCAGCATCCTGCGACCTTGCAGTTCGACAAGGATGGCATCCCCCTGGCCAACGTCTAGGACCGAGATACGCAGAGAGCCTGGAGCGGCACCACTGCTACTGGAGAGGAGTGAGCTCACAAGCAGGATCACCACGCCACCCGCGGCCGAGACACGCCCGGAGATTCCAGTCTTCGGTTCAGCGTTCTGCCCTGTAGGCGACGCTGTTCGACGGTTGAGCGCTACGAGTCCAATCAGGGAGAGACCGGCTCCAACGGCAAACGTCGCATGGCGTGGAACGACGAGATCCGTGAATGGCAGCTGCGCTCCTGCTTCGGCAATCCAGGCTGCGGTCCTAAAGAGTGCGCTCGCCGGCAGTGCCAGGATGCTGGGGATCAGTGAGAGAGGCCCCGTCAGGTACGGGGCAACCTCCCCCGCAATGATTGCGAAGAGCGCCGCACCAGTAGCTGCAGGAATCAATGGCGCAATCAAGAGTGTAAGAGGAATAGACCAGAGGGCGACTCGCCCGAACAGTGCAATGACAACTCCGATTGTTGCGGCTTGGGCGGCGATGCTGACAGCAACATCTTCTGCGATCGCCGACCATGGTCGCTGGAGGGGTCGGGGGAAGTGTGGCGTCACGTGGATTGCCACCCTCGACCAGTCCGCGCTCTTCGCGAGGAGGCCGGCAGTGGCAAGTGCAGAGAGACGGAAGCCAGCGTCATATGCGATTGATGGATCAAGGACGAGGAGTGCGAGTACTGCGTGAGCGAGCGCAACTGCGCCAGCGCCACGCCGACCACCCGCCGCTGCAACCAGCGCGGCTGCACTCATGACGCTTGCACGGATCACGCTTGCACTCGCGCCTGCAAAGAGGCCGTAGAGAAGCGCAATAAGGATGAGGGACCAGCGACGACGGCGAGGTGGTAGCCGACGGAGCGCGCGGTCAGCAACCGCCATTGTGATGGCGACATTCCATCCGGAGAGGGCAACCACATGCCCAAGGCCGGTGGCGGTGAAGGCGTCGGCAAGTCGCTCATCCACTCGCTCCCGAAGCCCCACGACGATGGCAGCGGCAAACCCACCAGCCGGTGCAGGGATGACACGCTCCAGATCATCTCCAATTCGGGTGCGCAACCACTCCAGTGGTCCACCACGCGAGAGCAGCGTGACGCTGTATGTGCGAGCAGCCGCCTGAATACCTCGGACCCGGGCACGCTCACGAACCTCAGGTGGCTGCGATGTGTACTCAAGCGTTGCTGATACGCGGTCCCCAACCCTCAGCGTTGGATTTGGTGGCGCCTCAACAGAGACGCGGACCCCTGAGACATCAAGCACGATTCTCTGGGCTCCGCGGAGAGGTGCCAGCAGGGCCCGCACCTCACCTTCAGCGGCAGCCACTCCTGCGGGAAGCGCTGCGACATCCACGGGTGGAATTGGAAGTCCAAACAGCGCGATCCGCAACGCAATCAAAAGTGCGCCAAGTGTGGCTGCGCGCAGCCTCTGCAGGTTTGTACGTGGAAGTAGAACGAACAGGAGGAGTAGTCCGATGCCGAGCAGGAGAGCGAGTAGGTGCAGGGTTCGCGACGGAAGGGGGAGGAGAAAGAGATGCGCAATGACGAGCGCGGCGAGCGCGGCGGCCCCGCTTCGCCCAGCAAGCCGTGGCGCGCGTTCGCGCACCTGACTGCTCAAGGTGTGACGAGTGCGCGGATCTCCCCTAAAACTCGCTCGCTGACCAGGCCACGTGCCCGTAGGTCGTCCACGATGATGAATGGCGATTCAGCACGTGATGCAATGATCTTTGCCGCAGTCGCTGGGCCAATGCCAGGAAGCGTGTCGAGCTCTTCAGCCGTCGCCTTGTTGAGATCAATCTTCCCCCCTGTTGCACCAGTCTCAGTGCCACCCCCCGTTGCTGCGGCTGCGATCTCAGACGCGGCTGAAAAGAGTGGACCGCACTCTACGCCAGTGAGACCGAGCAGTAGACGATCATCGCGAGTGGGGATTCGGATCGCACTCCCATCTTGAAGTGGAGCGGCGAGGTTCAAACAGAGCTCCACACGGAGGGGATCAACACGTTCTCCCCAACCACCCGCGGCACTGATCCCATCAATCAGGCGCGAGTCTTCAGGAAGTGAGATCACACCTGGCTGCAACACGCCACCACTGATCTCCACGCGAATTCTTCCAACATCAGCAGTTGGGGACGAGACTTGTGTTTCAAGCAGGGCAGTTTCAATTGGGTACTCTTCCGTTGCGCCAAGGAGCATCACTGCAGTGAGTGCAAGCGCTGCTGCACCAAGTGATGCGATCGCGATGATACGGAGTGAGAAGTGATGCGCTCCAACCTGCATGCAGAGATGATTGCGCGGCCAGCGTATTGCTGGCGTACGGGTCGCTAGATCTTCTCCAGCTGCGGCTTCACCTCTTCGGCGAAGCGGATGAGGGACTCCTCATCGTGCGGGGTGGAGAAGCCGGCAACGAGGTGCTT
>Ga0315906_10004575_pt1 | contig 17738 bp, 19 predicted proteins | sample LakEriMetagenome_4_FD_203526 | JGI IMG/M metagenome (GOLD analysis project Ga0315906, IMG submission 203526) | Freshwater fungal communities from buoy surface, Lake Erie, Ohio, United States - Buoy 2 MA122 | ecosystem: Environmental > Aquatic > Freshwater > Lake > Lake biofilm | place: USA... | reverse complement strand
ACGGCGGTTGGCGCGCGCTCGGTGCGGGCCACGGTGGCGCCGAGAAACCAGTTTTCAGCGGGACGGAAGAAGACGCCGCCCGATGCGCTCCAGGTCTCGAATTCGCGACCACCGACGTTGACGTTATCTAACTCGCGCTGCTCGAACCGCGCTCCGCCTTCTAGACCCCAGCGGCCGAAATCCAAGCGCTCGATGATGAAGACGCCGATGTCGTGAGTGTTGGTGTCGGTGATGAAAGCCTCTTCGCCGACGGCGGCGAAATCGACATCGGAGTATTGTAGGCCGATCGCACCTTCCAGGCGCTCGCCGCCATGGTGCGCTTCGAGGCGGGCTTCCCAGCCTTCGCTGTCGAAGATCGTGCCGGCTTCGCCGTCGCCTTCGAATTCGGTGTGCGTGTAGTCCGAACGTTGGATGCCGTAGTCGAGGCGATCGAAGGGCCCCCAATCGACGCGGAAATCGCCGCGTGACTCGATGCGGGTTTGCTCGAGTTCGATGTGGCCGGCGGGTTCGTCGTCATGGTGCGGCAGCAGGCCGTATTCGTTCTCGCTGCGCTTGATGGCGAGGCCGGCAAAACCCCAGCTGCCGACCAGCGCGCCGCCAGCGCCATAGCTCAGCGTCTCGTTAAATTGATTGGGCGCGACTCCGTCCGGCGTGTCGTAAGGATCGGTCTGGCTGGCGGCGTAGGAGAGGTTGAAGGCGGCGTCGCCGGCCCCGAATTGCGCCCGCGCCGCGCCGTGCACGCCCTCATCGACGGTGGAGTAAGCCAACAGCGCATCGACATTCAGGCCGTCGACCGCGCGTGTCGGGATCGACTGATCGATGACATTGACGACGCCGCCAATGGCGTTGCCGCCATACGCCAACGCCGCCGAGCCGCGCAGGATTTCGATGCGTTCGGCGTCGAGCCCATCGGAGGTGACGGCGTGGTCGGGCGACGCGGTGGAGGCGTCGATCGTGCCGATGCCGTTTTGCAGCACGCGGACGCGGTCTTCGCCGAGGCCGCGGATGATCGGGCGGCTGGCGCCGGCGCCGAAGAAGGTGCTGGCGATGCCGGGTGTGGCGTCGAGCGTATCGCCCAGGCCGCCGTTTAGCTGCTCAACGATGTCCTCGCGTGTGAGCACTTCTGCGCCCTGCAAGCTTTCGATCCGCGAGCCTTCGAGCGGCGCCGTGACCACGATTTCCGGCGCATTCGCGCTGTCATCTTGAGCCAACGCCGCGCTCGGCAGCAGAGCGCCAAGCGCAAAAGCGGCGGCGGCGAAGGGTTTCTCCCTGAGCGTCATATCGCAAGTCCCCGTTACAATGTAACAAAGCGTTACGGTATAACATCTGTATTGGTCAAGCGCTGACGGTCATATTGCGACGAAAAGCGCTGAAAACCCGCCCAAAGCCGCCCCGCCAGTCTTCAATTCGGCGTCGCCGACTGAAAACCGGGCGACACCTTCTGGCGCCGGCCTGCGCACGGGGTCTGGTCCAAGATTGAAGAGGCACAGCAGGCGCTCCTCGCCCAGGCGCCGCTCAAACGCCAAGACCGGCTCTGGCGCATCCAAGGCCACGAACTCGCCCTCGCGCAACGCCGCACTCGATTTACGGAACGCGATCGCGGCGCGCGTGAATTCCAGCATTGAGCCCTCCACCCCCGCTTGCGCATCGACAGCCAAAGCCCGGTGGCGCGGATCAAGCGGCAGCCACGCATCTGGCGCTCTTGTGAAGTCCGCCATGTTTGCATCGCGCAACCACGGCATCGGCGTGCGCGCGCCGTCGCGGCCGATGCCTGAGGGCCAGAATGCAATCGCTTCGGGATCGCGCAATCGCTCGAACGAGACCTCGCCGTGCGGCAAGCCGAGCTCGTCGCCTTGATAAATGAACGCGGCGCCGCGCAGCGCCAGCAGCAACGCCATCATCAGCTTGGTGCGTTGCGGATCATCGTCCGCGAGCCGCGTTGGAAAGCGGGTAACGTCGTGGTTGGAGAGCGACCAAGATGGCCAACCGCGCGCGCCTTCCCATTGCGCCATCGCATCTTTGACCACGGAGGGAGTCATCGCGCGCGTGCGCAGTAGGAAAAAAGAATACGCCGTGTGCAGCCGGTCGTCGCCATCGGTGTAGTCGCGCTGCACCTTGAGAGGTTCTTCATCTTCGATTTCGCCAACCGCCATCGCGCCGTACTCGTCGAGCAGGGTGCGCAAGCGGGCGATGAATTCAAGCGTCTCGGGTTGCGTGCGATCGTAGAGATGGCGCTGAAACTGGTGAGGACGCGGCGGGGCACGTTTCAGCGTCGTGATCGGCGGATTGTCGCGCAGCTGCGCATCATGCGTGAAGAAGTTCACGACGTCGAGCCGGAAGCCATCGACGCCGCGTTCCAACCAGAACCGCGCTACATCCAACAGCGCGTCCTGCACCGTCGGATTGCGCACATTGAGATCGGGCTGCTCGATCAAGAAATTGTGCAGGTAATATTGTCGCCGCCGTGAATCCCAGGTCCATGCGCCACCGCCGAACATCGCCTGCCAATTGTTGGGCGGCGAACCATCCGGCTTCGCGTCAGCCCACACGTACCAATCGGCCTTCGGATTGTCGCGGCTCTGCCGGCTCTCGGCGAACCAGGCGTGCTGATCCGACGAATGCGACCAGACCTGATCGATAATGACCTTGAGCCCAAGCGCGTGGGCGCGCTTGATCAACGCATCCGCGTCTTCCAACGACCCGAAGAGCGGATCGACGCCTTGATAATGGCTGACGTCGTAGCCGTAATCTTTCATCGGCGACGTAAAGAAGGGCGAGAGCCAAATCGCATCGCAGCCAAGCGCCGCGATGTAATCAAGCTTCTCGATTGCGCCGCGCAGATCGCCGACGCCATCGCCGTCCGAGTCGCGGAACGAGCGCGGGTAGATCTGGTAGATAACGGCGCCACGCAGCCAATCGATGCTCATGCGCCGATGCTGGCTGCGCGCCGTGCGTCGCGCAAGCTTAAAGCGCCCACGCTCCGGGGCCGCCGCTTGCGCTGGCTACGGCGGCGAAGCGCGTCACGATGGGCGTGGGCGCTTGCGATGAGCGGATGTCGGGGAACGCCAGCCATTCTGACTCACAGGTCGTGCGCGTAAATTTCAGCACGCCGTAGCCGCGATTGGTCAGGTCGCAGAACGCCATATGCGGATTGCTCGAGCGCATCATGCTTTCGCGTTGGCCTGGTGTTGCGTTGGTGAGCGAGCGCTCGAACCCGGGCGATGAGACGCTCCCGCCCGCGAACTCAAGCGCCGCCAAACGCGAGCCGCCAGCGGTGGGGAGATTGTGAACCCAGCAATTATGCGTGTCGCCGCCGAGGATCACGGCGTTGTTGGCATTGTTGGCGCAGGCTTCGAGCAAGCGCGCTCGCGCCGCTGGATAACCCTGCCATGCGTCGAGATTCCATGGCAGGCCAAGCGCGCTCATCTGTTCGCCTGCCGCGAACCAGGTGCGCGAACCGGGTGAAGCTTCGGCCGGCAGCATGCTCGTCATGCCGGCGGGTGCAAATTGATCGCCGACGACCACTTGCTGTGTCACGATCTGCCAGGGCTGACCGCGTTGCTTGGATTCCGCCAGTGTGCGCGCAAACCATTGCTCTTGGGCCGAACCCATCATGCTCCGGCGCGGATCATCCAGGATCGTGCGGCGGAACTCCGCCGCCAAAGCCGCAGCGTCAGCGCCGCCTTGCGCCAATTGCGGTGCGAGCGTCGTGCGATAATCGAGTTGCAGATCGCGGCCGATAAAACGCGTATCGAGCAGCACAATACGGGCGAGATCGCCCCAATCGAAGCTACGATAGAGCCGCACGCGCGGCTCGGGCGTGCGCATTGGCATCCAATCGAACATTGCCTTTGAGGCTGCGGCGACTCGATCAAGATATGCGCCTTCCGTTGGCGTCTGATGCGCCTGCGCACCTTCGCGCCACGCATCGTTGGCGATCTCATGGTCGTCCCAAATCACACATATCGGCTTCACGCGCCGCAATTCGAGCAGATCGTGGTCGGTGTGATAGGTGGCGTAACGCTGATAATAATCCGAGAGCGTCACTGTCTCCGTCACCGGATCGACCAAGCGACCAGGTACGGTGTCCGCTGCACTTGGGTAAGAACCGCGTTGAATTTCGTAAATATAGTCGCCCGTGTGCAGCACCAGATCGATGTCGTCGCGCCGTGCGGCGTGTCCGTATTGGTGGAAATACCCCCACGGAAAATTCGCACACGAGAACATCGCGACGGTCAGGCTATCACCGCCAGTCGCGGGCGCCGTCTTCGTCTTGCCGGTGAACGAGGGGCCGGCGCCGGAGAGAAAGCGGTAAAAATACGACCGGCCAGGCTGCAGCCCACGCACATCTACCTTCACGCAAAAATCCGAAGCGAAACGCGCGCGCGCTGCGCCGCGCTGCGCCACGCGCGTGAAGCCTTCGTCCTCCGATACTTCCCAAGCAACTCGGCCGTCGCCGCCGACGAAGCGCGTCCAGAGTATAACGCTGTCCGGCAGCGGATCGCCTGAGGCGACGCCGTGCGTGAAGACACCATGCGCCAGCGACTGCGCCCAGGCGGCGCGGGGTGCGGCGACGGCCGTAAGCGAAGCGGCGGCAAGTAGGGAACGGCGATCAAGCAGCATGGCCGCCTCCTAAAGCGTGCGTACGACAAGCATGCGACGGTCAGCAGGGTGCGCGGTCCAAACAGCGCGTTGGCGCCGTCAAGTCCGGCAAAGCCGCGAGCGCCGCGCCGTCAATGACGGGATACAAGAACTCACGGACCGCGGTCGCTGATTCATCGGCGCGCTCCTCTTGGGGAATGTGGCCCGTGTTCTCAAACACGATGAGTTGGGAGCCCGCGATGGCGTCGTGAAATTGCTGACCGTGCGCCGGCGGCACGAGCCGGTCGGTATCGCCATGCAGGATCAGTACAGGCATCTGCAGGGCCGCGAGCCGCTCCGGCGTCGCGTATTGGCGCTCACGAAAGCCAAGCGTCATTTGCAGCAGGATGTCGCGATGCCCCGGCGCGCGCGCCATTTGTACGTAACGCTGCACCATCGCGTCATCGACCAACGCAGGATCGTAGAACGAAGCTTCCAAGCCGCCGCGCGCAAGCTGGGTGTTGTCGAGATCGCGCAGCAGCGGACCGAGCACAGGATTGCGCAGCAATTTAAAGATCGGCGGGTCCTCCTCAAGCCCAGCACGGTCCTCTTGCCAGCCCGACGCGCCAACCAAGATCAACGCATCCACTTGGTCCGGAAACGCCAGCGCATATTCCCACGCCACGTTGCCGCCCATCGAAGAGCCGGCGATGGCGAAGTGAGTCAAATTCTGCGTCGTCGCGAATTCACGCAAAGCGTCGCGGAATGCCTCGATGCTGGCTTGGTACCCCGCCGGCGCGCGCGTCAGGCCGTGGCCCGGCAGATCGACAGAGATGACGCGATATTCATCGCCCAGCCGCGCCACCCAGGGCTCCCAGGTGTGAACCGAGGCGGAGAAGCCGTGAATGAGAAGCAGAGGCGGGCCGTTGGCTTGGCCTTCGTCGCGGTAATGCATGCGCACGCCGCTTGGCAGATCGACGTAGCGTGACGCCGCATTCTCATAGCGCGCAGCCAATGTTTCATAGGGAACGTCGTCGCGCTTCAGCACGAAATAGCCCCCGACCGCAATCAACGCGACCAAGCCGACAATCGCCAGCACTCCACCAAACAGCCATTTCATGCGCCGCCCTCCCTGGCCGCTAAAGTGCGGCTCGCGGCTAGAAGGTCAAGCGCGCCAGCCGACGCGGCGGGCCCAGGCTTCAAATTCCGCACGCCGCTCGGTCAAATCTGTTGGCGCCGGCTCATTTTCGGCCGCTGATCGCGCGCGCATCTCAGCGATCGTATCGCTCATGGGCGGTAATCCGACGCTCGCACGGCGCTCTTCCAGATTAGCGAGATCGTGGGTTGGCGCCGGTGAGAGCTGGCCGTTGGAATCCCAATCGAATTGCGTGCCGAACGTTTGCTTGCCGCCCTCATAAATAGAGATGCGGTCGGCAAGGTAGGCGGCGTCCATCGCGTTGGCGTGACCTTGCGGTATCGCGTCGAGCATCAAAGAAAGTCCGCGCCGCTGGATTTCCGGCCGAGCTATGGCGTGCTGCAGGATGATGAAGGCGGCGGCGGCGCCATCGTCGTCGAGCCGATGACGGCCGGGCCAGCCCATTACATCGAACACCTGCGCGAGCAGATCAGCGTTCGCGTTGTGCACGGCTTCCATCTCGGGATGGTAGCCTTTGAACAAATCGCCGCGCGCCGCCAGCCGCGCGCGTGTTTCCATGTCGAGCTGGGCTGCTTTGATCAGCCGCTCTTTCCAGACGATGTCATCCATGCCCGCACACAACACAGGCCGGATCGCGCGGCAACGCGACACGGCGCGCATTGGCGCTGAGGCCATCGAACAGGAGAATGCGGCCCGCAAGGCTTTCGCCTGCGTCCGCAATTTCCTTGATCGCCTCCAACGCCATCATCGACCCAATCACGCCGGTGAGCGCGCCGACGACGCCCACTTGCGCGCACGTCTCTGCGTTCGGCGGCGCCTCGGGCACGAAGCAACGATAGCAGGGCAGGCGCTGATCTTCGGGTAGATGTTTGGTGGCCCCCGACTTAAACGTCGCTACCTGTCCATCCCAACGCCCGACAGCGCCGGAGATCAGCGGGACGCAGAGCGCATGGCATGCCGCATTCACCGCGAAGCGGGTTGCAAAATCGTCGGCGCCATCAAGCACGAGATCGACGTTCGCGAGCAATTCCGCTGCATTGGCGTCGGTCAGACGGGCATTGCGTTGTTCGATCGCAACGTGCGGATTGAGTCCGTGCAGGGTTGCGGCCGCGCGCTCAACTTTCGGCGCGCCCGCGTCGTCGCTCTGAAACACGATCTGCCGCTGCAAATTCGAGAGCGAGACCACGTCATCATCGATCAAGCGCAGGTGGCCTACACCGGCCGCCGCCAAATACAGCGCCGCCGGCGCGCCCAAGCCGCCAGCGCCGACGATCGCCACGCGCGCCGCTTTCAAGCGCTGCTGCCCCGGCCCGCCGATCTCTTTCAACAGAATGTGGCGCGCGTAGCGCTCGCGTTCGTCGGCGCTAAGCATTGTTGCAGCCGCTGAAGCTCCAGAGTGCTTGGGGCAGGACGCGGCGAGGCGTTGAATACCAAATCGCCGAACCAATCCCGGTCGCTAGAAGGTGCGCCGGCGCCGGCTCGCCCGATTGCGGTACGTTGGGCAATACGTTGAAATCTGAATCGAAGCTCACGAGTTCGGAGCCGCTATGGTCCAGCTCCTGCTGCTCTTCGCCTGCATCCTCGCGTCGGGCAGCCTCAAATGGATCGTCCGTGGGACCGACATAATTGCGCGAGTAGCCAAGGCTCGACACGAATGCGAACCAATAGGTCTCGCCCTCGAATGTCACGCGCGCTGCGAGGTCACTATAGGCGTTGAGCGGATGCGGCGTGCGGACGAGACGCAAGCTTGCGTTCGGCGCGCCGCGTAGTGCGTACACCGCACGTTCAGCGGGGCAGGTCTGAGGCGTGGCCGACTGAGATGTTGTTGAGCAGGCAGAGACCGCGAGCGCCGCGGCTAAAAAGATGAAACGCATGCAATCTTTATACGCGGCGTTCTCCATGAGTCGAGCGCTCGGAACATCGCGTTGAACGTTCGCGTTGCTTTTCCATGCGATACATAGACGAGAGCCTCGCCCCCGGTGAAACCATACTCCAGCGCGGAAAATGGCCGGCGGTGTTTTGGCTCGGCGCGTGGGCGGCTCTCGTCCTGCTCGGCATTGTGCTCGTCGGCCTGTTCATCTTCCTGCGCGCTGTCGTCATCATGAACACCACGGATTTCGCTGTCACCAATCGTCGTGTGATCCTGAAGCGCGGTTGGCTCAATCGGCGCACGCAGGAGCTGGCGGTCGAGAGCGTCGAAGGCGTCTCGCTGGATCAGAGCATCATGCAGCGCTTGTTTGGCTATGGCCGCGTGGTCGTTACCGGTGCGGGCGACGCCATAATCGTATTTCCGCCCATGGCCGACCCCGTCGCGTTCCGCCGCGCGATCGAGGCCGCCCGCGCTGAGAGCAGCGAAGTGCGCTTGGCGAGTGACGACCGGGCGGCGATCGAGCGGGCGGCCCGTGATCGTCCCGCGAACGATGAGCCGATCGAGGAGGAGGCGCCGCGCAAACGGCGTCGCCGCAGCTTTATTGGGTTGCGCTCACGCTAGATTTTGCCGGTAAGCTCGCCACGCTCTAGGCTGCCGGCGTTATGAGTCCCATCGATCTCGCCGCGCTCGCCATCTTCGTTCTGTGTTGGATCGGATACGAGCCGCTACGCAGAAGTCTCGCCAAGACCCGTGGCGGCAACATCAATCTCGATATGTATCCGGTGCGTGAAGCCTGGATGCGCCAATTCCTCGCTCGCGATAACCGCATCATGGACGTGAACTTGTTGGGCCATCTGCTCAATTCAGCGTCCTTCTTCGCCTCGACCAATCTCCTCGTCATCGCCGCCGCCGCTGGCGTGCTGTTTGGCGGCGAGGCGATGCGGTCGAATTTGCAGGATCTGGAATTTGCGTCGTCCGCGTCCGATTGGCTGATCGAGCTGAAGGTGGGCGTCGTCATCATCACGCTCTCGCGCGGGTTGCTCGATTTCGTCTGGGCCATTCGCCAGCTGAATTATGCGATGGCGCTTTTGGGCGCAGCACCGGACGCGGCCGACAAGGATAAGCATGAAGCTTTCGTCGCGGCCGCGAGCGATGTGCTGCACCCATCCTTCTCCGCCTTCAACACTGGGGTGCGCGCCTATTATTTCGCGCTGGCGGCGGCGGCTTGGCTGATCAGTCCGTGGGCCATGGTGCTGGGTGTGCTCGCGACAGTCGCCATCCTGCTGCGCCGGCAAATGCACAGCCAAGCGGCGCGCGGCATCCGCGCGGCGCGCGATCTATGTATGAAAGACTAGCCGCGCCCGGTTGAGCCGAAGCCGCCGGCGCCGCGTGCGGTTTCCGAGAGCGTCTGGACCAAGTCCCACGCGCCTTGCGTCACTGGGGCGATCACCATTTGCGCGATGCGCTCGCCGCGCTTGATCGTGAACGGCTCTTGGCCGAGATTGATCAGGATGACCTTCACCTCGCCACGATAATCCGCGTCGATCGTGCCGGGCGTGTTGAGACAGGTAAGGCCGTGCTTCAGTGCGAGCCCTGAGCGCGGCCGTACTTGGGCTTCGTACCCAGCCGGCAGCGCGATCGTGAGTCCAGTCGGGGCCAGCACGCGTTCGCCGGGCGCTACAACGATCGGCGTATCCTCGGGAACGGCGGCGCGCAAATCCATGCCGGCGGAGAGTGCGGTCTCATACGCCGGCAGCTGCAAGCCTTCGAAATGCGCCAGCGGCGCGACCTGGATCGTGATCGTGGTGCTCATATCCACCCCCTTGCGCGGATTCGCCCGCGCTGGGGAGGGCTGGGCAGCTTAGCGCTTGCCGCCCTGGCGCGCCTTGCGGGCGGCGTATTTGAGATCGCGGCGGGCCTTTTGTTCGAAGGCGCGGATTTCAGCCGCTTCCTCTTCTTCCTTCGCCTTACGCTCGGCGTCCTCAACGGCGAGGCGGGCGGCTTCGGCTTCGGCGCGCTCCTTTTCCTCGGCGGCGAGCTTGCGCTCGAGCTTTTCCATTTCGACGCGTTCGCGGCGCTTCTGCTCGGCGGCGATGCGCTTTTCTTCGCGGGCCTTGGCCTCGGCGGCGCGTTGGGCGGCGATTTCTGGATCGATCTGTGGCTTGGTCTTGAACTTATCCAACATCGCCTTTTTGGCGGCGAGGGCGGCGTCACGGCGTTCGTTGTGGTTCGGGATGCTCATCGACAGTCCTGTAGCCCGCGCGTGCGCACGCGGCGCTAGAATCGGCAGGGTTGAGATTGGAGACGCTTACATAGCGCCCAACGCGAAAGGCTCAAGCCCTGAAGCGTTGCGATTTCGCAAGGCAGCCTGCGGCGTTACCGCCCAGGTCAGACGTCACAGGCCGCTATTGCGCCCCTTCTATGGGTCACACAATCCAAATGGTGCTGAAGAAATTGCGCGTCGGTCGGTAAGCGGCGCCGGAAACTCCCATCAAGCTCGCCGGTATCGTCGCCAAAAGTGCGGCGGCGCGGGGATCGAAGCTCAGGGCGCCGACGAGCGCCACGGTGACGACGATCAGACAGAGCCAGAAGATCATTAGGAAAGCGAGGATCGCTCGAGCGCGGTCGGGTGATCGCTCGCTCGTCATGAGCGCCTTGGTGACTTTGTCGTCAGCGCCTCGGCGATTTCCGACGCCAACTTCTTCGCCACGGAATCTTTCGGCATACGCGCCCAGGTTTCCGCGCGATCCTTGCTGATCAGCATGATTGTGTTGTCGTCACCGCCCATGACGTCGCCGGAGACGTCGTTGGCGACGATCCAGTCACAGCCCTTCTTGGCGATCTTGGCGCGGGCGTGGGCTTCGACGTCGTTGGTCTCGGCGGCAAAGCCGATCACGAGCTTGGGGCGCTTCTTGCCGGGCTTGGAGAGCGTGGCGAGAATGTCAGGGTTCTCGACCAGTGCGATGCCCGGAATGCCGGTCTTATCTTTCTTGATCTTCACGTTGGCGGTTTCGCTCGGGCGCCAATCGGCGACGGCGGCGACCATGACCGCCACATCAAATGGTAGCGCCGCTTGGCTGGCTTCCAGCATCTCGCGCGCGCTCTCGACGCTGACGTGCGTCACCCCGCGCGCCGCTTTCAGCGCCGTTGGGCCGGATACGAGTGTCACTTCGGCGCCGAGTTCGGCAAGCGCTGCCGCAATCGCATAGCCCTGCTTGCCGCTGGAGCGGTTTGAGAGAAATCGCACCGGATCGATCGCTTCGATCGTCGGGCCTGCCGTCACCAGCGCGCGCTTGCCTTTGAGTGGGCCGTCTTGGAGCAGGGCGAGCGCTGCGTCGCGGATTTGCTCGGGCTCAGCCATGCGGCCCACACCACGTTCGCCGCTCTCCGCCATCTCGCCTTCGTTCGGGCCGATGAATTTGCGGTTGTCCGCCTGCAGGCGTGCAAAATTGCGCTGCGTGGCCGGGTTCGCCCACATGAACGGGTTCATCGCCGGCGCCATCAGCACCGGCTTGTCGGTAGCGAGCAGCACGGCGGAGGCGAGATCGTTGGCGAGGCCATTCGCGGCTTTCGCCATCAGGTCCGCCGTTGCGGGCGCGACGATGATCAGATCGGGCTCACGCGCCAGCCGGATATGGCCGACGTCGAATTCCCGCGCCTGATCGAACAGATCGGTGAACGCAGGCTCTCCGACCAACGCGCCGGCCGCCAGCGGCGTCACGAATTTCTGCGCCGCGTCGGTCATCACCACGCGCACCGAGACGCCCGTCTCCTTTAAGCGGCGGATCAGCTCGAGGCTCTTGTAGGCGGCGATACCGCCGCCGATGATAAGGAGGACGCGCTTGTTCATGGCTGCACCTCCGGTGTCGCGGTGGTCCCTTCGGTCGCGGCGTCGGTCGTCTCTTGCGCCTCTTCCACGGCAGGCGGAATCGGTGCGGTGGCGACGGGCGGCGTTACGGGCTGTTCAATACGCGCCGGCTCGGGCGTCGGTTGCACGATCTCGCGCTCAACATTGCGCGGGCCGAAGACGAACATGATGAGCGCGCCGCCGATCAGGCCGATCCAAAAGGCAGGCATCTGGTACCATTTGCGCTCTTCGCGCGGCGCTTCGGTGCTGACCTTGCGCGCAGCCGCTTCCAGCGCGATCAAAGTGTGCGGCAGGCGGCGCAATGCGCCCAAGCCGTGGCCCACTTCATCGATCGCGCGCTTGGCGACCGCTTCGGCGCCCAATTCACGCTCGACCCAACGCTCCACGATTGGGCGCGCGGCTGTCCACATATCGTGCTTGGGGTCGAGCCCGCGCGCGACGCCCTCGACCTGCACCATGGTCTTCTGCAACAGCACCAATTCCGGCCGCAGATGCATGCCGAACATATGGGTGACATCGAACAGCTGCAGCAGGAGGCGGCTCATCGAAATCGAGTCCGCCGTCTTGCCGAAGATCGGCTCGCCGATGGCGCGCAATGCTTGGGCGAATTCCTCGACCGTGAATTTCTCCGGCACGTAGCCGGCTTCCTGGTGCACTTCGGCGACGCGGCGATAATCGCGGCGCAGGAAGCCGTAGAGAATTTCGGCGAGGTAGCGGCGTTCCTTGTGGCCGATGCGGCCCATGATGCCGAAATCGACGATCCAGAGCTTGCCATCCTTGCCGTACATGAGATTGCCCTCATGCATGTCGGCGTGGAAGAAGCCGTAATCGAGCGCCGCGGCCAGGAAACCGCGTGTGACTTTCGTGGCGAGTTCGCTGCGATCGGCGCCAGCTTTGTCCAGCGCGCGCGAATCCGTCAGCGGCACGCCGTCGATCCAGTCGAGCGTCATCACGCGTTTGGACGAACGCGACCAATCGATCTCGGGCACGGCGAGATAGCCGTCCTTTTCCGCTACTTCGCGGAATTCGGCGGCGGCGCCGGCTTCGAGGCGCAAATCCAATTCGCGCTCGGTCGCGGCGCGCACCGTGTCCACGAATTGCACCGGCTCAAGGCGGCGCGAGCGTGGCGAGAAGAATTCGATGGCTTGCGCCAGAAAGCGCAGCGCGGCCATTTCCTTGGCCATCTTCTTTTCAATGCGCGGACGCATCACCTTGATCGCGACCACGCCTTGGCGCGGCACGATGCCTTGGTGCACTTGCGCGATCGAGGCAGCGGCTGTCGCTTCTGAAATGCCGGCGAATAATTCTTCCGTGCCGCCGAGTTCGGCGTTGATGGTGTCGAGCGCGACGGTGCGCGGGAAGGGCGGCAGGCGATCCTTCAGCCGGCCAAGCTCTTGCGCGACGGTGACGCCGATCATGTCCGGGCGCGTCGCCAGGAATTGGCCGACCTTCACATAGGCCGGGCCCAGGCGCTCAAGCGCTTTGGCCAAACGCTCGCCGACGCTGCGACCACGGCGGCGCTTGGAGAAAATGGAAAGCGCGGTGTGCGCGGCCTGCAGCGAGGTCGGATAGCGATCGTAATACTCAGCCGGCAGCAGCACGTCATAACGCACCAAAGTCATCGCCACGCGCAGCAAACGCCACGTATGGCCGATCGCGCCGGTGGCGAAGCCCACCAGCAGCGCTGCCGCGATGACAAGAACCAGTGAGAACCAGGAAAACACTAAACCGACCAACCCCAATGCAGCGCGCAAACGCCGCCGGCCATGTTCCGATAGGCCGCGCGTGCGAAACCCGCCTCACGGATCATATTGAGAAAAGCTTCCTGATCCGGAAACCGACGGATGGATTCGACCAGATATCTGTAGGAATCCGCGTCATTCGCGAGCAATTTCCCCAGCGCCGGGATCGCGTTAAAAGAATAGAAATCATAAACCGGCTCGAGCCCGCCAATGGCGAGGCGGGAGAATTCCAAACAGAAGAACCGCCCGCCGGGCTTTAACACGCGTTTAGCTTCGCGCAGCACGGCGGGAACATCGGTGCAATTCCGGATGCCGAAGCTGATGATGTAAGCGTCGGCAACGTGATCATCGACGGGCAGATTTTCCGCATCGCCCTCATGCCAGAAGAGACCGTCTTCGCCCTTGGCGCGACCGGCCTCCAGCATCTCGGCATTGATGTCGATGACGTGGATTTCCGGCGGCTCGAGTCCGCGCCGCTTGGCTGCGCCGTCGCCCAGCTTCTTCAGCCGCCGCGCGATGTCGCCCGTACCGCCGGCGACGTCCAGAATAAGTTCGCCAGGTTGTGGGTTGAGCTTCGCTGCCGCCGCATCTTTCCAGAGCCGATGCATGCCGCCGGACATGGCGTCGTTCATAAGGTCGTATTTGCTGGCGACCGAGGAAAACACCTCGCGCACCTTCGAGGCCTTCTCAGCCCGAGGCACATCCTGAAATCCGAAAGAGGCGGTGTCGTTGGCGGCGCTGTCGTTCATGGGCTGGACCATAGCGGCGCGGGCCGGGCGGGGCTATATCGGAGGCTCATGCTTTCGCGTTTGATTTCCGCCAGATACCTAGACCTATCGCCGCATGCCTGAGCCGATTCCCGCACGCGCTGATTTGGAAGTCACCCTCCTTGGGGTTCGGGCCGCTTTGCGCACCCGATCAAGTTCGCGTGCGCTCCAATCGATTGCCGACCAGTTGGAATACCTCCTGGCTTTTGTAACAGGAGAGAACGTTGGGTCGGCAATCGCCACCATCAATGTCGGCGTTCTGGCGGCGCGTGACGTAGAAGAAGCTGACCTGAGTTTGGCGACTGCGCTCTACCGAATTCAGGCGACGATTGATCGACCGCGCGAAGAACGTCGCAATGCCTGAGTTGCCCGAAGTTGAAACCGTGCGGCGCGGCTTGGCGCCGGCTTTGGTCGGCCGGCGGATTAAGCGTGCGCAGACGAAGCGCGCCGATTTGCGCTTTCCGTTTCCGGCACGGTTCGCGGCGCGGCTGTCTGGGCGGCGCGTCAACTCTCTGGAGCGGCGCGCAAAATATCTGCTGGCGCATTTGGATGACGGCAATGTCTGGGTTACGCATCTGGGCATGACGGGACGCTGGTCGATCCTCGGCGCCAAGCAACAACCTGGCGATTTCTACTACGCGGAGCCGACCAATCCCACGCACACGCATGTCGTGCTGGAGATGGAAGAGGGCGCGCGGTTGGAGTTCAACGATCCGCGCCGTTTCGGCTACATGGATCTGATCGCAGAAAGCGAACTTGAAGCCCATCCCTTCTTCAAGGCGATGGGACCGGAGCCGCTCGGCAATCACTTCCACATGCCGTATTTCAAAAGGGCGCTGGCCGGAAAGAAGACCAGCATCAAGGCCGCGCTACTCGATCAACGCGTCGTCGCGGGTCTTGGCAACATCTACGTCGTCGAAGCGTTGCACCGGGCCGGCATCGCACCGACGAAAGAAGCAGGCCGTATCGCTGCGCAGCGTTTGGAGAAACTCTATCACGCCATCCGCGCCGTGCTCGAACAAGCCATCGAAGCCGGCGGCTCAACGCTCAGCGATTATGCGCAAGTCGACGGCGCGCAAGGCGGCTTCCAGCATCGCTTCCGCGTGTATGATCAGGAAGGCCAAGCCTGCACGACGCCGGAATGTGAGGGTGTGATCATCCGCGCCACCCACAGCGGACGTTCAAGCTTCTGGTGCCCGCGCTGTCAGCGTTAATCCGGTAGCAGATCGTGCGCACGCTGATGCAACATCAACGCGATGTCGGCGGTTTGCGCAACCTCGCACGCGGCCGTCGCGTAAATGACCATCGAGCCGCCCTCATAGAGCGAGGCATCGTAAGCACAGCGCGCCTGCGACCAAGCCGCGTGGGCGCTGAGCGCGCGGTCGCGTGAGGCGGTTTGTGCAGCATTCTCGCGCGTCCGCAGCGTTGAGAGCGCCGCGTCGCGTAGAGCGACCCATTGGTCGCGCTCGCGGTTTGCGCACGTCACCATGCCTGCCGTCGTGACGCCGCCGCCATCTTCCGCGTCCTGGCACGCGGCATTCATCTGGCCGATGCAAGCGCGCTGCGCCGCGAACTCGCCGTCCGCGGCGGCGACGCATGCCGCCACCGTGCTCGCTGGCGAAGGCGCTGCGAGCGCGGGCGATACAAATCCAATCGCAAGCAAAACGAGCAAAAGCCGCATGCACATCCCCGAATGAGTTTCTTAACGAACAGAGCTACACTGGCACGCATGAGTCGAGCGCTATTCGCCGTCGCTTTTGTTCTTTTCGCGACGCCCGCCCAGGCGGAATATTTCGACGCGATCGAGGATTTGCCCGTCGCGCCCGGCCTCGATGAGACCGCGCCAGGCTTCAGCTTCGACGGCGCTGCCGGGCGCATCATTGGCGCAAGCGCCAACGGCGAGGCCCCGCCCGCGACGATCCGCGCGTTCTACACGCAGACGCTGCCCGCGCTCGGTTGGGCGCAAAGCCCTGGCGTGAGCGAGCAGGGCGATTTGATTTTCCTGCGCGGCCGTGAGCGCTTGGCGCTCACCATCGCGCCGCAATCCAGCGGCTCGGCGTTGCGCGTGCGGCTGTTCATGCGGCCCTCGTCGCTCTCCGATTGATTTTCGCCCCTGCCCGGCGCAATCAAGCGCATGGCTTACGAAAACATCCTTGTTGAAACCGATTCCGGCGTCGGGATCATTCGTCTCAACCGCCCGAAGGCGCTCAACGCGCTGAACGATGCGCTGATCGCCGAGGTCAATGCCGCGCTCGATACGTTCGAGGCGGACGATGCGATTGGCTGCATCGTCATCACCGGCTCGGAAAAGGCATTCGCCGCGGGCGCGGATATCAAGCAAATGGCCGAAGGCCAATTCAGCGATTTCTACAAGCGCGACCCCTTCCAAAATCTTGAACGCGTGCCGCGCTGCCGTAAGCCCATCATCGCGGCGGTCGCGGGCTATGCGCTGGGCGGCGGCTGCGAGCTTGCCATGATGTGCGACTTCATCATCGCCGCCGACACCGCCAAGTTCGGCCAGCCTGAGATCACCTTGGGCGTGATGCCTGCTTGGGGCGGCTCGCAACGCCTTACCAAGAGCATCGGCAAGGCCAAGGCCATGGACCTGTGCCTGACCGGCCGGATGATGGACGCGGCGGAAGCCGAACGCGCCGGCCTCGTCGCCCGCATCATTCCCGCCGACAAGCTGATGGAAGAGACGCTTGGCGCGGCGAAGAAAATCGCGGGCTTTGGTCGCCTCTCCACCATCGCAAACAAGGAGGCGGTTAATGCTGCTTTCGAAACGCCCCTGAACGAAGGTCTGCGGCTCGAGCGGCGCTTATTTTACAGCCTTTTTGCCACCGAAGATCAGAAGGAGGGCATGTCCGCCTTTATTGCAAAGCGGCCGCCCGAATTTAAACACCGCTGAGTATTTGACGTGGGGAATAGCTCCGGCTATAGCCCCGCGCTTCCGTTACCGAAATCAAGTCAATCTGGACCCTCTACCTATGGCGAACACGAAGTCCGCAAAGAAAGCAAACCGCGTCATTGGTCGTCGTACGGCGGTCAACAAGTCGCGTCGCTCTCGCGTGCGTTCGACGTGGCGTGGTGTGGAAGAGGCGCTTGCCGCTGGCGACCAAAAGGCCGCCGCCGCTGCTCTGAAGCAAGCGGAGTCCGAGACGATGCGTGCGGTGACGAAGGGCGTTCTGCACAAGAACACCGCGAGCCGTAAGGTGTCGCGCCTCGCCAAGCGCATTGGTGCGCTTTCGGCGTCCAAGTAAGACTGCAAATAGTTCCCGTTTGGCGTGCATTTTAGCCGCCAAGGGCTTGCGAATACTCACGTTTCAGTTTTGCAATAGCGCCATATCGATATGGTGAATAATGCTCCGTGTTCGGAGCAACCGAACATATCGGATACGGAGACTTTTCTCATAGAATCAACGCGATATAGCCTTCTGTGGATATTGCGAAGAAGTAAAGATCGTTAGTCGTTTGGGCTATTGATTTCCGGTTTCTGCTGGCGCATCGTTTCGCTTGTCCGGCGAGCGCACTCGCTGTTCGACGCTTCAATGACACCGATGCCTAGGCATCGGGCCGAAAGGGTCATCGGCTCGAATAGCGAACCTGTGCCTGCCGTACGGGGCTGAAAATTAACCAAGATTCTTGCGGGGGTTGGCATGGATCAGGTGGAAGAATTGGCTCGTCGCGATGCGGCGGGCCTGACGGCGGCTCAGGCATATGAGCGCGTTCGTCGGGAATTGAATGTGGAACTTGG
>Ga0315906_10004574_pt1 | contig 17744 bp, 12 predicted proteins | sample LakEriMetagenome_4_FD_203526 | JGI IMG/M metagenome (GOLD analysis project Ga0315906, IMG submission 203526) | Freshwater fungal communities from buoy surface, Lake Erie, Ohio, United States - Buoy 2 MA122 | ecosystem: Environmental > Aquatic > Freshwater > Lake > Lake biofilm | place: USA... | reverse complement strand
AATTTTACGCGGTGACAATAACTTACCGGTGATGTTAGCGGGACAGGCAGAAGAGCAACGGCCACATTCTGTGCAGGAGTAGGCATCCATCAATTGTTTCCACGACAAATCACGAACATCCTTGGCACCAAAACGTTGAGGTTCACCTCCGGGATCAGCAACGGGGATGGATGGATCTGCAGGAATTCCAAGCATCTCATTCACCGTAACTGTCACGGCTGGCATATTTGCGAACTGTCCTTTAGCTTTCAGGTTACTGTAATATGTGTTCGGGAAAGCAAGGAAAATGTGAAAGTGCTTGGAGTAGGGGACATAGTTAAGGAACGCAAGAATTCCGATAATGTGAAACCACCAGCAGCCTCTTTCAAGCAGCACTAATCCGCTATCGCTGAGACCGTTTAACCAGGAATGCAAAACTGAACTCACCGGAAAGCTTCCGGCCACAATATAATGTTCTGCCCCCCTTTGCTGTAACAGACTGTCTGCAGCATTCATGGTAAGAAAGGCACTCATTAAAAGTATTTCGATTAGGAGGATCAGATTGGCATCCGTACGCGGCCATGAAGTCATTTCGCGCATGGTAAACCTCTTCAATTTAAGCAGATTTCGGCGGGCAAGAAAAACCACGCAGGCAACTAAAACACCCAGGGCCAGCCATTCAAAGGAGGCAATCAGGAAATCATAAAAACCGCCCATGAATCCAAACACCCGATGTGTTCCGGCAACCCCATCAATGATGATTTCAAGTACTTCAATATTGATGATGATAAAGCCCGCATAAATTACAATATGAAAAAATGCCGCTACAGGTCGTGTCAGCATCTTCGACTGACCAAGGGCAACCATGGCCATTGTTTTCCAGCGTAAAGCAGGATTGTCGTTGCGCTCAGTTTCTCTGCCAAGCTTGATGTTACGTGAAATGCGCCTCACATTTCTTGCAAACAACCAGCTGCCGGCAAGGAGTAGTAGAAGGAAGATTATATTACTGATCATATGTTTCAAAGTTCAGAGCTTGCCCAGATGCGAATGCATTAGGGTTCAATTTTCAAAGTTCCAAGTTCAACCGACTTAATCGCCTATTTTTTGTTCAATTTTATTCTGCCCAACTGCACCACTTTTCAACCTCCATAGCTTCAGCGTAGGAGGTGCACCACTTTTCAACCTCCGTAGCTTCAGCGTACGAGGTGCACTACTTTTTCTTCCCGAAGACAGAGAAGTGAACGTAACGTTTAGGGTTATCCTTCATGTCCTTCAGCAGCGCGTCCAGACTAGTGGCTGTGCTGTCGAGGTTATTGTACAAGCCTTTATCATTTACCAGCTGGCCCAGTGATCCTTCGCCGCTATTGATTTTCATCATTACCTGATTGGTTTGTTCCATTACTTCTTCCGCCTTCCGTATAGTACTTGCGAAATGTTCACCGGCAAGTGTATCAGAAACCTGACTCAGATTATTCAGGATATTGGTAATTTGCGCATTGTTTTCTTTGAGATTAGTGGTGATGCTTGCCAGATTGTCGATCATTATCTTTAGCTTGCCTTTATCACTATTCATCATCTCATCAAAAGAGGCAAGGGTATTATTCATATGACCTATTCCCGCCTGCAGATTTTTGCGGGTGTTGGGATCAAAAACCGTTTTCAGCATATTGACCATAGAGTCGATACTCACAACAAGGGCTTCTGTTTTTTCACGAAGGGGTCCAAGTTCTTTTCCGACTTTATCCGCAAGTCCCTGCTCCAGTTCCGCCATAAGGGTGTCGCCATTCTCTAATCGGTCGGTTGCATTACCGAGGTCAATCCGCAGCGCTTTGGTGCCGATCAGGTCTGAATTGTAAATCTTTGCGATGGAGTTACGACTGACAAAAACATCTTTTTCAACTAGCAGACTCACTAATAAACGACCGGAATTATCGGGCATGAAAGTAATATCATTCACAATTCCAATCCGGTAGCCGTTCATCAATACCGGATTAGAAGCTACTAATCCATCAACCGAACTATAGACAGCGTAATATTTATTGCGGCTGGTAAAAACATCTTTCCCTTTCAGATAATTCAATCCCCAAAGCAGAGCAGCAAGTGCAGCAGTAACCAGGATTCCAACTTTTACTTCATTCCGTATTTTCACAAATCTGTTGTTTAAGGCTTGTTGATGAGCAGTTCAGCATCCTTGGGAGCGATCCGCTGGTTGCCGTTGAATCCTGTCAAAAATGCATCTTTTGTACCACTTGCTTTCACTTTTTGTAATTCGGCAGTGGCTTCTTTGATGCTGTTGAAAGATCCGGTTACATAGCGGGTGTAACCATCACTGCATTTAACAGCCCTGATTCCTTTGCGCGATAAATAATTTTTATTGTCCGTTTCCGGCTTCATGCTGGCTCCAACCTGTATGGCAATCAACACTTTGGACGGAGAAGTAACGTCTTCAACAATTTTTACCGGTGCAGGTTCAGTTTTCACAGGATTCGGCTTAGGCTCCGGTATTGCCGGTGTGATTTTTTCCGGAATACTGTCGATTTTAATTTTTGACGGTTCAGGAGACTTGGGTGTTGCTTCCTTAGGTTTTTCAACTACAGGGGCTGGTTTCGGGTTGGGTGAAGAGGTGGTTGATGCTACCGGAGGGGAAGGTGCAGGAGTTTCATTCGGACTTTCCATATCCAGCTTATATTCTTTAAAGGCTCTGTAAATGCTGGAGGCCATTACCGACTGTCCTTTATCAGAATTCAGGAATCTCTCTTCCATTTCATGAGTCAGAAAACCGCACTCGATAAGTACAGCCGGCATGGCGGATTTGTAGAGAACCAGAAATCCGGCCTGTTTTACGCCCCGGTTATATCGGCCGCCAAAATCGGTGGCATGGTCCTGCACTTTGGAGGCAAAAAGCAGACTCTGGTGCTGAAACTGACTTTGGAAAAGCGTGAAAATTATGTTGGCTTCGGGTGAATTCGGGTCGAAACCATCATATTGTTGCTTGTAATCATCCTCTAAAAGGATGGCTGAGTTTTCCCTTTTAGCTACGTTTAGGTTATCCTCGCTCTTGTGATTACCCATCACATAGGTTTCTACCCCGTAGGCCGCCTTGCCGCCAGAATTGAGGTGAATGCAGATAAAAAGGTCGGCTTTGGCATGGTTGGCAATATTAGCGCGCTCGTGCAGCGGGATAAAGACGTCGGTTTTGCGGGTATAGATGACTTTGACGTCCGGATAATTGTCTTCAATCATTTTCCCCAGACGCAACGCGATGGCCAGGGCTACGTGTTTTTCTTTGGCTGAAGAACCCAAACAGCCACTGTCATGCCCCCCATGACCGGCATCAATTACCACTGTCCGGATCCGGTATTGTTCCTTGAAAGGGAGCGAGGATGACAGCGTAAAAAACGCCAGAGTAAAGATGAATAGAAGAAACGGGGACTTTTTCACGTTGTTTTGTAGCTTTGCGCCTTCAAAATTAGCTCTGTCACAGGGATAATGCAGCATGAACAGAAGCCCTTCGCCAAGGAATTATCAACGGGGCAATGTTGGTGGCTGACATGTGTTTTGTTCATTTTTTCGCTTCCATGCTCGCTTTTTGCCCAGACTGATTCCATTCCTCGTCCGGATTCATTATCGGTACAACCGGATACAATCGTATTAGGTGACGATTTTAAGTCAAAGGTAGTGTATCACGGCCGTGATTCAATCATCTATGACCTTGAATCCAATCGTGTTTTGCTGTATGGTGACGCTGAGATTACCTATGAGGATATTAATCTGAAGGCGGCCTACATTGAAATCAATTATGATACCCGGATTTTATCGGCGAAGGGACTTCCCGACAGCTCCGGAACCATGGCCGGATACCCCGTATTTAAACAGGGAGGCGAGGAGTTTAAGTCCAAAACCATCCGTTATAATTTTGACACTCGTAAAGGTCAGATCTCCGATATCACTACCAAAGAAGGAGATAACTATGTCCACGGAAGCACGGTGAAGAAAGATGCCGATAATACGACGTATATCCGCAATGGTTATTACACCACCTGTGAACTCGATCATCCGCACTATTTCATTTCGGCCTCCAAAATCAAGGTGATACCCGATAATAAAATTGTTAGCGGTCCGGCGAACATGGTAATCGCAGATATTCCTACGCCACTTGCCATTCCATTCGGATTCTTTCCGAATAAACGGGGACGCACCTCCGGTATTATTTTTCCAGTGTACGGGCAGTCAGCGCAGCTGGGTTATTTTCTCCAGAATGGCGGCTATTACTTCGGCTTTAGCGATAAGTTGGATCTGGCACTTACCGGCGATATTTACAGTCGTGGTTCCTGGCGATTGAACGGTTACAGCAATTATGCCAACCGATATCACTACAATGGTAATCTCTCGGTGAATTATGCATTTACCAAGACTAGTATTCCAGAGCTTCCGGATTACGCTGAGGAAAAGGGTTTTTTTGTGAGATGGAATCACCGTCAGGATCCAAAAGCCCGCCCGAATTCTTCCTTTTCGGCCAGCGTTAATGCCGGAAGCAGTGAATTCTACCGAAATAATATTACTTCTGCTCAAAACTATCTTACTAATACCTTTCAGTCGTCTATAGCTTACAGTAAATCCTGGCAGGGGAAGCCCTATAGTTTTTCTGCAAGTCTGGCACATTCGCAGAATACGGCAACCCGCGATATCTCTTTGAGCTTACCAAGCGCCAATTTTAGCGTAACACGACTGGAACCGTTCAGAAGAAAAATCCGTACCGGCAGCATCCGCTGGTATGAGAAGATCGGTGTAAGCTATAATAACACGGTGTTGAATACTATATCGACAAAGGATACTTTGTTATTTAAAGAGGAGAGTCTGGATGATTTTCGTTATGGAATGCAACATAGCATTCCGATAAATACCTCCTTCACGGTTGCTAAATTTTTTACTGTAAGTCCATCGGTGAGTTATACCGAGCGCTGGTATCTGAAAACCATTCGTAAATCGTATGATGATGCTTTGAATACGCTGGTTGTGGATACGGTTAATGGATTTTCTGCTGCTCGTGACTTTAATACAGGTGCCAGCATGAATACACGCATTTACGGAATGCTCCAGTTTAGAAAGGGTAAAGTTGCGGCTATCCGGCACGTTATGATTCCAACCCTGAATTATAACTGGCGTCCTGACTTCAGCGAACCGGGTTGGGGAGCCTACAAGACCGTACAAACTGATTCGCTCGGCAATTCTTCCAGGTACTCAATTTATGAGGGAACTATTTTTGGTGGACCTTCGGCCGGTGAAGTTTCCTCGCTGAGTTTTAGTATTGACAACATACTGGAAGCGAAGGTCCGCAAACAGACGGATTCAACAGATACAGAAAAGAAGGTAAAGTTGTTGGAGAGTCTTGCTGCCTCCTTCAGCTACAATTTTGCTGCTGATTCCCTGAAAATGTCTTTACTTTCCTTTGCAGGACGCACTACTTTGTTTGAGCGTCTAAACCTGAACTTCAATGGAACCTTTGATCCTTATATTGTTACCCAGGAAGGAATTCGAATTAATACTACTGAGCTGTCTGCAAACAACCGACTGCTGCGATTCAATACCGCGAATTTTGCGGCGAACTTTGTGCTGACTCCGGTCAAACGGAATTATTCATCCGAAAAAGGTTCTGAACGCGAGCTGAAAGATATCAATCGCAATAAGGGCGATTACCTGGATTTCTCAGTTCCCTTTACGTTGAATGTGGGTTACAATATTTTTTTCCAGAATAATATAACTACGCCGGATCAGCTTACCCAAACGCTCAACTTTAATGGGGATCTGCAATTAACACGTAACTGGAAGGTTACTTACAATAGCGGTTATGATTTTGAGCAGAATGATGTGAGTTATACCTCTATCGGAATTGTACGTGATCTGCATTGCTGGGAAATGCGCCTCAACTGGGTTCCTTTCGGTTTTCAGCAGAGTTATTTTTTCCAGATTAATGTGAAGTCAAGTGTCCTTCAGGACCTTAAACTCACTAAACGTACTGATCGGTTTGATCAGCGATGATGTTAATTTAAAATTCGATTCAAGTTTGGTGGACTCAAAAACAGCTTTTTTGGTTGAAGTATTGAGGTGGGCACTTAAAAACTATCAACATTTCCGCTTATTATAAAATCCTCTTTTTTGAGCCTTTCAACTTCAGTTTTGCCTATTTTGGTGCTTAGCGTTAAAAGGATGGGTGATTTTTTAAGAATAGGTTCAACTATAATTGACCGTAGAATTCAGTGATTTAAATCAAGAGAAAGGCAAGATGCCTTTTTTCTGTTTTTATTATTAGGGCTTAGCTATTAATATTTTGTAAATCTTTAGCTACTTTTAACCCTGAAACCAAAACAAATCATGAAGAAATTACTACTGCTGTTTTCAGGAATTTTTCTTTCGTTGTCGCTCAGCGCCCAGTGGACACCTGATTCCACACTAAACACACTGGTAGCAGATGCTGCTGGTGTTGAAGAAACTACTCCTCTAATGGCTGCAGCTCCCAATGGTTACACCTATATCAGCTGGTTTAAACAGGATGGCGGTCAGTATAATTTATACATGCAGTTACTGGATTCTGTAGGCGTGGAGAAATGGACTCCGGGTGGCAAACTAATTAGTAATCAACCTCAGTCAACTGCATTGTTTCGCTATGACCTGAAAACGGATAATGTGGGAAATGCGGTGGTGGCTTTTCAGGATCTCCGAACCGGCAGCGATTTAACAATTGCTATCTACAAGCTTGATAAGGATGGTAATCATCTATTTAACCAAAACGGTATTGTTGTTTTTGATTCACTGGCTAACAGCAATCTGGCTCCTGTAATTGGCTTTAATCGACGTAATCAGACCATTGTAGCCTGGTCTGCCAGTGATGCTTCCAATAATAAATGGGTTTCGTTTCAGAAATTTAATGCCGCAGGTGGTCCGCTTTATCTGGGTCCCAAGCGTATCCGTGACTCTTCCGGAAATAAAAAATTCAGTCGTCCAACCATCGTTCCTGCCAGTGATACGGCCGGTTTTGTGATGCAGTACGTGCAGGAAGTCGGAAATTTCCCGGGTATTACCAATACCATGTATGCTCAACGGTTTGACGATTTCGGCTTGCCCGTCTGGAACAGTGCAGTTCAGGTTTCTACCTATACTATTACTTTCTTCTTTTTCCCTACCTCTATGTCCGATGCTCAGGGTGGAATGTGGCTGCCTTTTAACGGGCCTAATCCTTCAAATCCGGCACAAACGGAAGTGTATTTACAGCATATCGATAGCAGCGGGAATCTCTGGAGCGCCACCGGAGCAAGAGTGAGTAATACGCCAAACGAGCTTCGCTTTTATTATGATGGTTGTCTGACTCGTACCACTTCCGGATTAATGATCGCTTTTCAGACTAAAGATTTGTCGCAGGTCAGTGCAGGTGTTGCTGTTCAGGCTTTTAATCTGGCAGGAACGCCGCAATATGGTTCCACGGCTATTTCAGTGCTTCCCTTGTCATCATCTATTCATCAACCTTTCGGATTTGATAATTCTGGATTAGGGGCCATTCTTTGTTACCAGTTGGGTGGCTTTGGTAACCAGGAGCTTCGTGCCATGAATGTGAATTACAATGGATCAGCGGGCTGGAATCGTTCCTTATGCGATGTGAGCAGCAATAAAGATGATATGGCTGCCGGCGAAGTGATGAATGCACAGCTGGTTACTGTCTGGAAGGATGGACGACTCGATAACGGTATTTACGCTCAGAACATCAGTACATACGGAACTGCCGGTGTACTTACGTCCCTGAACGCAGTAGTTAGCCCTGAAACCATTAGTATTCAGCCAAACCCTGGCCGCAATCCCGAAATTCGCCTTTCCGGTGATTTATATGGCTCCACGCTAGTGGAAATTAGCGATATTCAGGGTAAAGTGCTCAAGACCGATATTTTTCAGGGAACTACCTACCAGCCTGAGCTGGATTTGCAATCGGGTATTTATTTGATCCGACTCACGAATAATGGTCAGTCGGCTACCGTCCGTTGGATGATTCGATAAGCCCCCAAAAGCCAGAAAAAAGCGCTCCGGACCGGGGCGCTTTTTTTGTACCTTTGCACTCTGAAATAAGAGCATGTTTGAGAGTTTAAGTGATAAGCTGGACAGGGCGTTTAAGCTGCTGAAAGGCCAGGGCAAAATTTCTGAGATCAACGTTGCTGAAACACTGAAGGAGGTGCGGAAGGCATTGATTGATGCCGATGTTAATTACAAGGTAGCGAAGCAATTTGCGGATACTGTTCGGGAAAAGGCTTTGGGCCGGGATGTCCTCATTTCCGTATCCCCTGGGCAGCTGATGGTAAAAATCGTTCATGAAGAGCTTACAGCACTCATGGGTGGTGATGCTACTGACGTTAACCTGAAAGGTTCTCCTGCGGTTATTTTGATGTCGGGTCTTCAGGGTTCCGGTAAAACGACGCTGAGCGGAAAGCTGGCCACGCTGCTCAAAACAAAAAGAGGCCGTCAGGTGCTTTTGGTTGCCTGCGATATCTACCGTCCGGCTGCGATCGATCAACTGAAGGTGCTCGGGGAACAAATCGGCGTGGAAGTTTACTCCGAACCCGAGAACAAGAACCCGGTTCAGATCGCGCAAAAGGCCATTGAATATGCTAAGAGTAAAGGATTAAATACCGTCATCGTCGATACAGCCGGTCGTCTGGCCATCGATGAGGAAATGATGGATGAGATCAGTCGTATTAAAAAAGCCATCCAGCCTCAGGAAACTCTTTTCGTGGTGGATGCCATGACTGGTCAGGATGCGGTAAATACAGCCAAAACATTTAACGACCGTATAGATTTTGACGGGGTAGTATTAACTAAGCTGGACGGTGACACCCGCGGTGGCGCAGCCTTGTCAATAAAATCTGTTGTCAATAAACCCATCAAGTTTGTCGGTACCGGCGAAAAGATGGATGCGCTGGATGTGTTTTATCCGGGACGTATGGCCGACCGTATTCTCGGAATGGGCGATATCGTCAGCCTGGTTGAAAAAGCACAGGAGCAATTTGACGAAAAGCAGGCTGCGGAATTACAAAAGAAGATTGCGAAAAATCAGTTCAACTTTAACGATTTTCTTTCGCAATTGCAGCAGATCAAAAAGATGGGTAACATCAAAGATCTGATGGGGATGATCCCGGGCATGGGCAAGATGATGAAGGATGTGGATATTGATGATTCCGCATTTAAAGGTATCGAAGCGATTATTCAGTCGATGACCGACAAAGAGCGCAACAATCCTGAGCTCCTTAATGGTTCCCGTCGAAAAAGAATTGCCTCTGGAAGCGGAACCTCTATCCAGGAAGTCAACCGTCTGATTAAGCAGTTTGAGGATATGCGGAAGATGATGAAAATGTTTACTACCGGTCAGGCCCAGCGCATGATGCGTAACATGCCCCAGGCAAGAAGATAATTCAACAGTGGAATTGATCAGCGGTAAAGACGCAGCAGAAAAAATTAAAGCGGATATCCGTAGTGAAGTGGCTGCGCTGATTTCTTCCGGTAAGCGTGCTCCCCATTTAGCTGCGATACTGGTTGGTAATGATGGCGCTTCAGAGACTTACGTTAATAACAAAATCAAAACCTGCAAGGATGTTGGTTTTCGTTCTTCACTTTTTCGATTTGAAAGTTCCGTTTCTCAGGAAGAACTTTTGGCAATCATTGCCACGCTGAATAATGATCAGGACGTTGATGGCTTTATTGTGCAACTACCTTTACCTGCGCATATCGATGTAAACACGGTTACCGAAGCAATTTTACCCGCAAAGGATGTAGATGGTTTTCATCCGGTAAATATCGGTCGAATGACCCAGCAGCAGCCCTGCTACATTCCGGCCACTCCTAAAGGGATTATTCAGTTATTACAGTTTTATCAGATTGAAACTGCAGGCAAGCACTGCGTGGTGGTGGGACGAAGCAATATTGTAGGTACTCCGGTCAGTATTTTACTTTCGCGCAACACTAACCCCGGAAATTGCACCGTTACAATTTGTCACAGCAGAACTAAGGATCTTAAGAGTTTTACTTTACAGGCGGATATTCTGATTGCTGCCATTGGCCGCGCCGAGTTCATTACCGGTGATATGATCAAAGAAGGCGCCGTGGTAATCGATGTAGGAATGACCCGCATTCCTGCAGATAATGCTAAAGGTTACCGATTGGCCGGCGATGTGCATTTTGAATCGGCGGCTACCCGTAGCAGTTATATTACACCGGTTCCGGGAGGTGTGGGTCCAATGACCATTATTGGCTTGCTCCAAAATACCCTGCTGGCAGCTCAAAAAGAAATATACTGATCATGGTACAATCGCTGAAAACTGTGACTTTCCCTGTTATGGAATCGTTTTATACGATTCAGGGTGAAGGTGTACAGGTGGGTCGTGCAGCTTGGTTTGTTCGTTTGGGCGGATGCGACGTTGGTTGTATCTGGTGTGATGTAAAAGAGTCCTGGGATGCGGCTGCTCACCCGCAATTCACCCCTCAAGAGTTAGTTTCGGAAGCGCTGAAACAGTCGGCACGTTTTGTGGTGATAACTGGTGGTGAACCCGCTATGTATAATCTTGAGCCCCTTACAGAAGCATTGAAATCGGCAGGATTTGAAATAGCCATAGAAACCAGTGGTGCTTATCCCTTGCAGGGGAATTTCGACTGGATATGTGTTTCTCCGAAGAAATTTAAGGCACCTCTGACCGCAACACTTGCAGAAGCGGATGAGCTGAAGGTGGTGATTTATAATAAATCTGATTTTGACTGGGCAGAAAAGCATGCCGGTTCTGCTGATAAAAATTGCGTTCTTTTGTTACAACCTGAGTACAGTCGTTTTAATGAAATGATGCCTTTAATAGTGGATTACGTTAAATTATATCCCCAGTGGCGGATTTCTTTGCAGACGCATAAAATTATTGGTATCCCCTAAACGTTATCCCTCAATACAATCCCTGTGAAAAAAATCTACTTACTGCTTTGTATTCTGTTTTTTTCACTGGCAACTTTTGCTCAGCAACCGGTGCTTTCAACCACCTCTAAATCTGCTATCCGTTTATTCGAGGAGGGTACAAAGCAATACGATAGCGGCAATAGGGAAAAGGCTGAAGCAGCATTATTGCAGGCCACTGAAAAGGATCCGAATTTTATAGAAGCCTGGACCGTGCTCGGAGAGTTGGCTGCCATGCAAAAAGATTATGCTAAGGCAACCGGTTATTATGAACGGGCTGTAGGCATCAATCCTTCTTTCCATCCTAATTCCATTTTTCAACTTGGAAAATTGCGGTTTATGACCGGTAATTATGCGGGTGCTAAAATCGATTTCGAACGTTTTCTGGAAATCGGCAGGAATGCTACCCGTGCAATGCGTAACAGTACTGAAGCATATATCCGCAGTTGTGATTTTGCGGTAGAGGCTATTGCAAATCCAACCCCATTTAATCCCATCAATCTTGGAAAGGGAGTGAACTCAGTTTTTAATGAGTACTACCCCTCACTGACACTCAATCAAAAGGAACTGGTGTATACGCGTGACGTGAAGGATCCAAATGCCGTACAGGGACATCAGGAAGACTTTTACATATCTCAATTAAAGGATTCTGTGTGGCCGCTTTCGGTTCCCGCAGGTGCTCCTTTAAATTCACGCGACAATGAGGGCGCGCCATCGATTAGTGCCGATGGTCGCGTATTGTTTTTTACAGCTTGTAATCGACCGGATGGTAAAGGCAGCTGTGATATTTATTTTTCGCAACGGACTTCGGAGGGTAGCTGGTCGAAACCGATGAATCTGGGCGGACCGATCAATACCGGAGGTTGGGAATCGCAACCCAGTTTTTCATCCGATGGACGTACGCTGTATTTTGTTCGGGGTAATTATGATGCGCAAAGACAGATTCGTCAGGATATTTATTTTTCGGTTTTCGGAACGGATATGATGTGGAGTGAGCCGGTTCGATTAAGTGATACAGTAAATTCATCAGGAAGAGAAGAGTCGGTATTTATTCATCCCGATAATCAAACGTTGTACTTTAGTTCGGATGGTCATCCGGGTATGGGTGGACTTGACATTTTTGTGAGTCGCAGAAATGCAGAAGGAGGCTGGGATAAGCCGGTAAATCTGGGTTATCCAATAAATACCTTTAATGATGAGAACAGTTTGCAGGTGAGCGCAGATGGTCGTTATGCCTATTTTGCGAGCGATCGGGTAGGAGGGGAAGGCGGACTTGATCTCTATCGCTTTGAATTGCCGGAAAGCGGTCGTGCAACGCTGGTGAGTTATGCTCGTGCAGTAGTAACCGATGCGGCAACGGGAGCGCCTTTGTCAGCAATGTTTGAAATTATCGATGTGGAAAGCGGCAAAGTGGTTGTATCCAACAGCACCGATAAGCGTAAGGGAGAGTTTCTGGCTGCCTTGCCGGCAGGAAAAAATTATATGCTGAATGTTGAGAAGGACGGCTACCTGTTTTATTCCGATTTATTTGAATTGAAAGAAGCACGTGATAAGCAGCGTGCGTATGAACTAGCCATTGCGCTAAAGAAACCAGTGGCTGGTGATAAGGTCGTATTGCGCAATATATTTTTTGATATTAATAAGTTTGATCTGAAGCCTGAGTCTTCTCCCGAGTTAAAAAAACTGGCTGGTTTTTTAAAAGCGAATGCAGCGCTGAAAATTGAAATCAGCGGACATACGGACACTACCGGTGACAAAAAGGCGAATCAGATATTGTCGGAGAACCGTGCAAAAGCGGTAATGGATAAAATGTTAGCAGAAGGTATCTCTGCCACCCGAATGACGTACAAGGGGTATGGTGATGGCCGTCCCATTGCTCCGAATACTTCTGAGGAAGGACGTGCACAGAATCGCCGGACTGAAGTGACCATTCTTTAATACAATGCCATTTACTCCTGCTCACCCCGCTATCTTATTACCTGCGCACCTGTTACCGCGCCGTTATATATCATGGACAGCATTGCTTATCGGCAGTATGGTGCCGGATATGGAGTACTTCATGTTTATGAATCCGGGTTCCAGAATGAGTCATACGCTCTATGGAGTTGTCAATTTTAATCTTCCGGTAACCATTTTACTGGCAATAGCCTGGCACCAGTTTGCAGGGCCGGTATTGATGAAGGCTTTTCCATTTACCCGTAAAATGTATACTACCATTCATGAAGATTATGCTGGCTGGCTGGCTAAGAACTGGCTTGTTTTTTTAATCAGCGCTCTGGTGGGCATCTTCAGTCATTTGTTCCTTGATGGCTTTTGTCATCATACAGGATTTATGGTGCAGCGTATCCCTTATCTGCAGGAAATGATTACCGTGTTCGGTTTTACGCTGCGACGTTGCTACCTGGTATGGTATGTTGCTTCTGCGATCGGACTGGTAATGATGTTTTTTGCAGCATTGGATCTGAAAAATCTTTTCAGCCGACAAAAGTGGAATCAGGTATATGTAATGCGTGGATTTCTTCTGCGGGTCGTTGTAGTCGCACTTCTGATTTCAGGAACCCGAATTATGATCGGATTGTCATGGAACGTAATACGCCACCTGGTGGTGATTATGCTGGGCGCCATATTTTACTCAGTAATGCTGATGACGATGTACGAAAAATACCGAAGTAAAAATTAAGGAGATTATTTTTCAAATTCCCTTTCAAGGATTTTTTCCAGCGTCTCCGCATCAATTTTCTTGGCAATGATCTTCTTGTCTTTGTCGAGTACAAATAGCTGCGGTGTTGTCAGAATATCGAATTCCTGTCGGAAGTTGTTGTTGAGTTCAGGGTTGGCAACATTGATCCATTCAAGTTTGTTTTCTCGTATAAATGCGCGCCATTTATCCATTTCAACCTCCGTGCAAACTGCGTATACCTGAACACCTTTGGATTTGTATTTGTCATAGGTTGCCTTTACAACAGGCATAGATTTTTTGCAATGACCACAATCCGGATCCCAGAAAACTAGAATGGTATATTTAGCCTGAATATCATACATCGAACGAGCTACGTTATTGCTGTCGGTAAGTATCAGATTTTTGGCCTTTTTTCCAATCAGAATGGGTTCAAGAATTCTGGCGCGATCCTGAATTTTATACAATGTTGCTTCATCCAGCCAGTAAGCAGATTCTTTCGAGGTATAATACTTCTTTACCAGGTAAACGAATACTTCGTCAAGCCCCATGATGTTGCTTGTTTCATACGTATTCGTGGTATACCATACCATGTATTTGTAGGTCTCTTTATTATCTTTTGCTTTAGAAATAAGCATATCACATTCCTTCTTCAATGAATCAGGAATTTGTAAGACCATGTTTTTTAAATACGCTGATACTTTGTTGTGGTAAATAGGGGAGCGAAGAATTCTTTCATCGCTGAGATTTAAATAATCAAAATAATGTGCTTTGTAATATCGGTAGGCAAAGGTGGAGTCTTTTTGTCCGTTTGCCAGGGTAGGTATTTCCGGAATTTCAGGTTCCTTGCTGGAATTTAAGATGGTACTAAGAAATGAAGAGCCATTTTTATCGATCACATCAGCTTTGTATTTTTTTACTTCATCATCAATTCTGCGGATTCTTGCATCTACTGAGTCAGTTGGCTGCTTCGCTTCAACCAGTTGCTTTCGCTGATTTCGGTAAGGTTCCACCACTTGTGATTTTTCCTGTATGAAGCGCAGGTATTTGTAAAACTCTTCATTGTCATTTGTGTGGGTGGTTTTCATGGTAGCAATGACATTGTCTTTCACCGCTTCCAACGTGAAATGTTGTTCCTGATCAATCAATACCTCAAAGTAGGTTTTGTTGGGGAATACGAAAAGATAGATACCTCCATCCAGTTTTTCAGCACCTTTAAAGACTACCTGACCGTCCGGACTGGCATAGGCGCTGTCTTTGATGTACTGCTTCTCGCCATAATAATTGGCCAGGTAGCATAAACTGTCGCGCAGCCCCGTAATCTTGAAGGTGAGTTCATAGCCGTTCGTTTTTGATACAGGTTTGGCTGTTTGACCAACAACCCCTGATTGAAGCAGGCAAAGGTAAATTGCCAGGGTTAACGTGATAGGGTTACGAAATGTATTCATAGGTGAACTGCGAATTTAGCAGGTTGATTCTGAGTATAAGATGAACGATTGAATTTTTGCAGGGTTAGGAAATGTTGTTGCCATGCCGTAATTTAGTTCTGCTTAAAGGGAAGATGTCAATAGAATTCAGGTATTATATGGCTGGCAGGGATGGTTTTTACGAATCCCCTGGGAAAATGATACTTTCTCGGCGAATTGGATTTTTCCCCGGATCTTCCAATAAAAATGCCGAAGAGTCGGAATTTAGCTATACCCCGGTAAAAACCTGGGTCGAAATCCGTGAAGACCATAACAAAAGGGTAAAACACCCGGTAAATTTCCTCTTTATCGAACGGAATTACAAAGTAGGTCAACGCGAAATTGTGGCCCATTTATCGTGGATGCAACGCCAGAAATTACGCTGGATGTATCAGGATCATTGGTTGCAGCGTCCGGGTAATTTGCTGCATGCTACCGTTATCTTATTGGTTATCAGCATATTTGTTACCGGGATATTTTACCTCGAGCTCACCGGATTTTTCTAACCACGGGTTTCTATAAAACCTGTTAACTTTTTCATTACATTTGAGAGAGTAACTCGTGAACCATGAAAGAGCAAAAGACCATGCTTCAGTTAGTGAGACGTTACCAGGATAGCCCTCTAAATCCGTTTGAACGATTTTGTTTGGGGATGATGGTTGTTTTCTTCCTTTTTATGCTGTTCCTGTTTTTAATCAGACCATTATTTTAATCAGACTCCTCTTCGGCTGGTTTAAAAATTTTATACCGGACCCCTACAAAATAGATGGGTGAAGCTGGTGAGTACTGACCTTTAAAATTACCGCTTATCATTCCGGTAAATTCCCATTTAGTGGTATTGTAACGCAGCCCTGCACCAGTATCCCAAAACCCCTCATATTGCTGAAAGAGTCCAAAGTTTCCACCCTGAACAGCGTCATCTCCGTTTTCGAGTGGTTGTACTCCCTTTGACCGTCCCAGGAACCAAATTTTGCCTGTGATTTTAAAACCAAATTCCGCCAGCGCATTGATTTCATCTCCAAAGCCGTCGTGACGTAAACGGTAACCAATATCAAAAGTGGCATACACTTCATTGTTTTTGTTCCAGCGCACCGTGCCTCCAACATTTTGTGCGTAATCTGCATACCCTGTGTTCAACCCGAGCACGGCGTCTGTTTCTGCAGTTGCAAGACTTTGCTGAAGGAAGGCGGAAACCTGCAAATTTTGATTTACCGGGTATAAATAGCGAACAGTAATTATAGCATCACCTGGCTTATTTACCGTTTCCGTGGAAGCAACATTAAAACTACTATCGGCTGCAAGCCGGTTGTGTATCAGAAAAGGAACGGAAAGGCCAACACTGAAACTATTACTTAGTCCGTATTCTGCTTCCAGAGTACTAACCCAATGTTGCATATCGGGCACCGGACGGCGGTTTCCATCGTAGTCGTAAACCTTTGCATAATTTCTTATCTCCTGACTTAACTGAAATGACAGGTCCTTTTTGTTTTCTGTCCATTGCTGTGATAACACCGGTTGAACCGATGCAGTCAGCAGGAGGAGGAGGAAACGGATTTTCATAAACAGAATAAAATTAATCCCGGAAGTTTATACTTCCGGGATTTTTTTGGTTTATACTGCGAATAACAGGGTGAAAACCTGGTTTACGCGATGGAATTATGTGCCGTGCTGGGGAACAGGAATGACTGGCTCGGCTACACGGTAAGGATCGTCCAGATTCGGGATATCCGCAGCCGTTATTTCAAACTTGTCTTCTTCTTCCTTATAACGCATCACCTGATCAAGTGCATCCGGAACCACATCGCTGCAGATCACAATAAAGCTTCCTTTTTTCGCGGTCTTAAAGGCAAACTCAATGGCTTCTTTTTCACTTGGAATAACATGGTATTTTCGATTGGTATCCACACTCTGAATACCCTTCACCATCAGGTCGATAATTTCAAGTTCACTTCGTCCCCGTAAATTGCGGTCTTGGCGAATGATGATTTCATCAAACATTTTGGCTGCAAGTGTACCCAATGAAATAATATCGTCATCCCTACGGTCGCCCACACCGGCAATGATGCCGATTTTCGGCTTGGCTTCAATCTTCTCGAGGAATCGGGCGATCGCCTGGAATCCTGCGGGATTATGCGCATAATCCACCATTACAGAGAACTTACGGAACTCAAACAGGTTCATTCTTCCCGGAGTTTGTACCGGCGACGGAATGAAGGTTTCGAGCGCTAAACGTATTTCCTCAATTTTAAAATTCCGAATGAACCCGGTGAGTACAGCGGGTAAAATATTCTGCACCATGAAAACAGCTTTCCCTCTGAAAGTAAGCGGAATATTCACGATTTTCTCTACACGGATTTTCCAGTTGCCTTTGCAAATGGTGATATAGCCGTTTTCAGCAATTGCCGCCAGTCCACCTTTATCACAATGTTCGCGGATCAGCGGATTTTTTTCATCCATGCTGAAGTACGCAATTTTGCATTTGAGATTACGCGCCATGTTCGCTACCAGCTCATCATCCGCATTGAGGATGGCGGTTCCTTCATCACGAACGGATTCAACCACTACAGACTTCACCCTTGCCATATCGTCGAGCGTATTGATGTCCCGCAAGCCCAGGTGATCTGCCGCAACGTTAGTCACGATTCCGATATCA